>Ga0316201_10002949_pt1 | contig 12361 bp, 9 predicted proteins | sample CS6wburrow_MG_FD_204516 | JGI IMG/M metagenome (GOLD analysis project Ga0316201, IMG submission 204516) | Coastal sediment microbial communities from Delaware Bay, Delaware, United States - CS-6 worm burrow | ecosystem: Environmental > Aquatic > Marine > Coastal > Sediment | place: USA: Delaware... | reverse complement strand
GCCTTCGATGTATTGCCGGTACGCCTCCTTGAAGCCGGACGGCGTCGTTACTTCGCCGTCTTCGTTCATCTTGCAGCCTTCCTGATCACCCACGGCATTCAGCGGGGCCACGATGTCCTCGGAGAATTTGCTGGCTTCCTCGAGGATGACGTTGACGAGGTCCAGGTTCACCTCCTCGCAACCCGGCAATGAGGCGAAGTGCCGGTCGTAGTCCAGCACGTCTTCCATTACAAACCGCATATCCCGCAAGGGAGCTTTGTAGGTCGTCATAGCGAATCCTTTTCAGCGTACAACTGTACGCACAACCGTACCATACATCTGCTAGAATGCAACACCCTCGCGGAAGAACGGACTCAAGCCGGCCATGACAAGAGCACTTCTGAAGGTCTCAAGACAGCAGCAGAAGGCGGAAACGCGGCAGAAATTGCTCGATGCAGCGGCCGCCGCGCTGGCCTCGGGGCGGAGTTTCGATACGCTCAGCCTGCGGGAGGTCGCCAAGCTGGCCGGCATTGCGCCGACCTCTTTCTACCGGCACTTTCACGACATGGAAGGGCTCGGCCTGACGCTTGTTGAGCAATGCGGCGAGTCAATGCGCAAGCTGATCCATGACGTTTTGCATCAGGCGTCGGAAGGCCGGTCGCTGATCAGGGCCTCGGTCGAGACGCTTTTTGAGTACTTCTACAGCAACCAGGGGATGTCGCGGATGATCCTTCAGGAGAGCATATCGAGGCAGCCCGAGTTTCGACGAGCCGCCGAGCGGCTTATGCAGACCATGTCCAGTGACCTGGCGGATTACCTGGACGAGGAAGCGCGCGAACGCGGCGTACCGCTGGGGCACGCGCGTATTGCTGCCGATTCGATGGTCGCGATCCTGTTCACGGCGGGAATCGCGCTGCTCGACACGCCGGCCGATGAGCGCGACCGGCATGTCGAGACCGCCATTCTTCAGTTACGCATGATCATGCGTGGCGCCGAGGCCATGGGCCAGAGTTAAAGCGAATCCTTGCAGGTGAACAACGTCTCCGCCTGTTTCGATCAGAGACCAACGACGTTGGCGGGCTGGCTGCTCCGGGCTAGTTGGCCAACGGTATCGGTTCGACGAGGCGCTCAAATTCCGTGTACGGCAGTTGTACCAATTCGCTGTGCGAGCCGGCGTTGAAGGCGATCTGCTCGTCTTCCCTGAGCGCCGGCGAGACGAATACCTTCATGTCGTAAAGGTTACCGAAAGGCGGCATGGCGCCTGTCTCGCAATCCGGGAATGAGTCTTTGAATTCATTCTCGCTGGCGAGCTCGACCTCGGCGGCGCCGAGTGCTTCCTTTAGCTTCTTCAGCTTGACGTGCTCGGAGGCCGGCGTTACCACCATGGACATCTTACCGTCGATTTTGACGACAACGGTTTTCGCGAGTTCCTTGCCGGGGATGTGCGTCTTCTCGGCAATTTCCTGCGCCGTGAATGCCGGTGAGTGAGCGATGGTTACGTACTTGATGTTCTCTCTGTCGAGAAAATCCTTGAGTCGTGACCCATGCATGATCCTCTCCTTCTGTCTTCCACAGACACGCCGTTCGACTGGATCAGGCGTGCCCGGTAGGTTTCAGCCTACCCCCTTTGCCCGAAAAATTGAGCTTCGGAATCTCCCTATGCCCCGGCAAGGTGCGACGTGAAAAAGTGGGAGCAACCGAATACTGGCAGCAATGCGGTCGCTACCCGGACTCGCGCAAACGCTTTCCGAAACCGGGATGGGTATGGGACGATAGGCTGCCGCAGCAACGAACGAGGAGAGGCCATCATGGGATTTGCGTTATCAAATATGACATTGACGAGTTCCGCCTTCGACCATGGCGGGAGCATTCCCAAGCGCCATACTGGTGAAGGTGCCGATGTCTCGCCGGCACTGTCCTGGTCAGGTGCGCCCAACGGCACGGGTTCCTTCGCGCTGATCTGCCACGATCCGGACGCGCCACTCGTCTCGCGAGGCAATTATGGTTTTGTGCACTGGGTGCTTTACGGCATCCCGGCGTCCGTATCTCAGTTGGCAGAGGGAACCGCAGACTACACTCAGGGCGTAAACAATTTCGGCAACAATGGCTACGGCGGTCCTATGCCGCCCGAGGGTCACGGACCTCACCATTATTTCTTCTGGTTGCTCGCCCTCGACTCCGAGCCCGAGCTCGAGCCAGGACTCACGATGTGGGATTTGCTCGAAAAGATTGAGCCTAACGTCATTGCGATGAACCGCCTCGTGGGTACGTACGAGCGACCCTGAAGTCTGGCTCAGAATCGGCCATACCCGTGTTTTGATCAAACTCGCTTCTCAGCACTTTTCGGAAAGTACTGAAGAACTTCTCTGTCAGATGCGTGTAGCTCGAACTTGAAACCTCCCGATTTCAGGTTGGGACATTCGCGCTCCAACGCAACGTCCTGCATTCCAACATAGGTGACTGCAGCTGCAGTTTTTCCGATAGCCATTCCAATTCTGATTCAACACGGCTGATTAGTGGAGCGGCTGGTTGAACCAATCGCAAACACCGAAATGAGATACTGTGACCTGACTTAAGACGCGAGGGGAAAGAATGAAACCAGTCAGGGCTGCGGGGCTGCTCATCACGCTGTTGCTCGTCGGTTGCGTAGTGACTGTCAATGACCGGGTATTGGTTGGCAAAGATCGCGTGGCAACGTGGCAAAGCAAGCTGGTGATTGCGCACCGCGGAGCGAGCGGCTATCTCCCCGAGCACACACTCGCGGCGAAAGCGATGGCGTACGCGCAGGGGGCGCATTTCGTCGAGCAAGATCTCGTCATGACCCAGGACGATCAAGTGGTCGTATTGCACGATCATCATCTCGATACGGTGACCAATGTCCGTGATGTCTTCCCGGACAGGGACAGGGCCGATGGCCGCTATTACGTTATCGACTTTACCTTGGCAGAACTCCGGGAACTGGCCGTGATCGAGCGTTTCAATCAGTCGGATGGGGTCAAAACCGCGGTTTTCGAGCACCGTTTTCCGCTCGGGAAATCGTCTTTTCGGATCAGTACGTTCGCGGAAGAAATTGAACTAATCCAGGGTCTTAACCAGTCGACCGGCCGCTCCGTCGGAATCTACCCGGAGATAAAGAGCCCGGCATTCCATCGCGGTGAAGGCAAAGATATCTCTGCCGCAGTACTCAAAGTCCTGAAGACCTACGATTATGACGAACAGCAGGACCGCGTTTTTCTGCAGTGTTTCGATTCCACGGAATTACAGCGCATTCATGGCGAGCTGCTTCCGGCTATGAACATGACCGTACCACTGGTTCAGCTGCTGGGTACAGAGCCGGCGTTTCGGGCGGCTTTGACGCCGGCCGGCATGAAAACGGTCGCGTCCTATGCGGATGGTATCGGTCCATCGATGCACCTGATCGTGGCGCCCGGTTCAGTCGCGGGGAAACTGCAGATCACCGACCTGGTACAGCTCGCACACGATCTGGGTCTCGTCGTACATCCGTACACCTTTCGTCGTGATCTGCTGCCGGTGTATGCAGATGACTACGGTGATCTTCTGAAAATCTTCCTGGACGACATCGGCGTAGATGGTGTGTTCACCGATTTCCCCGATCTGACCGCCGAGTACATCGAGTCTAATTTGTGATCGGTTTTCTCAAACCGGCAGCACATCGCAGCCCGTTGCCGGACGACAAGGTTGACGCGACCTATCGACGCCTCCGGCTGCAGGTGTTTCTCGGCATCTTTGTCGGCTACGCCGGCTACTACCTGGTGCGAAAGAATTTCTCACTCGCGATGCCCTACCTGGTCGAGCAGGGCTACTCGAAGACGGATCTGGGCCTGGCTTTGTCCGGGGTATCGATCGCCTACGGACTATCCAAGTTCATCATGGGCAGCGTGTCCGACCGCAGTAATGCGCGGGTCTTCATGTCACTGGGACTATTTTGTTCGGCGCTCGTCATGATCGTAATGGGCACGGTACCGCTTGCTACGAGCTCGGTTACGATCATGTTCTTGCTGCTGCTAATGAACGGCTGGTTTCAGGGTATGGGCTGGCCGCCGTCCGGGCGGGTTATGGTGCACTGGTTCTCGACCAATGAGCGTGGCACCAAGATGGCCATCTGGAACGTTGCGCACAACATTGGTGGTGGCATGGTCGGCCCGATCGCGATTCTCGCGATGGCTGTATTCGCGGACTGGCATGCGATCCTGTACATGCACGGTTTCTTCGCGATGGCGATCGCGGTATTCATTTTTCTGACCGTCCGTGACGCGCCACAGTCGGCGGGTCTGCCGAATATCGAGAAACATCGCGATGATTACCCGAGGGATTTTGCCTACAGCGAAACTCATGAGCAGGAATTCTCCGCGAAAGCGATCTTTCTCGAATACGTGCTCAACAACAAACTCCTGTGGACCATCGCTCTGGCGAACGCTTTCGTCTATTTCGTGCGCTACGGCGTGCTGGACTGGGCGCCGACTTACCTGAGCGAGGTGAAGCAGTTTTCGTTTACCGATTCCGGATGGGCGTACGCGTCTTATGAATTCGCCGGAATTCCCGGCACCCTGGTTTGCGGATGGTTGTCCGATAAGGTCTTCAAGGGGCGTCGTGCACCAGCATCGATACTCTTTTTGCTGCTCACGCTGGTCTGTGTGCTGGTTTATTGGCGGAATCCGGCCGGTCATCCCAATATTGATATCGCGATGCTGATCGGTATCGGTTTCTTTATTTACGGACCGATCATGCTCATCGGTGTACACGCGCTGGATCTTGCACCGAAAAAGGCGGCCGGAACCGCGGCCGGATTTACCGGACTGTTCGGCTACGTTGGCGGTGCGGTCGCCGCCAACATTGTTATAGGCATGGTCGTTGACGCGGCTGGCTGGAACGCGGGCTTCGAGTTAATCGCGGCTGCCTGCGTGCTAGCGATGATCCTGATCTCGTTTACCTGGCAGGCCGAAAAACGAACGCCGCATCCCTAGAATGCAGCCGTAACAGTCACCAATGGTCCCCGGTATTGATAGTTGATCGAATTGACCAGGCCATTCTCGGTGAAGTCGACACCGACATCAAAATAGGCATAGCTGAGTCCGAAATGCACGTGATCAAAGGTATTGTGCTGAATTGACGCATACGCGTTGATCACTTCGCCGTTTAATTGCTCCTCGTCGGATATCGCCAGGTCGAGCGAAAAGATGCCAATTCCCGCTTTGCCAATCCATTTGTCGGTAAACGCATAACCGCCGCGAAGACCGAAAGTTGGCAGAGGCGCGGTAAGTCCCGAGTCGACTTCAATGATGCCGGTACCTCCGTTTCCTACCAGCCCGAACTTGATATCCTGGACCGAGAGGCCGAGGTCAAGCGCAAGTTCCTTTTTCTTGTCGAAAATAAATGAATAGCTGTAGCTGAGAGCGGTTACGTTGATATCAAAGAACGACGATATTGGCAGACTAACCGTAAATATCTCGTCACCGAAACGTATATCGGTGGCCGTTATCGCCGAGCCGCTGCGGTTCAGGTCGAAGGTCTCCAGCTGCAGCTGATGCTTCTTCGCAAAGCGCCAGCCGAGGCCAAGTCCCGGCAAAGTCTCAGTATCCGACATGCCGAGGTTTTGCTCAAAATCGATTGTGGTACCGGGGGCACCATCGGATGCATCCAGGCGTATCTCGGTACTAAGGCTCTGAAAGAATGCGTCAACCGATACGGTGAAATGATCGGCCAACGGCCAGGACCGCCAGTCGTCCTGGTTTTGAGCCGTCGCAGAAGCAGACAGTGACAGCAATGCAATAGTAGTAAAAAAAGTCGCTTTCATGAGATATCTCCGATGCGTGCCAAGCACAGGAAAGGCTAGCAGCTGGGCTAAATCGCGAACATGAGACTAAGTACTTACTGCTTCTTAAATGATGGCCTGCCAAACTCGTTGTTGTCGCAATTCGGAGACAGGCCGCGCCCGGGAGTCTTCGCCTCGCTTGCCTTGCTGTTATGCGATGCCAGGGCCGTCCGTAATCACTCGCGGAATCGAGTACTGTAAACTGCTTTTTTTGGCTGGGAGAGACACAGTATGAGCTATCAGAAAGCCCTGACAATCTTTGGGTCCCTTCTTGCTGTCATGGTAATCACCGGTTGTGCGACGGTGCCATTAGACGTCCAGAAAACGGCGAGTGCGGCATTGGTCGACACCGACAGTACCTTACTGGCCAAAGCCAGTGATGACTGGCTGACGGCAGATCCCGGGCGTAACGGGTTTTATCCGTTAATCCAGGGATTCGACGCGTTCGGCGCCCGCCTGGTGCTAATGGACCGCGCCGAACGCAGTATCGATGCTCAGTACTTCCTGATGAAGCCAGACTCTGCCGGCCTGGTTTTTTCGGCGAAACTCATGCAGGCCGCGGACCGTGGTGTGCGCGTCCGATTCCTGCTCGATGACATCTTTACCAGTGTCGACGATGAAGTACTGATCCTTCTTGATGAGCACCCGAACGTCGAACTTCGTATATTCAATCCGATCTCCCGGAAAGGATTGCCGGCCCTAAACTATGTCGGGAATTTTAAACTCACGAACCGAAGAATGCACAACAAGTCATTCACAGTCGACAACCAGGTCGCCGTCGTCGGCGGACGTAACCTGGCTGAAGAGTATTTTCAGCTGGATACGACAGGAGAGTTCATCGACTTCGATATGCTGACCGCCGGCCCCGTTGTGAAGGACATTTCTGCATCATTTGATACCTACTGGAACCATGAACTTGCAGTTCCGATAAGTGCCCTCTATGACAAAGATGACGCCGAAAAACTGGACGCCCGGCGAAGCGAGATCAAAGCTGCCATGCAGGAATCCGGGGAGTCGATTTATGGCCAAGCCGTCAACACCGAATTGATGCAAATGTTTTTCGACGGCAGCGTTGAGCCGTATTTCGCAGACGCCTGGACGATCATTGACGATCCTCAGAAGTTGCTCGTAGAAGTGTCGCGGGATCAGCAAATAGTGGCCAAGGCTATTGCGGACGCGTTACGTAGCGCTGAAGATGAAATCATCATTTACACGCCGTATTTTATTCCGGGAAAAGGCGGCATGGAGTTGATAGACGACGTTAGAGCAAAAGGCGTCCGAATTGTCCTGGTTACGAATTCGCTCGCCAGCAATAACCATACTGCGGTGCATTCGGCCTATTCGTCATACAGAAAACGGCTGCTTAAGGCCGGGGTCGAGTTGTATGAGGCGCGCGCCAATGCCGCCCAGGTGATACTGGATGATGGCAGCAAAGAATTGGAACAGCTTACCTTGCATACCAAGGGTATAATTATCGACAGGCGGTATACGTTCGTTGGCTCACTGAACCTGGATCCGCGTTCAATCGATATTAATACGGAAATGGGCGTGATGATCGACTCCAGGGATCTTGGTACTTTGTTGGGCGAAAACTCCAGGGAACGCATAGCGAATATAGCGTATAAACTGCAACTTGATGATAAGAACAAGATCAGCTGGCATGCAACAATTGATGGAAAAGAGGTCGTAGAGACCAAAGAGCCGCTGACCACGGGTTGGCGAAGATTTCAGGCCTGGTTCTTGAAAATTGCGCCAGAGAGTCAGCTCTGAAAAATAGAACAGCCGAGCGCATGAAGGTTAAATCGTGCCTGGTCAGAATCGACGTGACCAACTGATCGCGAGCGTGTCCAGGTTAGAACCCGTATCCGTGTTTTTGCGGCCAACGATATAGGCGAACTTGATGCCTTGATTTCGTGCGACGGGGAATCCAACGGAAGCGGCAACCAGTACGTCTCGCCGGTTGTCATCCTTGGGTACCGCGTCCACCGTGTTTTCACCGCCCCAACCGTACGCCGCACTCACTGATGCCCATAACCCGGGCTGAAAAACTCGTATCACGTGCGTCTGAATAGCAAAGGTGGGGTCCTGCTGGCGTTTTTTGCCGCCAAAGAACGCGTCATTGTCCGTGGCGAAAAATGTCGAGCCCGTAAGTTCGTACGACCACGGCCCTCGGGTATGCACGATACCGATCTGAGGCCGAATTACGTAACGATTTTGACCGAGGTTGAGCAACTTGTCGTCCAGGTAATCGCCCAATGGGACGCCAACCGCAATGCCCGCCCCGACCACGGTGTTGACACGCCTGGTCGCCGCATCCCGCGGTGACTGACCCGCGCCGGCCACGGGAGCGCCAAGGAGAATCATCGAAAATCGAAAAATCGGGTCTGCAATACCCTCGCGGGTAACGTTTGCTGGCGCGCCATCAAGCAGACCGTTCCAATTCGCGTGTTGCACCGGAATGATCGCATCGAAACGGCCCAGTTTTCTTCCGAGTGCAAAGAAACGAGAATATGAAATTACAAGGGTATCAACATCGGCCCTGCCATCCTCGATAAGGAGCAACGGGTCCAGTGCAATGTCACCGGTCGTCTTGGAGTATCCCGCGCCGAGGATGCTGGTTCCAGCCGGTAATGGCGTCCAGCGCCGCGGTTCCACGTCCTGGCAGTGGGCCTGTTCGGTAAGAAAAAAACCACGTGCAGAGGATAAAGAATACAGATGTCCTAAAAGGGCTTCCTCTCACTTTTCTGCTTTCCGTCGCTACTAAATCATGTTGCCGGGACGCTACAGACTAACCGAGTTATTTGTGTCAGACCAGCGAGCGCTCACTCATTGATTCACCGGGAACCTGGCACCGTCCTGTGGCTCGTCACCGGAACCAGCCGTCTCGGGGCGGTCGGCTTGATTACTGATGATCGCCTTGTTTGCGACCGTTGCGAGGATGTAGTACGCGTCACGTGGCGTATCGTCCCAGACGCCGCTGCGAGAACGTACAACCACAAATACGCGCTCCTCTGTTGCCATGTAGTTGCGCAATGCTTCTTCGGTTTCAAGCCTGATTGCGTCGCGTTTGGTGTAAAACATGGCCGAGTCGAGTAGCCGGCCATAGACATGAATTGGTTCTTCCGCAGGCAATCGCTCATCGATCATCGTGGCGATGACCTTTGAGCCGCGGTAGTCGTCTGCTCGCGGACATAAGACCCAAAGAATGAAGCCGATCATGAACGGCGTGATCAGCGACAGCGTCACGAAGCTGCTGCGCTGCTTCGCCAGCAGCGCGAATACCGACGCTGCGAGCCACAGGGCGCTGAAGCCAAGCAGGAACCATTCGAAATCCTCGTGAGCCACGCCTGTACGTGCGTCCCAGTGAGTAAATGGCTGGTTAATAATGGTATGCGCCGTGAACACAACAAGGATCAGAAACAGGCAACTGAACACGATAACCTGACCGAGGTTGCGTGTCCCGGGCCGGGCATCGAACAAGCGGTCCCAGTAACGGCCAATGAGGACTGCAGCGACTGGCAGCAGCGGAAGTAAGTAGGTGGCCAGCTTGGAAGTTGCTGCAGATATTACGACCAGAGACCCGGCAAAAAATGCGGTGAGGAGGATATCCGCATGCGCAACGCGAGCTTCACGGTATTTTAGTGCAGAGTAAACTGACTGTGGGAGTGTCAGGCTCCACGGCAGCATCGCGCCGATGAATACCGGAATGTAGTAGTACACCGGCTCGGGATGGCGTGCGACGTACTCGCCGATTTCGCCAAGTACGTTGCCGACGTGCTGTTGGATGACGAAATAGTCAATGTATCCGGGATTGGCCAGCTCCATCAATACGTACCAGGGAAGCGTAATGGCGAAAAAGGCGAGAATGCCCGCCGGGTTCAGAGCGCGCAGCCATGCGCGCGCACTTCGCGTTGCGACAAGATGGGCGGCGACGGCTATGCCAACGAGCACGACACCGAGCGGACCTTTCGTCAGCACAGCGAGTCCGATGGCCAGGTAAAACAGAACCCAGTAACGATGCGCCGGTCGCTGCTCACGCATTGCGAGAATGTAGGCGAATAATGCCAGTGTCGTAAAAAGGGCGAAAGGCACGTCGTACTGCACTGTGCGTGCCATTGCCGCGAACTCGAGGGATGTCGCGAGAATTACGCCGGCCAGTAATCCCGTTCGTCGGGAATAGAGTTCTCTGCCGATGCCATAGCAAAGTAGCACGCTCGCGAGGGCTGATAGTGCAGCCGGTAATCGCGCTGCGAACTCGTTGCTTCCAAACAGCTGAAACGCGATGGCCGTCAACCAATCAAACAGCGGTGGCTTGTCGAGAAAAGCCTCGCCGTTAAATGTGGGCGTTACCCAATCACCACTCAGCAACATGGTCTGCGCGATGGCCGCATGCATCCCCTCGTCAATGTCCCAGAGATCCCGACCGCCCAGGTCGACAATGAACAGCATGACGCTGATCGCGACTAGCGCTGTCAAAGCGCGTCGGTCGTCCCGGTCAAATGGCATCCATGTTTCTCCGTCGGCTAACGTATGGAAGTCCGCCATTCTCCGATTTCGTGCAAACGAACTCCATCCACACAAAGCCCAATGCTTGTTGCGGCTTCGCAGGCATCTGCATACTCTAGGCGGCATTATGGGGGCTTTAATGTGATGCCGAGTCGAAAGAATAGTGTCGTGAGTAGCCTGGCGGCTATATTCGTGTGGCTCGCCTGCGCGACTGGCGTGGCAAATGCGCAGGACAGTGCTGCCGATGTTGAGTCGGATAGCGAGGCCACCGTTGAAAAGATCGAGGCGCTGATCAACGCCGTGGAGTCGCGCGACGGGCTCGACGACGAAGCCCGTGCCCGGGCGACAGATCAGCTGACCGATGCCATCGCGCAGCTCAGCAGTCGCGACGCGTCTGCATCTGCCGCGGCGCGATACGCGCAGCAGATAAAGACAGCCCCCGAAGAGGCGGCAAGGTTGCGGGACGCGCTCGATCGGCCGGCGGCGCAGCCGCAAAGCGTCGAGGACCTCGGCGTTGCAGCCGAGACATCGCTGCAGGAGCTCGAGCAGGCCCTTGCGCGTGAGAGCGCGGCGCGAGCCGGGGCAGAAACGCGGCTTAGTGAACTCGACGCGACAATCGCAGCGCAGGTCGAGCGTCCGGATATTGCACGCCTGCGCATTAACGAATTGCGAGAAGCTCTCGAACAATTGTCGAGCGCGCTTGCTGCGCCCGCAGCCACCGATGAGCCGACGATACTGGCGGATGCTCGACGGATAAACGCCACGACACGGCGCAAAGCACGAACAGCCGAACTGAACAAGCTCGAACAGGAATTGTTGAGCCATAGTGCGCGCATTGACCTGCTTCGAGCGCAGCGGGATACGGCGGCCCGGGAAGTGGGTGAAATCCGACGCCGTGTGGAGCTTCTGCAACAAGCCGCCAATGCACGTCGACAGCTGGCTGCAGAGCAGGCCCGCGTTGATGCAAAAGAAGGCGAAGTCGCGGCACTTGGCAAGCACCCTGTCGTGCGCGCGATTGCCGAGGGCAACAGCGCGTTAACCAGTGAGCTGCCGGCGGTGGCCGCGAGTATTGAAGAAACCACGGACGAATTACGGCGCACCGAAGAGCTGGCGCAGTCGATCCAACAAAGCATTGCGCGATCGCGGAAGCAGCTCGAAGTCGGCGGTATCACGCAGGTCATAGGGCGGCTGCTTGTCGAAGAGCGCCGAAATTTGCCCAACGTGTCCCAGTATTTTGGCGACGTGCGCGAGCGTCGCAAGACGCTGTCGCGTATTGGTCTCGCGCAAGTCCGAATTGAAGAGGAGCGCCGCCAGCTAAGCTCGCTCGATGATGCCGTCGATAAGAGGATGGCCGATGTATCTGATCAGGCGCTTGATGCCGGGCAATTAGCGGAGATCCGCGACAGCGTTGGCGACCTTCTTGCGATTCGCCGCGAGCTACTCGAACAGGCTTCAAACACCTACCGTACTTACCTGCGGGTGCTGGGTGAGGTCGACGTCGCGCAGCGCGCAGCGCTCGAAAAGAGAGACGAGTATCGGCGATTTCTGGACGAGCACCTCATCTGGATTCCAAGCACCTCGCCGATTAGCCGGCAGACTTTTTCCGATTTCGGCGCAGCTGCCGCGATAGCGATATCACCCTCCGCCTGGAAAGGCACGGCCGAGGCACTTTGGACGGGTATTCGCGAAAACCCGATCGAGGCCGCTGCGTTACTGCTGCTAATCGCACTGGTGTCCTTCTCTCGGCGGCCTCTCGCGAGACGAGATCAGCAGATCAACAAGCGCGTCGGCAGGCTATCGACGGACAACATCGGACTGACGTTGATGTCGATTGCAATCGCAATCGTTCGTGCGCTGCCGATCCCGCTCGCGTTTTTCTCGGCCTCATGGTTGTTGTTTCACGGCACCGCTACAGAGAATTTTCAAATGGCTGTTGCGCAGGCGCTGATCGCCACCGGGCCATTTCTCTATAACCTTTTGTTGTTTCGCAGCATCTGTGCGCCTGATGGCGTTGCCGAGGTGCACTTCGACTGGCGCGAGGAG
>Ga0316201_10002948_pt1 | contig 12364 bp, 10 predicted proteins | sample CS6wburrow_MG_FD_204516 | JGI IMG/M metagenome (GOLD analysis project Ga0316201, IMG submission 204516) | Coastal sediment microbial communities from Delaware Bay, Delaware, United States - CS-6 worm burrow | ecosystem: Environmental > Aquatic > Marine > Coastal > Sediment | place: USA... | reverse complement strand
TGCCAGGGATTTTTTACCCCTGTTGGTGACAATTATCACCGCGAATACCGATTTTTCAACCGATAATTATCTCACGCAAATTACAGAGGATATGACTCAATGGTTAAGTTTCTACAGTTAAGCGCTGTGGCTCTTGCGATTGCTACCACCAACGTCTCCGCTCATCACCCGGCAGAGGATATTGTCGATGCAGAGATATACGCCACGATAGACAGCATGGTCGACGACACGCCTCATGCAAGCATGACTTTTGACGAAATGGGGGGTGGTATGACTGAAACGAGCATTACCACCGATTCGCTGGAAGAGTTTGAAGTGCTGATTGAGGAGCAGGATTTGCTTGGGTACGTTGAGCAGCTGGATGGCGTGGTCGATGTCTCTATTCAGTTCAATATTGACAGCAGCGTCACCATGACCGTGAATCAGGTCCGCTGACCGTACTTCGTGTGAGGAAAGTCACACATTTGTTTGATCTCCAATCCCCTCTTTTTTGATTGATCTCCAAGCCCCTCTTTCGAGGGGCTCTTTTTTAGTGCGCCTGCGGCCAGGCGGGGTGCTTATTTCAATTCGCCTTCGCAGGGGAAAGCAGTTTCCAGCGCGATGTAGGTCAACGTATTGCCGGGTTTGTCCAGAGATTCAGGGTGGTCACTCAGGTATTTTTCCACCACCAACGTCATTTGCTGCACAGTAACCTGAGGTGTGGCACACCACGGCATGCGAAAGTTTTCCGGGCCCATTAACATCAGGCCGCGTATTCCCACCCCCTCAATAAATCCCCGCACATAAGAAATGCAGGCCAACTCGCTTGAGTCGCAGACTTCTTTTAAACCAATGCCGGTCAATTCTGCCTGTACAGGGGCGCTATTAAGGGCTGCCACGAGTGCTCCCGAAACAATAAGATGGTGGTTAGCCACGATGAATTCCCTTTCAGATCGTTATGGTCATGAACCTGGTTACCGTTGGCGCAGTGCCGGGTTTCACTATGTTGAACCGAGTCATTTTCCTGCCAAATCAATAACCACTGAATAATCACCGCGTCCGACTGTGACGTAGCCGAAAATGCCCGTGCCGGACCAGCGCCGGAAGAATAGTGTATTTCGCGTGCCCTGTCGATGTATTTGGGGCACACTAAAAACCCATATTATAGCTTTTTATTCAGAGACTTAAATGAATAGTTCAGTATCATGGAAAAAGTTGGGAAATAGCCCGGACAATACGCGGTAAAGCAGTTAAGCAACGAGCTGGCAGCTGCTGGTGGGCATGCCGATCCCGGCAGAAAGGATTACAGGGGGCGTAAAAAAGCCAGCGTCCGTGGTTGCACAAGACGCTGGCTCGTTGCCGACTCGTAGGAGAGTGTTCCCGGCAACACACAACAAAGGTGCATCCTTGCGCTGTGTTGCTTCTGCTATCGGCCAGGTCGCGGGGTTTCTTAACACCAGACCGTGCGGGCTGAGAATGATGATCCCGGCAATCAATTGACAGCGCCCGGCATTTGATGGTGTGCAGCATCGCCACCGCTTCAGCGTATCCGGCTGGCCAGCATCCGGCGGCGGAGATAGGCGTGAACCTCAAGCAAGGGTAGTTCTTTCGGGCAGATATCGTGGCAGGCCATCAGTCCGACGCATCCGAATACCCCTTCGTCGCTGGATACGACCTCGAACCAGTCGGGTGCTTCGCGCTTGTCGCGTGGATCCATCATGAAGCGCGCGATGCGATTCAGGCCTGCGGCACCATAGAATTCCGGCTTCAGGTTGGCAACCCCGCACCCCGCCACACAGCACCCGCATTCGATACAGCGATCTCCCTCGTAGATGGCCTGGGCAAGATCATCGTCCATTGGCTCTTCCCGGGCATTGGGGTCAAAGTCGTGCTGTTGGTGAATCCATGCGCCAACACGCTCGTTCATTGCCCTGAACCAGGTACCGGTATCCACGGACAAATCGCCGATAAGCGCGAATGCCGGAAGCGGGTGCAGACGAATCACCTCCGGCAGATTTTCGGTCAGGGTTCGGCACGCCAGCGCCGGGCGTCCATTCACCATCATCGCGCAGGAGCCGCAGATCGCCGAGCGGCAGACAAAGTCAAATTGCAGGCTGGGGTCCTGCCTCTCGCGAATCTGATTGAGTGCAAGAAACAGTGACATATAAGGCGTCTCGTCGAGTTCAAAACTCTGGATATGTGGCGTGGATGCCTGATCTTCGGGGTTGTAGCGGAATATTTCAAAGCGCAGGTGACGGCGCTTCTGTGCTGACTGGCTGCCCATCAATATTTACCCCATTTCATGCGTGACCCCATGGGCTCGTCGCTTGCCTGCCGCCCCTGTGCATTCTGCCCGGCAACGACACGGTCATTGTACTCGGTAACCGGCACCGTCATGTCGATGCGATCCACGCTGCCGTAACCACGATGACCGGGTGGGAGATCTATCAAGCCCACCGGTTCGTAGCTGAAACTCGGTTCGCAAGCATCACGAGGCCAGCGCACCAGCGTTCGATTCAGCCATTCGGCGTCATCGCGCAGCGGGAAATCACGCCGGAAATGCGCACCACGGCTCTCGGTACGGGCAAGAGCCCCCATGGCCGTGACCAGCGCGAGTTTCGCCATGCCTTTGAGACGGAGAGCAAACGACAACTCGGGGTTCATCCCAGGCACCTTCGAGCGCAGGACTGCCTGGTCGACCCGGGCAAGACTCTCCTTGAGTTCCGCGACAGCCTGTTCCAGCTCTTTGCCGTCGCGGAAGATACCGACCCGGTGGATCATGGTTTCCGCAATGGCGTCGCGAATATCATAGACGCAAGGGCCGGGGCCGCTGCGCTCCAGCCAGTCACCGGCCCGTTGTTCGGCGTCTCTCACACAACCCAGTGCCAGCTCCGTGTCCACGCTCAGACGGGTTCCGGCCACGAACCTTGCAACACTGCGGCCGACAATGCGCCCGGCGACAATGGTTTCGGCAAGGCTGTTACCGCCCAGTCGGTTAAACCCGTGCATGTCCCAGCACGCCGCTTCACCCGCTGCGAACAGACCGGCCATACCGTAGGCGTGACCATCCTTGTTGACTCGCACACCTCCCATTGAATAGTGCTGGGTCGGCCGCACCGGGATCAGATCCCGGGCCGGATTCAGCCCGACAAAATCGCGACAGATATCCCACACTTCCCGCAGTTTGGTGGTGAGGTGTTTTTCCCCCAGATGACGCAGGTCCAGCCAGAGATGCGGCCCAGAGGGTGTATCCACACCCCTGCCATCCTTCATGCATTGCATCATATGCCGCGAGACGACATCCCTGCTCGCGAGTTCCTGCTTTTCCGGTTCCGCTTCAACCATGAAGCGCTGCATGTTTTTATCCAGCAGGTATCCGCCGTCACCGCGGCAACCTTCGGTGATCAGAATGCCACTGGGCATCAGTACCGTGGGGTGAAACTGGATGGCCTCCATGTTTCCGAGCGGCACAATGCCGGTATCGAGCGCAACAATCGCCCCGCTCCCCTCATTGATCGTTGCGTTAGTCGTGTATTGTCCGTAGATGCGTCCATAACCACCGGTGGCAATCACCGTGGCGCGGGCGAGAAACGCCCGGTGGCGGCCGCTACGCAGGCAACGCGCGACGGCACCCCAGCAACGGCCACCCTCATGGATCAGGGCAACGACTTCCATACGATCGCGCACATCGATGCCCAGGCGCACGACCTGACTGTCCACCGCATAGAGCAGTGCGTGACCGGTGCCCGCTGCCGCATAACAGGCACGCCATTTCGCCGTACCGCCAAAATCCCGGTGCATGATCAAGCCTGCATTCTCTGCAGGTTCATCGATTTCAACGCGCTGGCCTTTGATGAAATAGGCGTTCCTGCCGGGACGAACCCGTGTCCAGGGAACACCGATATGGGCCAGTTCACGGGCTGCGATCGGCGCTTCCTCGGCGAAGATGCGCGCGACTTCCTGGTCGGCGCCCCAGTCAGAGCCGCGCACGGTATCGAGGTAATGCACGTCAGGGCTGTCTCCCCTGGCCTTGACGCAATTGCCGAGCGCGGCCTGCATGCCACCCTGGGCAGCACAGCTGTGACTGCGGCGTGGCGGCACAACTGAGAGTATAACCACATCCTGCCCTGCCTCGGCTGCCTCGATGGCGCAGCGCTCACCCGCAAGCCCTCCGCCAATCACCAGTACGTCCGTGGTTTCCATGCGCTCCATGAATTCGTTCAACCTGCAATCAGAAAGGCCAGAGGCGGAGACAGCCAGCCCGCCAACACGACCAGTGTGAGGATACCGAGACCGAGGAGCAGCCAGAACATGACCCGCTCGATGCGGTGCAGAGTCGGGCGCCTAAGCCGCGAGCCTGCACCCCATTTCACCATGAGGCGATAAAGGCCGACACTGGCATGGAATTCGACGCACAGCAGCAGTATGGCGTACACCGGCCACAGGCCCGACTGCACGCGTTTGAGCGAACTGGCGGCTTCGATACCCGTGGTGACACCGAACAGCGGGGTGAATATATCCAGGCCTATGAGGATAAGATGGAAACTGCCCAGCACGAGCATGATCATGCCGGTGCGCAGCTGCCAGATCCATAGCATGGATTCCAGGTGTGGCTGAAATGCCGGAGTACCATGACTGGCAGTGGGGCAACCCCGGGCGGCATCGCGCAGCCCCTTCGCCAGCTGCTGCATCGCCTTACGCTCGCGCAACTGGGCGGGGATCCTGCGACTGGCCATTACCGCGTGCAGCAGAAAGGTGAAGATAATCACCGCCACTGTCGGTTGGGCAATATAGTATTCTTCAAGTATGCCAGCGACCCAGTCGAAGCCACGGGCACCCAGCAGGATGGAACCCACCAGCAACAGGTGCCCCCACATGAACAGCGCAAGGAGAAGTCCGCTACCAGCGCTGACCAGCTCGTAATACAACGGCTTACGGCATTCTCCTGCCATGGCAATTGCCTTCCCGGAGCTCAACATGGTTTTCACACAGTTATATTAGCACTTACCCCACGGTTTGAATGTGCTTTTCCTCGTGCACGGCACCCAGCCAGCCGAAATCATCCAGAATGGAGTGGACGCCAGTGATGTCTCCGCCGGTCTGCTCGGACATTCCTACTTCGCCGAGGACCGGTGCATCATGGAAGATATCTTTGCACTGCTGCAGACTGGCCAGCGCGCTGACAACCGCTTCGGACTCTAAGCTGTCAACACCGGCGCCGGACGCTACTGGACCTTCCGCAAATAGCCGGGCACGCTGATCCCTGCCCGGCCTTAACAGTAGTTGAGGATGGTGGCCATGGCACTGGTAAATTCGTCGAAGGAATGTGGTTTGACGATGTAGTCTTCCACGTCGTACTCAAAAGCCGCAGCCCGATCACGTGGCTCATTGGAAGACGTCAACACTATAACTGACAGAGAACGCAGATCCGGATCAGCACGAAGTTCCTTCAGAAATGCAATACCCCCCATTTTTGGGAGGTTGAGATCCAGCAGTACCAGTGAAGGTCGTGGCTCGATCCTGGGAAAGCCGTCACCACGTAACATACCGAGTGCTTCGACACCGGTACGCGCAACATAAATCGGGTTAGTCACATCAATTTTCTGCAGCGCCCGCTTGACAGTCATAATATCGACCCTGTCATCCTCCACGAGCAATATGACGGCGTTTTCATCAAGCATGTGTAAACTTCCCGATATTCATACTTAAAAAAGTAGTCAGCCTGTAATGGCAGACCTGTCTTTACTTCAAACCGACCCGGGCCAGGTAAACCTGAACCTGGCACCCTTTCCTGGTTCGGATTCCAATGATATCGAACCGCCATGTTCCTGCACAATTTTCCTCACCAGCGCCAGCCCTATCCCGGTGTTGGTGTCATAATCCTTGGTCTCCAGTGTTTGAAACATCATGAATACCGTCTCATGATATTCCGGCGCGATTCCAGGCCCATCGTCCTCCAGCGTAAATTCGTAGAAACCGCCTTTCTCTGACACCGTAATCCAGACATGTCCCTGTTCACTGTCGTGGTGTTTGATACTGTTGCTGATCAGGTTGGCGAACACCTGGTATAACTGCAACCGGTCGGTTCTCAGGGTGGGCATGTCGGGGGCTATATCGACGCTGAATTCCTGGGGGGGTGACAAAGAGTCGACGATCTCAAGCAGCAGTTCGCGGACATCCACTTTTTCCACGGATTGCTCCGTGTGGCCAATGCGGGAGTAATCCAACAGGCCTTCGATTAAAGCATTCATACGCTTTACACGATCGCGAAGCAGGTCCAACTGTTCACGGGTTGCCTCGGTCAGTTTTTCCTTCAGGTCTTCCTGCAGCCAGGCAGCCAGATTAGCAATTCCGCGCAGCGGGGCCTTGAGGTCATGCGAGGTTACATAGGCAAACTGTTCCAGTTCCTGCGCACGACGGTTCGCTTCCGCAGTACGCCTGGCCACACGTTGCTCCAGCGTTTCATTGAGTGCCTTTAGTTTCGTCTCAGCGTGCATACGCTCACCCACTTCCCGGTTAAGCGCCTCATTGGCGTCGGTTAACTGTGCCGTGCGCTCGCGCACGAGACGCTTAACCTTGTCGGTACGTCCCATCAGGGTGGAGAGGTAAACCGTAAGCAGAGCCGTGAACGCCCAGCCCCCGAGGAGTATACTCCACCCACTCCAGGGATCCGGCTGGAAATACCCGCTTACCGGTCGACATGCTGCTACCCATTGCCGATTTGCAACATTCAGAGGCTGAATAAAATCCCAGTTACCGTGCCTCGCTTCAGCTGCAGGATTGCCGGAACCGGCATCACCGCTATGCTTTCGGGAAGCATGGTAGTAGAGATACTGTCTTCCTGCCCCGGCAGATATATTATAGATGATCATGTCGATACCGCTCGGACTGAGGTTTTCCAGAGCACGCTCGACGACATCGCCGATACGGAAAATGCCCCTCGCGAAGCCCCGCAGCATCTGCGGTCGAAGTTCCACCGCGTCAACGATGCTATCTTCATCGTGATCATGAGCTTCTTCGGCTGGCTCTTTATCGTAGACCGGTAACTGTGCCGCAAACCCGAATTCCCCAACACCTTTCCGTTCAAGCCAGATGGGCGATGAAACCATTATCTTTCCCAGATCCCTGGCCTCCAGCAACGATCGCAGCACCGCAGAGTCAGAGGCCAGATCGAGGCCAAGCACGTCCTTTTTGAGTTGATAAGGCTGCACATAGAGAACAGGAAAATGGACTGGGCGTTTTTCCGCCGGGACCAGCACCCCCGCCGCGCTACGTTCATTAATCCGGAATCTTGGAAAGCTGCGGCGCGCTTCCTCTTCAAACGCCGTACGCTGCTCCCCGGTAATCAGAGGAATCCATTCGAGCGCCTCTATGCTGTCAAAACGTTTCAGTGCCGGGCCGACGAATTTGCGGAATTCCCGTCTACCGGTCGATGGAGATGCATCGATGAAACTGCCGATATCCTGGACCACCCCGAGTGTGTAGGCGAATTCACGCTGAAGTACCAGAACCCGGTCACTGGAAGCGGCGCGGAAGGCGATGTTGACCCGCTGACGCTCCCAGTCAGCGACCGCACGATACAGGAACCAGGTAATTGCTAAACCGAAGATGGCGACCAGCGCAATGGGACTGTAACTGCGCCACCGGGATTCCGGCCCGGTTACTGTTTTCGTAAACAACATCGCTATACCCGATCCAGAATACCCGGGTGCGGCGGATAACGTTCTTTGATCCGCAGACTCACCTGTTGCATGATGTCTCTAACGGTATGCTCGATGCTCCAGTTAGCGATCACAGGAATCTGCGCCCTGTCTGCCATATTCAACAGAAATGACTGCAGGTCCCAGATGGCATCCAGCTGCTCCAGGTACCGTGACGCTCCCCGCTCAGGCTGCTCTCGACTGCGCCATGACAGCTGATGCCGCAATTGCTCTTTGGTTGTAACAGCCAGCATGGCAGGCACGACTACCGCGTTCTGGCGGGCTTTGGACAGATCCAGCTTTTCCGGCAGTATATGCACACCATCGATAATGATATCGTGGCGTTCCTTTACAGCGCGTGCGATGGTTGCCTCGAGCGCCGATTTCACATTGTCGAACTGTGCCAGGAAGCCGGCGATGGTCGGATTATCGGTTTCGCGCTTGCGATCAGGCGTATCCACCGCGGGGAGTCCTCGCCACGCCTCAAAACTCGAATAACCGAGCGTTGGTACCACGTGCGGAGCGAGATAACACCTTATTATCTCCCGCATCATGTCCGTAGACTGGGTCCGGACCACATCCAGCAGATAAGCCAATTCAGTGCTGGCGGTGCTTTTACCGGTACCGGTTGTTCCACCCAGCAGTAGTATCAGTGGTTCCCCGCTCTGCTCGAACTGGAGTCTGGACAGATAGTTATCCGCTGCCTCCATAGAACAGAATCGCTGCAGTGATTGATGGATGAGTCGCCGCAGGCTTGATGAATCTATCTCGTATTCACCACTTTCCTGCACCGCCTGCTGGACCCTGAGCGCAACTTCGTGTGCAGAAGCGTTATCAATAACACAGGCCTCCAGGGAGCGTGTTAAAATCCCGACCGAAAACGGGCTGCGGCGCTTGCGGGTCAGGACAAGGACCTTCTGTTCTCGTGCCGGACTGGTCTCATAGTTCAGCCGGGTCACCCGATCGAAGCGCTCTTCAAGCTGTAGCGCCACATGAGTTTTAAGCTCTGTGGTGGTTATCTCTTCTCTGTTTTCCAGCCCTTCTCTGACCGCCTGAGCAGTCGCGTAGGCATCCTGAAACGACAGCCCTGCCGAGAGCAGAGACTGCACCAGAATGCCCCGCAGGAAGGGTACTCTATCCCCTTCCGGTGCTTTGATGACGACGATTTTAGCCAAGACCGGTTCGATCGATTCCTGTCAGAAAAATTACCACAACTTGCTCATTGCCCGTTCCAGTGTAACTCCCGTCGGCCGGACATAGAACGTTACGCGGTCCACCCGTGGTCTCACTCTATTACACCTCCCGCATTACAGTGACTCTCAATTCAGGCAGCTGCCCGTATCAGGGCTGTGTGTCAGAAGCAGAAACCGCTGTTTTTTCCAGGTCACGATGCTGCTGTCGCGTGAACTGCTGTCCGATGAACAGGTCATCATTGACGGTCAGTACATCCTGAAGCCAGCGCGTTGAGACCTGGCAGGTTTTGGAAAAGGGCGGTTGCTTGCAGACCTCGACACTGCCGTCAGCAAGCAGATCGATATGCAGACCGGGCAAGGGTCTCACCCGCATACCATCCGGCGGCTGCGTGTAATCCATGATGCTTGGCCCGTTCAGGTGCAGCAGTCTGAGCAGGAGTGCAGGTATTTCATAGATAGCGAGGTTGCCGGCCTGCACCGGGCCGCGCGGACCATCAATGATGACCATCGGGGTACTGACATAAAACCTGAACATTTCGTCAGTGAAATCGCTGCGTTTCGATGCCAGCACCCCGGAATCCACATAGCCGGAGAAATTCTCACCCATAAACGGCAGGTGATCGCCGAACAGCACGATAATGCTGTCGGGATCGCGCGTCTGCAGTTGTTCAAGAAAGGTCATCAGCTCAAGCGATTTGTAGTACATGGTATTGGCATAACTGCTTACTTCCTCGACAGTGGAAGACGCCGTGATCTGGTTCGGTCGGGCTTCGTTCAGAGGATAATTCCAGTGACCGAAATAGGTAACGATATAATTGAGCAGCGGCTGCTTGTTAGCAATCGGATCCGTGATCTTCTCCAGCACCTGTCGGTACAGGGAGGCATCGGAAAGAAACTCGCGGTTCATATCATCGAGCAGAAAATCCTGCTTTGACCAGTAGGTCTGGAAGCCCATGCGCCGGTAGGCATTGATGCGATTCCAGAACACCGGCACATTGGGGTGCGACGCCAGTGTGCGATAACCATACCCGGCCAGCAGATGTGGCAGACAGGGTACGTCATTGAGCATCTGGCGCTCGAACTTGACGTTGTCCTCGACCACCGGGAAGCCGCACAGGACCTCGAACTCGGCGTTCGCTGTATAGCCGCCGTACACAGGGCTCATGGCGTGCGAAAATCCGGTCTGTTTCCACAGCCTGCGGAACGCGGGTGCCAGCGGATCCTGGTTATAGCCGGCCTCTTCCAGCAGCGTCGGATCCCAGAATGATTCGAGCAGCACGATATGCACATTGCGTGCTGTGAAATTGCCGGGTGCAGTGGTAGCTTTTGTCACATTTTCCAGCAGGTTTGCCGCGGCAGACAGCGCCAGGTCACGATCCGGCGGGATATGGGCATCGGCAAAATAGCGTGCACCTTCCTGCAGGCTGTAGAGCGTGGCGCCGCGATACAGGTAATTGGAGCGCTGATCCCAGACCGAATTGCCGAAATACCGGTCCAACGGCTCCAGGATCGCGGCAGGTTTGTACGCCAGGGTCATGCCTAACAGAATGACAAGCATGCTGGCGAGATAGGCACTCCAGTGACGCAGGGTGAAATTAAACAACAGCAGGGCAACAATCGCTGCCAGCGGCAACGCCGCGGCGATGAAGTGCCAGCCTTCCAGAACCAGCAGCAATGAACGCAGGGCGTAGACATCATCGGGCATGATCGGCCCGCCGAAGAACGAAATCTTCACGGCGTTACCGACGTATAACACGCCCATCAGCAACCCCTGCAACAACACGAACACCCAGAGCCGCCGGGACAACGCAAACAGCACATAGGCAACGATCAGCTGTAACAGGTAATCAAACGGCACTGCTGCCGGCTTGATGTGCACGTCGAACTGCAGACTGCTGATCAGGTAATACAATGCATAGAAAAACGCCGTGGAAATGACCGGCAGGAAATATTTCAGCACAGTTTTTGGTATCGGCATCGCTGGGCCCGTGGCGGTGAATCTGTGACCCATGATAACCGAGAATCGGCTCACACTGCGTGACTGATCCGGCTCAGTACTGTATCTTCCTGCATCATGAGCAACCATTATCCCGGTAAGTTACTGTAAATCTGGTTGGCTTCATGTCATGGTCAATCGGGAATCCGACAAGCGAGCTGCAGGTTTATACGAACGCTTCAGAAAACTTCCGAAAAGTAAAAAAGTAATCCTGATCGTTTTCCTGATCTGGCTGGCCCAGGCCTTGCCCAAATGGACTGCCGCCATCACCGCCGATGGCGAGATGTCGGCAAAGATCATGAAGTTGTTCGTAACACCGCGTTAGTCGGCTTTGGCCCTGATCACTCGAATGCGATGATGGTCTCCGCATTGAAGCAGCCATCGCTCGCTTCCGCACCGAAAACATCGGCGGCCAGATTACTCCGCAAGTCCGCAACCGGAACCTCCTCGGATCCGCTGGCGGATACGACATAAGCCCGGGTGCCGGCATCATAGCGGATACTGCGATCACCACCATCGCCCATCAGCGTCAAACCGCAGCTGCCATCGGGATTACTGCCAAGGATACCGCTGATCCTGGCCAGGCGGGCCGCGTCAGTATCGATAACAATTAAAGCAGCGAACAGAACATCCGGGTCCACCGCCCGGTCCAGCACGCCGTCCGCCATCATCGGAATGCCCTCAGCGATGTCGTCAGCGCCCAGCACTTTCCCGTAGCGGTTGATGATCTTGCTGCCTTCCTGGAGCTGAACTGCCACTTCGCTTGCGGGTCGGCCAATCGCGACCCTGTCGATTTCGAACACCGGACCGATATCGTTGCTCAGATCAAAGCGGATCTGCTTGATGGTATTGTTGCTCCAGTCGTCTCCGCCAAATGTGGGATTGTGCATATCCCAGGTCAGCGTAACCCACTCACCCGCTTCGAGTGCCGCTGAAACCTGTATATCGTTACGGTATGCATCGGACCATGTGTGACTTTCCGTCGTCCAGTACATGAACCCCTCCCAACCAGACAGGGTCCCCGCCAGCTTGCGCAGGCGCACTTGAACATAGCGGTACTGGGCTCCGTCAAACTCCGCTTGCAGATCTTCCAGCCGCGGCGAGTAGTACTCAACGTTGGCGATGTCGTGTCTGACGGTGAGTGTTCCGGCCGCATTGTGCGTCACCTGCCCGGTGATGAACCAGTCCTCGTCATCAGCATCGAAGTTCCACAAGGTGCCCGGCGCCGGTTCAACCCTGTCACCCGGGGCAAAACGCCTTTTGAGCACGAAGCGGTCGTCAGCGTCCACCGCTGACTGCGCTACACCATGCAACTGCTGAAAGGTCCCCTCCTCACCCAACTCGATGATGGCGGCAACGAGTTCCAGATCCTCAAGTTCATGATCGTCGCTATCGCCCTTGTTGTCCTTGTTGTCCTTGTTGTCCTTGTTGTCCTTGTTGTCCTTGTTGTCCTTGTTGTCCTTGTTGTCCTTGTTGTCCCTGTCGTCCCTGTCGTC
>Ga0316201_10002947_pt1 | contig 12365 bp, 6 predicted proteins | sample CS6wburrow_MG_FD_204516 | JGI IMG/M metagenome (GOLD analysis project Ga0316201, IMG submission 204516) | Coastal sediment microbial communities from Delaware Bay, Delaware, United States - CS-6 worm burrow | ecosystem: Environmental > Aquatic > Marine > Coastal > Sediment | place: USA: Delaware... | reverse complement strand
TTTGGTTTTCTGTGAGCATGGTATAAGCAAGCAGCGAATTGCGAATCGAAGGTTTGACGACCACCGATGATCTGGCGGTAGCAAACCTGGACTGCTCGAACGGCACACTGACTACGGATTCTATGGGGATAGTGAGTTGCTCTGATTCGGAATGTAGCGTCAGTGCCTGCTCTGATACAGGGCTTGCCATTTTAAGCTGTGGCGGGAACACACTGACCATAAATTGCCTGAACCCTGGCGTTACCTGGACGCCCCAGAGTGCGGCTGAAGCCAACAGTTGGCGGTCGGTCACTTACGGAGGTGGACAGTTCGTGGCAGTTTCTTCTGATGGCACAAATCGCGTCATGACCTCGCCGTGATACGTTCTATACAGATTTATGCCCATTTACCCTTATCTTACAGTCTTCTCATGCCGTACTCCCCAGAACGGCACTGCTTCTTCGCCCTCGACCCAGGATCGGTGAGCACCACTCGAAAGCATGTTCAGCTACCGACAAATGAAATCTCAAAAATTTCCCTTGGTTTTCCCTCAATGAGTTGACGCAACACACCTTGACTTCCCACAGAGTAGTTTAAACTCTTGTCACACCCATGAATCGTTGGGTATGGATGATATAAAAACAATATTACCGGCAATCAGGAGACGGTCATGAAAGGTATTTTTTCCCCAAAAAGTGTGGCAGTTGTGGGTGTCTCGTCAAAACCGGATAACCTGGGACGAAACATCATGCTGAACCTGATTGATTTTGGTTTTGATGGCATCGTTTATCCTGTTGGCCCAAAGGGTGGGACCATTACCACCCGGCGTATTTACAAATCTGTCGTCGACATTCCGGATCATATTGATATGGCCGTGATACTCGTGCCTGCGAAGTTTGTACCCCAGGTCATGGAGGATTGTGGTCAGAAGGGCGTAAAGAGAGCGATCATCGAAACCGCCGGGTTCAGTGAGTACAACGACGAGGGCAGAAGTATTGAGAAAGAAGTCGTCAGAATTGCCAGGAAATATGATATCCGTTTTATCGGACCCAACTGTATCGGGGTCATCAATATGGAAAATGGATTCTGTGTTCCTTTTCCCCGCTTGACACCCTTTATCAAGAAAGGGGAAGTGTCCATTATTTCTCAGAGTGGTGGTGTCGGGCTGAGCATCATGAATCACATGGCGGCCGAGGGAATCGGGCTGAACAAATTCGCATCCGTCGGCAATATGCTGAATATCAATGCGGAGGATCTGCTGGAATATTACATCGAGGATGAAGGCACAAAAACCATATTCATCTACCTGGAAGGTATTCGTGACGGGCGGCGGTTGATGGAACTGGCAAAGCGATCACCGAAACCCATCCTGGCAATGAAATCCAATATTGGCAGACTGGGACAGAGCGTGGCTGCCTCGCATACCTCGGCACTTTCAAGCGATGACCGTGTGGTAGATACCGCCTTCAGACAAAGCGGGATTACCCGTGTGCATGATGTAACAACACTTTCAAACTACATGAAGACCTTGCGTCTGCCACTTTTGAAAGACAAGAGGCTGGCGATTATTTCCCGCTCAGGGGGCCATGCGATCGTTGCTGCCGATGCCTGCGAAACGGTCGGATTTGAATTGGCGGAATTCCCTGATTCATTCATCCGTGATATCGAAAAACATTTCCGGGCATCGGTCATCAAGCTCACCAACCCCCTCGACCTGGGCGACCTGTTTGACCTGGACGTCTATTACAATATCGTCAAGCAAACCCTTTCCCAGGAGAACGTGGACGGTGTTGCCTTCCTGCACACCTCGGTTGCCCAGACGGAGCATCGCCCCACCAGGGATCTGATCGCCCGCCTGGACACGCTAAGCAAGAAGTTCAACAAGCCGGTTGCAGTCTATGTTTCAACCAATTCAGAAGAGATCTCCAGTTTAAGACAAAACCTGGATTTCCCGATTTTCACCCACATTGTTGAGATGTTTCGTGCGCTGAAACTGGATTTTGAACACACACAAATGATGGCGGGTGTGGCACTGGAAGAGGAAAGCCCCGCGCTGGTCGTGGAAAAACCCAAAGTGCAGCGCCTGATAAAAATCGCTGCTGATGAGAGCCGGGATCTGCTCTTGAATGAGGCCATGGATGTCCTGGAAAATTACGGAATCCCCACCGTCAAGGGGCTGGCAGTAGATTCAGCAACAGACGCGGGGGATGCCGCCGACAGCCTTGGCTACCCGGTGGCCATGAAGGTTATCTCTGAGAATATTTCCCACAAATCTGATGTCGGTGGAGTTCAGCTGAACCTCCGCGACAGACGAAATGTCGTTGGTGCATACCAGGATATGTATTCCAGGATCGGTAAAGCTTTTCCTGATGCAAAACTGGATGGTGTCATGGTGCAACCCATGGCCATCGGCGGACGTGAATTAATACTCGGGGGGCGCCAGGACAAGCAATTTGGCCCCGTCATCCTGGTCGGGATGGGGGGTATTTTCGTAGAAATATTTGAACAGGCTTCCATGCGTATAGCGCCGGTATCCAGGAAAGATGCTGTTGCCATGATCGAAGAACTGCATGGTTCGCAGATCCTGATGGGTGCGAGGGGCCAGAAGCGCTTTGATATCGATGCCATTGCCGATGCCATCGTTCACCTGAGCCAGTTACTCATGGATTTCCCACAAATCAAGGAACTTGATATCAACCCACTGCGAATTTTTCATGAAGGAGAAGGCTGCCTGGCGCTTGATGCCAGGATTATTCTCCAGGAATAGAATGGGATGAAAGTTGAATCTGCTGCCCATTTGGGGAGAATTCACTTTCGTGTATTGTCTCTGCATGACCATGTTGTAGCGATATGAACTGTAAACTGCCGCTGTTTTTAATGCTTGTTGTCACATTGACAGGTTCTTCTTTGGTGTTTGCAAATAAGCTGCCAGTGTCTGGTCAAATGACAGGCAACAGCGGTTGTACGGTTAAGTATGAACATTACCTGCCGGATAATCCCCGTACCAATACCACCGTTATTCTGGCGCATGGCTTCAAACGCAATTTGACCACCATGCGCGGATGGGCGACTCAGTGGTATAAAAAGGGTATACCGGTCGTTATTCCCAGCCTGTGTAACTCCTCCTGGGTTCGAGGTCGGCATGAAGAGAATGCCAGTGACCTGGTAAAGCTGCGTGAGCAACTAAAGATTGACGAAGTCATCTATGCCGGATTTTCCGCCGGTGGCCTGGCAAGCTACCTGGCTGCCAAGCAAGACCCCGCAACCTCTGCCTACCTGGGTCTGGATCCTGTCGACTCGGGCAAACTGGCAAGCAATTCAAAATCACCTCCCGATGTTCCGGCTTTGTATGTATTCTCCAAATCCTCAAGATGTAACCGTCATAATAATTTTCTACCGGTCATTGAAGATCACAAGACCGCCCGGGTGGTCAGGCTTGATGACACCACACACTGCCATTTTGAATTGCCCTATGACCGCAAATGTTCATTGGCCTGTGGACGGAGTGACAAACAAACCACACGCGACCGACAACAGGCCATCAATGAAATTGTCACCCCGTGGTTATTAAACCAGTTGCACCTCGAAAATATACATCCGCCTGAATGAGCCCAAAATCGCGATAAGATATTAAAGAAATCGCGACACCCACAACGCATCAATTTCCCTGCAAGTGCTCAAGCAGAATGGCTCTTTTGACGACGCCAAGGGCAATTATCGGGTTTTAAACCGTAACGGCCTTTGCAGACGAATGGCTAAAGCTTTCAGGGACTTCACAAGCCAGGAGAAGAATTTCCTCGGCCAATGCCGGATCACATCCAACCATGTATAAATGGTGGGTAGCAACACCAGGCTGACAAAGGTAGAAAACAGCAGGCCACCAACGATAGCCCGCGCCATCGGGTAGTAAGGTGGGCCATTGCCACCAATCTGGGTGGTGCCGAAACACAGTGGTGCCAGGCCCAGTACCGTGGTCCCGACCGTCATCAGGATGGGCCGCATACGTTCCCGCCCTGCCCTGACCAGCGCCTCGTCACGAGAAAGCCCTTGCATGCGCAACTGGTTCACATGATCTACCAGCACAATGCCGTTATTCACCACCACCCCGATAAGGATCAGTATCCCGATCATCGCCATCAGGGTGAAGGTGGTTCCGGTGATCAGGAAAAACCAGTAAACACCAATGACGGAAAACAGGATGGTGCAGATCATACCCAGCGGATAAATGAGCGATTCAAATTGCGCCGCAAGTACAAGATAGATAATGGCGATGGCCAGCAGGATATTGAATATCATTTTCTGCATGGCTTCCTGATCACCGGTGAAACCGCCGCCGAACTGCCAGTCGTAACCACTTGGCATTGTCATCAAGTCCATATTCTCTTTGATCAGTTCCCTGGCTTTTTCTGATGTAATATCATCCAGTTGAGCTGTAACACGTAATCCGGTTTTACGATCAATCCGACGGATTTCAGTGGGCCCGGTGCCTTTTGCAAAACTCACCATGGAAACCAGCGGAATGGCTACACCTTCTGAATTGATGAGCTTGATATCGCGCAGGTCACCGACTTTTTGACGGTCCTCTTCACGGAACTGCAAACGAACGGGAATCTCACCCTGCTCACCTTTGAATTCACGCAGATCGATACCACGAATGGCAATGGCCACGGCCTGCGCGACTTCCATGGTCGAGAATCCAAGCTGGTTGGCCCGTTCCCTGTCCACACGCACCTGCACTTCCTGGTCACCTGCTGCCGCCTCGGAGACCACACCGGTCAGGCCCTCAATGGCTGACAGAATGCGAACCGCATCTTTGGCCAGATCACGCAGGACAACACTGGATGTACCCGTCATGGTGATGCTGAGCTTCTCGCCTCCACCAAGCCTGCCAAAATCGAAACTCGGCCGTCCGATCGCGATCTTGGGCAAGCCTTCCAGAATATCGCTGGATATCTCCTGGGATGAACGCTTTGAATCCTTGTCGTCTTTGAGCAGGATTGACGTGCCATTTTCACCTTGCTCACTGTAATAGGTATAAACCGCCCGTATCTCAAAGCGCTCCTGGTTGGCATAAAGATATTCTTCAATACGATCAACCGACTCCTTGATCTTTGCCAGCGGATAACTGCCGTCAAGGTGATAAGGCATATATAACCTGCGGGTCTGGTCCTGCGGGAACATATCCGTCTCGACAATGGACAAGGGGATGGCGGCCGATGCCAGCACCCCGATGATCATGCCGGCAGCCAGCCAACGATGCCGCATGTTCCAGCGTAACAGGCGCACGTATTTCGCACGCAGAAAATCTATCGCGGCGTTCTGCTTCTTGCTGGCAGGCTTGTCAAAACGTGAGGCCAGCAAGGGGATAACCGTCTGTGCGATCACCAGGGAAACACTCAACGAGACCACGATGGAGATGGCCACGTGGGTCATGAAAATGGAAATCTGGTCTTTTTCTCCAAAAATGATGGGCAGGAACACCGCAGCACTGGTCAGGGTACCGGCTGCCACTGCCAGTCCCACGGCACTGACCCCGCGAAGTGCCGAACCCCTGGCGTCATCAGGGGTTTTTTCATGTTCGGTATGAATACTCTCACTGACCACCACGGCATTATCCACCAGCATACCAATAGCAAGCATCAGACCCATCATGGAGAGTATATTCAGCGACAGACCCAGAAAATACATGGCGCCCAGCGTGATCGTGATAGCCACCGGTATCGCCAGTGAAACCATCAGCGTGGTCTGGATATTACGCAGGAAAAAGTAAAGGACAAACAGGGAAAGAGAGGCGCCAAGCAAACCGGCTTTGAGTAATTCGCTCAACGAGTCTGTGACGCCATCAGCCTGGTTATCCAGAAAAAACACATTGATTCCCTGCATTTCTGATGTATTACCGATCCGATCCACTTCCGCCAGCGCCCGCCTGCCCACTTCAACCAGGTTTGCGCCACTTTCCTTGTAAATGCTGACACCGATAGCGTATTTGCGATCCAGGTGGCGGGCATAGTCACGACGTTGGCTGTCATAGTTGATTTCGGCGATGTCGCTCAGGCGAAGCCCTTCTTCGGATATGACCAGGTCTTCAATCTCGCTGATCGAGTGAAACTCACCACGTGGGCTGACCCTGTAGCGGGTGTCACTGTCGCTGATCAGACCGGCAGAATCCGAGAAATTAGCCTGGCTAAGCTGTGCCTGCAGACGATTGAGATCAATCCCGTGGGAAATGACCCGGTCGGCCAGCAGTTCAATGCGAATCTCACGTGGCTCAATTCCCTGGAAATCCACCCTTGCCACACCCGGGATTCTTTCCAGCGGTCGCACCAGGCTCCTGTTTAACATGTCATAGGCCGTAGACAGGTCACGTTCGCTGGAAATTCGCAGTTGCAGAACCGGTTGATCGGTGAAATTGAATTTAAAGACATTGATACGGCGCAAATCAGCAGGTAACTGATCACGGATGGCCTCAATTCTTTCCCTGGCCTCGACCGCCTTCACCGCGACATCGCTGCCCCAATCAAATTGAATCTGAAGCCGCGAGCCATTGGACGATGAAGTCGATTCCAGTCGCTTGATACCACTGAGCGTCGCGATCACCTCCTCCGCCGGACGAGTGATCTCCCGTTCTACTTCCTCAGGTGTAGATCCCTGGTAGGGCATATCCAGAACAATGAATGGAATATCCACGGCTGGAAAATACTCCAACGGTAACAGGCGACTGGATATCAGACCCACTGCGATCATCGAGACAAAAATCATCACGATGGTCACGGGCCGGTCCATTGCAAAACGTGCTGGCAACATGGATCAACTCCCTGCCAAAGCGTGGGGGTCTTGTTCGGCCACGTCCCGACGGCGATCCAGCAAGGCATACATCACCGGAATCACCAGTAAAGTCAACATGGTTGAGGTCAGTAAGCCACCAATAACCGTGATGGCCATGGGTGTGCGCATTTCCGAACCCTGGCCAAGGCCGAGTGCCATTGGAAGGAGCCCCAGCGCCGTGGTGAGGGTGGTCATCATGATGGGGCGTAAACGGAGTCTCGCACCCTCCTTGATGGCCGTGATTCGGTCCATACCACGCTCACGTAGCTGGTTGATCAGGTCGAGCAATACGATGGCATTATTGACCACAATACCCGCCAGCATGATGAGGCCGATAAAAACGATAACACTCAAGCGGGTATCGGTCAGCCACAGCGCCAGCGCCACACCGACGGCGGCCAGCGGAATCGAAAACAGGATCACAAACGGATGCAAAAGGGACTCAAACTGCGACGCCATTACCAGGTAGACAAGAATAACGGCCAGCCCAAGGGCAAACAGCAGGGACTTAAACGATGCAGCCATTTCTTCGCTCTGCCCCCTGATATTCATCGTCAATCCATAGGGCATCTTTACCTCGGCCATCAGTGCTTGAACCTCTTCCACAGCACTGCCAAGATCACCAAAGGCGAGGTTGGCCTGGATCAGTGCCAGGCGCTCCTGGTTACCCCGGCGGATTTCGGCCGGGCCTTCATCTATTCGAATGTCAGCAACGGCAGACAGTGGTATCGGGAATTCGCTCTGCGGATTTATGATGAGTTGGCGAACAGCATCAATAGACTGGCGTTCAGCTTCAGACAAGCGAACCAGCACGTCAATTTTGCGGTCACGGAAACTGAACCGGGTCGCGACCTTGCCACGGATTTTGCCAACCACCTGGTCTGATATCTGCTTAACGGTCAGGCCAAGTGAGGCGGCACGTTCCTGGTCAAAATATATCTGGATTTCAGGGTGACCGCGTTCGAGGCTTGATTCCACATCCGCAAAGCGATTGGACTTGCGAAGCAGACGTAATACTTCATCGCTGGCTTTGCGTAGCGACGCCAGGTCATAACCCTGGATTTCGATCTCAAGCGGCTTGTCGAAACTAAGCAGTTCGGGTGTTGAAAAATTCGCATCCAGACCAGCGATATCGCCTGCCCTGGCCCTTAGGTTTCGAACCACCCTTTGCTGGTCCTGCACGCTCGCCCCGGGATTCATCACCACCAGCATCCGCGCAATATTCTCACCACTTTCAGTCGGGTTCGCGTCAATCCTGTTGCCTGAGCCCGCCACGCCATAGACATAATTTACACTGGCATCAGTGGTTGCAATCTGTTGCAAAGTACCTTGAATCCGGTCGGTCTCTTCCAGGGGTGTACCCGGCGCGGCCTCAAGGGTGATATTAAAGCGGCCCTGCTCAAGTTGCGGAACCAGTTCCGTGCCAATCCCCTGCAGAAGCCATATTGACATTGCCAGCAAAGCTGTTGCTATACCCAGCGTTAGAAAACGATGGGAGAGTGCCCAATTGAGCAAATGGCCATAGCCGGCAGAAAACCACTGACCAAAACGATCCCCGAATCTACCAGCTCCTTTCGACTGACTACCACGAATAGACGCCATCATGGGGATGAGGGTCATTGCAACGCCCAGGGAGATCACCAGTGCGAAAGTCACCGTCAAGGCCTGGTCCCGGAATAACTGGCCCGCGATACCCTCAACGAATGCCAGCGGCAGGAATACAGCAATGGTCGTCAGGGTAGCGGCAATGACGGCACCACCGACTTCGCTGGCGCCTTTAATTGCCGCACTCACCAGTCCCTCGCCACTACTTCGGTAGCGGGAAATGTTCTCCAGCACCACGATGGCATTGTCCACTAACAGACCGGTCGCAAGTGCTATGCCGCCCAGTGACATGATATTCAGTGAGATGCCAGCCTGTCCCATCAGGAAAAAAGTGGCAATAATTGAGACTGGAATGGACAGCGCAATGGTAAAGGTAAACCAGGCATTACGTAAGAAAACAAAAATCACCAGGACAGCCAGCAGTCCACCAAGGATGGCAGCTTTGATGACTTCAGTGATGGCGCGGTCGATGAACACGGACTGGTCATCTACCGTCTCGATCGACATACCTTTTGGCAGTTCTTTTGCCAATTCATCAAGACGATTATTGATACCGCGCGCGACACTCACCGTATTCGCACCGCCTTCTTTGTATACCGCCACTTCCACGGCTTCCTGACCATTCATACGAATGATGGCTTCACGCTCGGTGTAGCCGGCACGGACCCTGGCGATATCACGTAAATAGATCGGGCGGGCTTCACCAGGCGCGACAATCAAATCACCAAATTCCTCAACAGTTGCGAACTGGTTGATGGTTCGCACCAGGTAACGCTGTGCACCTTCTTCCAACCGCCCGGCCGAAACATTCACGTTTTCAGCTGCCAGCCGGGCACTCAATGCATCAAGAGAGAGGCCAAGCTGCGCCATTTTTCGCTGATCAATTTCAATCTGGATTTCGTCCTCGAGACCACCGGATATCTTGACTGCAGCCGTACCCTCTACCGGCTCAAGAAGCTTCTTGATCTCCTCATCGGCAAATCGACGTAAGGCCTTGAGTGAGGTCTCATCCGAATTTGCTGAAATAAGGCCAAACCGGATGATCGGATCGGTTGCCGGGTTAAATCGCAACAAAAGCGGGCGGGTCGCCTCCAGCGGAAGCTGCAGGATTTCCAGCTTTTCCCGTACGTCCAGACCCGCGCGGTCCATGTCGGTGCCCCATGCGAATTCGAGAATGACATCTGATTGTCCTGCCCGGGAGACCGATTTGACGCTGAGAACATTCTTGACGACACCGACCGACTCTTCCACCGGACGTGTGAGCAGTGTTTCAATTTCCTCCGGTGCCGCACCCCGATATTCAGTGCGCACCGTCAGGGTCGGGTAGGAAAGGTCCGGCAACAGGTTGACTTTCAAATCCTGAAGCGCGATCAGACCAAACAGGACAAGGGTCACGGCTGCCATGGAAATCGCAACACGTCTGCGCGTGGCGACCTCTATCAGTTTCATCTCACCCGCCTGTCTCCCACGGCTGGAACTCATGTTTCCGGCGCCAGATCCCTGGCCACAATTTCCACGCGTGTTCCATCACTCAAGCTGCCTTTGCCCGCGGTGACTACGGTCTCACCTTTTGTCAGCCCCTCCAGCACTTCGATCAGACCCTTGTCCTCAAAACCCAGCTGAATGTCACGGCGTCTTGCGTTGCCGTCCTCGTCAATTACAAACACATGGCTCTGGTCGTCTTCGGTAATGACCGCAGTGCGGGGTATGACCGGAACGTCCTCATGCATGTCATAAAGAATTTCAGCCCGTCCGAACAAACCGGGTTTCAGCATGGTTCCATGGTCCGTGATCTCGGCGGTTACCCGGAAAGTTCCGGTTTTGGTATCTATCACCGGGCTGATACGGATCACTTCACCCATGAATGACTCACCTGGCCAGGCATCGACTGACATTGAGACCGGCAGACCTTTACTCAACACGCTTAATTCTCGTTCCGGCACATGCAACACGGCCAATAATGGATCGTAACTGGTGATGTGAAAAACCGGTTGATGCAGAGTCACCAGGTTGCCGACACGCACCATTCGCTCTGATATATAGCCACTGATCGGGGCTTTGATACTGGTATATTGCAGCTCCAGTTTTGCCAACTCATGGGCGGCTTTTTGTGCTTCAAACTCAGCACTGACGCGCTCAAAATCTTCGGTACTGACCAGCTCTTTGGCAAACAGTTCTTGCTTGCGCTGGAAGTCTGTTTGCAGCCGTTTCAAGCTCGCGTTGGTACGCTCAACTTCAAGCGCGTAGCGATCCGTTTCAACCGTTGCAAGAACCTGTCCGGCTTTCACAAAATCTGCTTCTTCAGCGCTGAGCTTCAATACAACACCGGTGATTTGAGATACCACCACCGCCTGTTTATCCGCCTCAAGCGTTGCCGTACCGGTGTAGCGTGCAGACATGTCAGTACTGAAAACAGAGGCTGCTTCGACCGGAATTGCCAAGGCGGTTTCAGATTCTTCCTTGCTCTTTTCTCCCTCAGCTTTACCCTTGCATCCCTGGATTAGACCTGCGAATGCAACAAAACATACAGCAAGAACGGTGACCACCAGGCCCCTGTGCAATCGGAAATTGGTAATTTTCACTTCCTGTGTCTTAGCTGACTTCAACACAAACACAAAAATATTCCCTTTTGGTCAGTTTCTTATGATCTACCACTATACATTATTATTAAAAAAAACATTAAGCCCGTGCCAACCAGGCATGCTCTGGCTTCCATCGCCTGAACATTTGAGGTGCCCGTGGGTGTAAAGCTTTGCGCTCAATCAGGTGTCGGTTCACTGGTGCAATTTTACTGCAAGAAAGGTTGCCGGGGTGAAGCAATAGGATCAGAATATCAGGTTGAATTCCAGTCGGTGTCATGGATAACGGCAGCGGTTTGGTTTTGTCTCAATTTGGCCCGATAACATGAAGGAGTTCACCATGATCAGGGTGATTTTCAATCAAAAAGGTGGTGTAGGAAAATCCTCGATAGCAGTTAACCTGGCAGCGCTCAGCGCGGAGTACGGTTTTCGCACCCTGCTTATAGACCTCGATTCGCAGGGAAATTCCAGCCAGTATCTTCTCGGCGAGGATTTCGAATCCAGTGAACGTTCGATCGCCGGGTATTTTGAGCAAAATCTTGCTTTCAGCCTGTTGGCAGATCCAGCGATTGATTTCGTATCCAGAACCCCCTATACAAATCTCGACCTTGTCGTGGCCAATGCAGAGCTCACCGAGATTCAACACAAACTGGAGACCAAACACAAGATATTCAAATTACGGGACTTTCTAGCCAGCCTGGTCGATGAATATGACATGGTCTATATCGACACCCCACCAGCATTCAACTTTTATACCCTGTCGGCCCTAATTGCAGCGGATCGCTGCATCATTCCGTTTGACTGCGACGACTTTTCACGCCGGGCGCTGTATACCCTGATGGACAATGTGGCCGAAACACGCAGTGATCACAACCCCGGCCTGCAAGTAGAGGGCATCGTGGTGAACCAGTTCCGCAGCAACGCAAATTTCCCAAATCAAATCGTCAACGAGCTACGCGAAGAGGCGCTGCCAGTTCTTAATACCATGTTGAGTAGCTCAGTCAAAATGCGTGAATCCCACCATGCTGCGGTTCCACTGATTAAATTCGCACCAAGCCACAAACTCACACAGGAATTCACCACTCTCTTCGAGGAAATCAACTCGGAATTTCTTGAACCGGTTAATGCTAAAGGCTACGAGACTTGATAACAAAACTTAAGACACACAATTAGTTATGCTTGAAGGTGTAAATGTCCAGTTTTCCCTTGAACACGGCGCCAAAACCACTCTGTCCTCATCCACTGGACCAGCACCTCGGTAACCGGTCCCCCTTCTGGAAAACTCAGGTCCCGACCTGAACTTGTCGCATTTCTTGCTGAGTATATGAATCCGTTAACAACTCTTCCAACATGCGTCAAAAACAGTCTTGGCGTTGC
>Ga0316201_10002946_pt1 | contig 12368 bp, 12 predicted proteins | sample CS6wburrow_MG_FD_204516 | JGI IMG/M metagenome (GOLD analysis project Ga0316201, IMG submission 204516) | Coastal sediment microbial communities from Delaware Bay, Delaware, United States - CS-6 worm burrow | ecosystem: Environmental > Aquatic > Marine > Coastal > Sediment | place: USA... | reverse complement strand
GGGATATCCACCCAGTTTGCCGTCATTAATTTGAGAGAAACGAAGATCAAAATTGATAAAAAGCTGCCTGATGTCGTATTCACGTTCCAGTGCCCTTACCCTGGTAAGATTGGTGTCTCCAACTTCCAGGTTGAAGATATCTTCGAAGCTTTCGGTGCGATCTACCAGGGACAGGCCCTTGTCCTTGACCATCTCACTAAGCATTTTCACTTCTGCGGTGTGATGGATCATGGCCTCTTTGACCCCGTCTAATAGATTTTGCATTTTATCCTGTTTGTGTTGTAATCAAGTTTATTCCTTGCTTCTCGTGTCATTCTTGAGTCCTTAGCCCCGGGTATAGTGGGAAAAGTTTGGCCAAGATCAAGTAACGAATACGGAACCCCGGATTGTATTAAAGATAGGAAATTTTGTCTTTCAAACACTTTTTTATAGTCTGGAATTTTAGCCGAATTAGGGAGAAAGTTTGGGTACAGTTCGTTAGAAATCATGGTCCTGGCAAAACTTCGTACCTAAGAACATCGGGAAGTGTAATTCCAGGGATTTGTCCCATGAATTCAGGAGTTTCGGCAAGTTTTATTGAGGGTGGTCCTCTTTAATTGTTACTGAATTGGTATTTGTAAACGGTTACAAACGACTATAAACGAAAGTAAATACTTCATTACCGAATAAGTTCTTCTGGTGGTTCTATGTTTGCCTTGTCGAATGAGAGACGTTCGATAGTATCAATTGTTAAACCTTTAAAATTAAATTATTATGAACGCACTTAGAAACAAAGTACAGTTGATTGGAAGACTAGGACAAGACCCGGAAATCATAACTTTCGATGACGGGAACAAAATGGCTAAATTCTCCATTGCCACAGACGACAGCTACAAAGACAAAAACGGAGAGAAAGTGGAGCGCACCTTCTGGCATAACGTGGCAGTTCGTGGCGGTTTAGTTAACATTGTAGAGAACTATGTTGTAAAGGGGAAGGAGATCGCCATTGAGGGCAAGCTCACCAATCGTTCCTACGAAGACAAGGACGGGAATAAGCGTTATACAACGGAAGTATTCTGTAACGAACTATTGTTGCTCGGGAAATAGGCTATGCTCATTTCTCAATCAAGCCTCCCGGTCCGGGGGGCTTTTTTTATTGGTTACAGCAGCATGAACCTTCCCGAATCCGGCTATTGCTTTTACCAAGGCGATTCCGGCCCTGATGATCATTATGATCCCGTATAATGCGATCCCATGATGTACCGATATCGCGTGCTGTGCCTTCTGATAGTCTTCCCTGATCTCACTGGTCCCACCATAGATCAACATAACCGCGATGAGGAACTGGGTCACCGGGCTCTTTAGAATTTGATCTGCCAGGGAAAATAGTTTGTTCATGATTCAGGCTACCTGGGTTTGCATCTGTCCAGGCTGACTAATTGTGATCACACCGCCCCAGGTGCAATTAAGTGTACAGGTGTTATTTAGAGTAGGCATATTGGCCAGCATTACTGTAGGGCTACCTGGCGCCCATGGGGTGACCGTAACCGGGATGCAAGGCATGGGTGTAAGAACACCAAGTGCCGCTGTTGTGGCTGCTGCAACTTGAGGATTCGCCAGGGAACTGCACATTCCAAAGGGCGGAATGTTTACTATGGGTTTATTGTCCATGATATTGGCTGCTGGCATATTATTGGTCATCACTCGGTTTTGAGGAAGCACGATCAACGATGACGGTGCTACTCCGAAAGAGCAGGTCATCATGGCTCCCATACATACTTGTTGTGGCATGGCTATAAGGTTTTATTCGATTTAATATACTCCCTTCGGATACCCGTCAGGATGTCTTTCTGATCAATTTTTTTCGAGTTTCTTCTGGCGGCAACCAGTGCGCAGTATCGCATCACATTGATCATTTCTCCCCCACTCATCTCAAAGTCGGTCGAAAGTTGCTCCAGATCGACATCTCCACACAGATCGAAAGACGTTTCAAAATATTTCTTCCATAGGTCGAGGCGTTCTTTTTTACCTGGGGTTGGAAAATGGACCATCACCTGGAAACGCCGGGTAAAGGCTTCATCGATATTGGTCTGGATATTGGTGGCTAAAATCACCAGGCCCGAAAAATCTTCGATTCGTTGAAGAAGGTAAGCGATCTCCTGGTTGGCATAACGATCGTTGGACGATTTGGTCTGCGTCCGCTTCCCGAATAGTGCATCCGCTTCATCAAAAAAAAGTATCCACTCCTTGTTTTCCGCTTCGTTGAATAATAGTCCGAGATTCTTTTCGGTCTCTCCGATATATTTAGATACTACCAGGCTAAGATCTACTCTGAAAACCGGTCTGTCCGTCTCCTTTCCTATGAGTGAAGCCGCAAATGTCTTCCCCGTGCCGGGTGGCCCGTAAAACAATGCACGCGTTCCTTTTTTAAGCTTTCTCTTGAACTGCCATTCTTCCATGATCGTTTTGCTGTGAACCAGCCAATCCTTGATCTCGTCTAGTTTCGAGCGCACATTGTCGCTCACGATAAGATCCTCCCATTCAAGCTCCGTATTGATCCTGCGGGCAGGAAATTTGGCACTGAATTCAGCCAGTTTTTTTTCACCTTCGGTAAGCAACCCGATATACTCATAGGAAACCCTAAGGGGTTGCCTGAGCCCAAAATCCTGTTCAGCATCGTAGTCCAAAGCGCCTACACGGTACAAGACATGATCTTTCTGAAATAGGTTCATGATACGAAGCTTTTCTTCCAGAGAATTTCCGGAGAGAAGGAAGCAAGCTGTTTCCAAACTGGGCACAAAGCCGGAAGCGTTGGAATTCTTAATCCCACCGAATTCAGAAAACTCACTGTTAAGGTTCTGATTCCGAATTAAAAAAACATCCAGGGCTTGTGGTTTTACTACTGGTAGTAACGCAAGGATGAGGAGTATGCGGTCTTCGAAACCGAGGTCCAATTCCCGAATGAGTTCGGCATAGGCTGAGGTTCCTTTACTAACATCCGGCGGATTGTGATCGAAAATTGATGCTCCGGTGTCATTGTTCTGAAAATAGAGCGATAAAGCAGTGTTTGCAACTGCCTCGAACCAAACGATCTCCTGGCCGATAGAATCGGCTAATTTCTTTATTATCTCCATATTACTTTCAATAATTTAGGCATCCAGCTTAACTTGATCGAACTGATATTCCACGGAATTCTATCCAATAGAACATCGAAGGGTTTTTGCTCAACCTTCAAATAGATACTGTCTTCCATCTCTTCCAATTTTCCATCTCTGATCAGGAATGAACCACGAAGCGAATCAATAGTGGAATTCTCCAGCCCGGGCCATTGTTGTGTGATTGCCACAAGCAAGTCATCTACGATGGCTTTTTGATCGGTGCTTATTTCTACTGAAATATCTATGGGATTCTGAACAGGAATGCCACATAGGATCTTCTGTAGAATAAGGTCGTGTTCACCTGAAATCGTCTCTCCGGTTACGGCGTAATCCAGTAGTTGAATTGCCTTGAATTCCGCTTCATTGTCTTTGAATGTCCCATTATTGGTTAGACCGCAACGTTCGAAAAGTACACCCATGTAGGGAGCGAGGATGATCAATCCGGCGTTGTTGATAAAGAGTGGGTTCATATTCAAATATTTTTAGTTCATCATTATCATTGCTCCTTTAATGCTCATATTCCCGCTACTGGAAACCGTACATTCGCCATTTGCTGAAATACTTGTAGTCTGATTTCCCGTAATTGAAACAGTTCCACCGGTATTACTTATGGATTCCGAACCATCAACAGAAATTGAAGTCCCATTGATACTCACCGAATTGGCAGCCTTTAAGTTCAGGTCAGATTTGCTGTCGATAGTTATCCCGCTGCTGTTCATTTGAATCGAATTGTCGTTTTGATCTGTGATCGTAATTCCTTCGTCCTGGTCTGAGAAAACCATGGTATTTCCTCCAGGGGTAAGCACGGTAATTACCTTGTTCTCATCGTCGAATTTCAACTGAAGTTTACTTTGAGTAACCAGGGTCTTGATACTGTTTTTCTCCTCAGGCGTTTCGGGTGCCGGAAGGGAACTACTGTATACACTGCCCAGGATAACCGGAAATCGCGGATCGTCGTTCATAAAGCCCAGGATGACTTCGTCGTTTACTTCAGGCATGAAGTAAGCACCGAATCCATTACTGGCGTAAAATGTCGATAATCGTGCCCAAACGGATTTCCCATCTGCACCAAGCACGGGAAGTTCAACCTCTATCCTGAATTCATTATCAGGGTCTTCGTAGATCTTTTTTACGATTCCTGTTTGAAGGCCACGAACCCCTGGAATCAAACCCGCAGCCTGAGGGCCGTTCACCTGGTGCTCTTCGGTAAACCATTCCGGGGATAGACCTAATTTGACCTCGGTATTCCAGGTCCCTTCTTCGATCGAGTGGATTACTCCCGATATAAACGCATTGCCGTTAAAACGACTGCTAAGGCCCATGAGTTTTATGGTAGAATTAACCTTTGCTTTAGAAGACCCCTGAAATGTTATAGAACCTTTGAATCTCGATAATCTTGACTTCAATATCGCAGCATTTGCCCATTGCTGAATATCTTCTTGTGTTACTGTAGCGTTGGTATTCAAATTAGTAGTTCCGGCCCCCAGGACATCAGCCAGCTGTGAACCGGTAAGATCACCTTGTTCATTTACCGAAGGTTCGGAAGAAGATGCGTTCAACATATTTTGAGAACTCATATCCCAGGTATTACCCTGAACATCAGAATACTGATAGGTAGCATCCAGTTCACCATCGAAATCGATAATGTCGTAGCCAAATTGGACTTGAAGATCGGGAGAATCGGACACTGCAGGCTTGGCGATAGTGACTTTCCCATTTTCTGTGTAGACTACCATCCCGTTGATTTCAGATCTGTTCAGAATAAAATCCCAGTCGGAAGCATAATACTGAACGATCTCTTTATGTGTTACGGTGGTTGCTGTTACTGAAGATTGCAGGGAAGCGTCACTTATTATGCTTTCCATGGCGGCGCTATCAGTACTATCTGTAAAAATATTGTTATTCCTGTTCACTGTGAGACGAAGCGACTTATCCTTACAGATCACGTGAAGTTTCGACCCTTCAGCACTGTTTATTTTGATCATTTGCTTCACAACAACTCCCTTGAATACAGAATCATTTTTATTGTGATAGCCGAGTTTGATCTCTATTTCGGCCCCAGGTTTAAAAGTATCCGAATCGGTGACATCAAAAGTTTGTTTGGCGGCATTTCCATCTAAAAGAACAATTTCTGCTAAAGCGATCCTATTGAGGTGTTGTTCCGTGCGAATACTTACAACTTCATAGGTCCCGGGGATCTCCCGCCCGGCTGAAAAAATTCCGAATGAAATTAAATTGGTCTCCTCATGTATGGGTGATACTGGCATATTATGTTTTTTTAATTAAGTCTTAAAGGCTTATGATATTGTATTTTAATACTTCGATAACTAAATCAGTCGAATACATTTCCAAACAAGGAGTCGTCTTCGCTTTGTGATCCTCCTGAAATGGTAACTTTTTCGAAATAGCTGTACGCAAATTCAATAGTTTCGATCAACACTTCGTTGTTCATTGAGTTGAGATCTGCCGCCGACCATTTTACCGGCCAGGCATTTGCAAAACTCCACGATTTAAGTGGGTCGCCATTTTCATCGAGAAGGCTCACCACAATATTCTTTGCATCTATGTATTCCGAAAGGCTGCTCCCCAGCGTTTTATTGCACCATTCGATCAATGGAGAATTCTTAGGAACCAGGCCGCGTTTCACAACGAGATTTGAGAATTTCACGGAGGTAGGAACCTTATGTTTAAAACTATTGTTCCCTCCCTCCGCGATTTCCTCGGTATCCATCTCCATACTGATCCCGGACACTTCTTTAAAGGAGGTGTCCACGGATCCGGAAAGGCCGTTAAAGCTCAATCGGAAATAAAATGCTACCGGGGGATATTCATTTGTCATAATTATCCGCCATTAGCAATTGTGAGACCTTCATGTGCTAGTTCCAATGTTTCCACGGCCACTTCATTGGCGTCGGATTTCAGGTCTGTTCCCGTGATCTTTGTGGGCCAGGCATTGGTTAAGGTCCAGGTCATGGTTGGCTTGGCCGATTCGTCCAGAAGTTGAATCACCACGGTTTCCCTTTTTATGGTATTCATCTTAATGGCATCGTACCACTTCCAGAAGTTGTTGTCGTTCACGAAAATTCCCTTTTTCAGGGTAACGTTTCCGGTCTTAGCAATTCCCGGCATCTTGATCGTGGAGAACTGTTTGCTGTCGCTATGCCGGTATTCGATGATCTGCGTTTCCGTTTCTAATCCTGATACTTCCTGGAAGGAAACGGTGCTGTCCTGTGATCCAAGATTTACTTTGAAGTAGAACTTCGGTAGCGGCCAGGTATTGCCTTGTTGTGATCCGTCGTTTGCCATAGTTTTTTTGTATTAAGAGGTTTGCATTTGTTGTTGGATTGTAAAGATGATGAATTCGGCAGGGTGGGATATAGCCACAGCGACTGAGACGATCATCGTACCATCAAGAATATCCTGGGCGGTCATTGTGGTTCCTAGTCCGACATGAACGGAAAAGGCCTCATCCGGCTTTGCACCCACCAGGGCACCCTGTTTCCAGGTTTGGGTGAGGAAGTTCGAGATCATCGCATTTACAGCCGCCCAGGTATTGGCATCATTAGGCTCAAATACATAGGCTTGAACTGCGCTTATAATTGATTGTTCCAGATAGATCAATGTACGACGCACATTGATATACCTGAAATCCAGTGAATTTCCATCGAGCGTTCGGGCGCCCCACACCAGTACTCCCTGACCTGGAAAACTGCGTATGGCGTTCACGGCCTTTCCGCTTATAGGAACGTTCAGGTCCTGCTGTTGGTCATTATCGATTGGAACTTCGGGATCGGTCACACTAGCCACCGATACATTTGCGGGGGCTTTCCAAACACCTCGAGAACCGTCAACTTCGGCATAAATACCAGCCATAGCCGATGAGGGGGGTAGCAGGGCCAGTTTCTTGAGGATCGCTCGTAGTATGGACTCGTAATTCCGGCTCACCAACCGCAGGGATGCATCTGCTTGTTCCAGGGTTATATTTCCGTCGTCACTATTTCCATTATTCCTGAAGCAGCTGAGCAATTGTGTTTGCGATTCACCCAATACATGCCCACCAGCCGTCAATTCTTCCTGGATAAGATCGGCAAGGGTATTGTAGGAGTCCTCCGAAATATTCAAATAAGAAATGTCCGAAATGTGGTACACCGTCGTGTTAAGCCAGGGGTAGTATGTGGCAGCGTAGCTGTTATTCTCCGGCATGATGGCACTTACCTTGTCCCTAAAGTTATCTACACAATTCGGAAAGGGGTTAAGGTCCTCGTATCCTCCCGGTATATCCAGGATGGCAAACTTATTCTTGGTCTCTCCACAATGCTGTATCATATAGCTCAATACATCATAGCTATCCTGTGCTTCTAGTTCAACAGCTTCTGGAACCAGCAGAAGCGTAATTTCATGCTCATTTTGTATGAGGTCGATGGCGTTTATGAAACGGGTTTTATCGAATCCCGAGTTGAAATCACCGATACTGAGTATGTAACAGTCGTTTCCTCCATTCGCATAAAAGAAACGAATGGCAGCCGGCATCCTGTACCGAACCGAATTTGAACTTACAGAAAAAGTGGACCCGTTCGACGCGTTAAAGTCGGATGAAGATGCATCAGGCTGAATTTCGAATACGCAAGGCGGGAAACCTGCTCCGAATATGTTCCTGTATTCCAACATTGAATGGATACGGACGGGTTTATTCGAAACGTCATTCCCATCTTCATCAAGAGCCTTTTCAGTATGCCCTATAAAAACCGGGATAGCACTGGCAACACCAACAACCGAATTTGCGAACGCGTTTCTTTCGATGATATAGACCCCTGGTGTTTTATATGGGCTAGACATAGACAATGGTTGTTACCAGGTATGGAATCAATGCTCCATCCCTAAATTCAGTTCTTGTTGATTCCGGACTAGGATTGGGAAGTTTCATTTCCAGATCCTTGGCCGAATTAGTAATAGTGTCGAGATAGTTCAACTTCAGGGTTGGGTATTTACTCAGTTTTTGAGCCAGAGCCACTGGCCTGTCGCTGGTCATTACCTTGGTTTTCTGAGTCTCCAAAAGGGTGCCCTCAACGGGCCCGGTGTAGGTTTCATTTCCTATCCCTTCAATTTGAATCTTACTAACTTCCATATTTCTCGATTCAGGAATTACAAATTGATATTCCCACAGTAATTCACGTGTAGAAAAAGGAAGTGTAAGAGTTAACTCCGGATTGTTTTGCCGAACCAGTGATTTAGTGTCCAGTAGCACAACACCAATCGCGTTGATATCGGTTTGTTCATTTGCAGGGCCAAAGTCCATTTGAAGTTCATTTTTATCTGCTACATTCTTTATATAGAGGATACCCTGCATGTTCATCGGAACATTAGAAGTATAGGTTGTAAACAACGGATCATTGTTCATCAGTTGAAAATGCAACAACCCAAGTTCGGCAAGTTCTGTGGCTATATCGAAAGTATCCTGCTCATTGGATTCAGCATAAAAACCAAAGCTGTTTCGTTCTTTCCGTAGTAAGACTTTGTGCTTTTTAAGTACGGTGATTGTGTCCTTAAAAGGCTGTAAATCGAAACTTTGAGAAATTCCTTTTTCGAAATACGAATGGGTAATTTCAACAGTTAGAAATTTATGATAGTATGAATTCATAATTTATGCTTTAGTTTCACCTTCAAGGCCTGTTATACCAGGGATTTCTTTTCTGATCTTAGGATCTACAAGCGAGATCATTCTCATTTTGTAAAGGAGAGAGGGGACGTACTTGGCACCAATGCCACTCCATATATGACTGAGTTCATTCACGGGTAAATTCATGATCTCCAGGGTTAGTTTGGATAGTGGATCCTGCATATCCGGAAATTCCTGCTTAGTGAAGAACGGATGTGATTGTAATATGGTTATCACAGACGATAGCATTTTAAGCGCCTCCAGGTAATTCCTGGAATTGTAATTGGCCGATACTAAGAGGTAAATATTCAAATGCACCGGTGGTGCTACCTTTCCAAAAGTATTCCCGCCTTCAGATATATAGTGATTGTGTGATTTCATATAAGTTTCGTGCTCCATATTGATCACCGAGAGCACTATCTTATTCTGAATGTTGTCCGTGATGCTCCCGTCCGGATTCACCAGGCTGCTGGCAACCACTATATCGTGGTCCAGGCCATACGTTAGTTTGAGGTCACGATTCAGGAAATCAGTAAGGAAGCCCATTGCTTTTGAAATCATATTAGGAAGGATTAGTTAGTTCAACTTAAAGGTAGCAATAAAATAGTGGATCCACAGTAAGTATTTTTATGGATCTTAATTGTAGAATACGCAAAATCAGAAAGTACAGCTGAAGGAGATCTTCGCCGGAAAATTTCCCGGCGCTTTTTTTGCTTATCGGGTATAAACTACCATTCGTCTTCAGAAACCGACGGTCAACCTAAGAAAGTTAAAGAACCCTGAATTCAATACATACTTTTGACTCCAATAAAAAAAAATTATGCAACGAATTTTACTCTTCTTGATTGTCTTTGGAGTTCAAACCGCAGGAGTTTGGCAAGCTGATGCACAGGGAATACCTTTTAATTGTGATTACAACGCTTATCTATTCCAGTATAACGATGTATATTCAATAGACCTCGCGTCGGGTACTTCCTATATTATAGCCTCTGATGTTACTCAGGGTAATATAAATGCCGTAGGTTACAATCCGGTTGACGGCTTTATCTGGGGATCGTTAAGTTCTCCGGAACGAACGATTGTTCGGATTGGAAAAGACTTTAATGTTCAAACGTTCGAGATACCGGAATTACCGTTAAATAACAGGTATGTCGGTGATATTTCGGCAGAAGGGATTTATTATCTCAAACCTGGCGGTTCCAATTTTTACAAAGTAGACCTTGATCCGACTTCTGCTAATTACACCAAATTTATCGCGCAGGGAACTCTGTCTCAGAATATCAATATTCACGATTGGGCCTTTAATGCCGTAGACGGAATGTTGTATACTGTTGCTAAGAACAGTAATATACTCTACAGGATTGATCCTGCTACAGGTGCTGTTATTAGTCTTGGGGAGGTTCCGGTCCTGGCTGGCAATAGTTATACATACGGTGCTGTATATTTTGATGCTTCCGGAAGATTTTATGTTTCGGCCAACCAAACGGGAACTATTTATGTGATTTATGATGTGCAAAATCTTCAATCCTCAGGCACCATGGTTTCAAATTTATTTGCCTACGGGCCATCAAGCTCTAGTAATGACGGGGCCAGATGTCCAACAGCGCCGGTACCACAGGAGATCTGCGATAATGGTATCGATGATGATGGTGATGGTTTGACCGATTGTGAGGATCCATCCTGTTCGGGCGTTGCGGGCTGCCCTGAGCAATCCGGCACATCCAGCGGGAACAATGGCGGACTTGAAAGCAATGGAAGACTGGCTGAAAAGATAAACCTAAGGAATTTCGATCGTAGATTAAGAGGGTATTCATTTAATAAAGAAACTGCTCGAAGAATCACAAAAGGAGAGCAATATGGCACCAAGAACAGGAATTCACAGATTGAACTCTATGATCTCGTCCCTCTGGATATACTCCCAAATACAACGACTATTGAGTCCAGCCCTGAAGACCTAACCACTATAACTAATGCCACCGAAGTATTGTCGGTTGACTACGACCGCGATGGGAGTACAATAGCAGCACTCCTAGTATTAAAAACTGAAGGAAATGTCTATGAACATACTAAATACATATGTGACAGATTGCTGGGAGCCCAACTAATTTCGGTCTCTACAATGATGATACAGGAAAATCCTATTATCAAGTCGGTTGTTCGAAATCCAGACGGTAGTGAGGAGTTTGTTCTGAGTTTTTCTGCACGACCCAATGCAGAGCAATCTGGGCTCGTTATCGAAAGTCACTGGAATCTCGACCGGTATTCGGCTGGGGAGACCTATTATAATTTTCAGATATGGACAGAATCTGTAGATGATCTGCTATTGTTAAGCGAAGAAGTACACCGATTGTTGGAAATACAATTGCCCATATTAGATTATAATCTGTCCCAGCCACCCCCTGTTTTTGTTAGGAGTGGAAGATATTCCAACGGGCAATTGGCTCTTTCGGTGGTAAATAGTGACGAAAGTGAGGAAGTCTTACTTGAAGGAGGAATCCGAAGGACAGAGACCAGTGGTATTGAGATGTTTTCTACCAACTTTAACTTGACTAACCAACTGGTTAATGATTACGTTATAGAATCCGGTACTTTGTTCGATTTTGGTTTTCGGATCAGCAATGGGCGAGGTGATATTCCAGACGACCTGTATATGGCGGATGGCCCATGGGGAATAGACAGCTCTGCTCCGGGAACCGAGGTCCGAACATTTCAGATCGACGAGAGTTTGAGATCATCCTCTCGAGGCTTTCGGGTTGAGAGAAGCCCAAGGCTGGAAGCGCGGACGAATACCTCTGTTTCGCTTTACCGGGCATTTACACCAAGATTTCAACCCGTAGATCTTTCCGAATTTAAAACACTGAGTTTTGAAGCCAGCGGTTCCGGTCAGGTAGAGATCGTTCTTATTAAGGATGACATCATTTCCTGGGAAGAACAATATCGAACAACGATCCTTCTGTCTGACGACATGGAATATTACGAGATCTCCTTATCTGATTTCAGATCGCCGCTTGGTGAAGAGGTTACTTTCAATAACGTTTCAACCCTTGTACTGGCTGCTTCCAGTACTGATGGGACTTATCAGGATGTTAGTATGAGCTTCAGAGAAATTACCTTCATAGAAGAACCCATAGTTGCAAGCCAGATATTACCAAGGAATACCATTATAGTGGCTCCCAATCCTGTTGTCGATAGCGCTACTATCTATTTTCATTCTGAAAAGAGTCAGCAAGTGCAAGTAGTAGTCTCTGATAGTTTTGGAAAGGTCGTGCGAAGAGGAAAAGTTGATGTATTTAATAACAACGTATCCTTCGAGTTTCATAGACAGAGCCTTTCACCTGGATTTTATTTCCTTGAGATCAAGGGGGAATCAACAAAATATAAACCTGTAAAACTAATTCTTAAATAGCAACTAAGAACCCAGCTTAAATCTATCGAACATTTCCCTGCTAAGGTGTTCCCTGTGATCGGGATGTGCTATAGAGATTAAGGCTCTAGCTCGTTGCTTCAGACTCTTACCAAATAGATTCACTACTCCATACTCAGTGGCTACATAGTGAACGTGGGCACGGGTAGTG
>Ga0316201_10002945_pt1 | contig 12369 bp, 6 predicted proteins | sample CS6wburrow_MG_FD_204516 | JGI IMG/M metagenome (GOLD analysis project Ga0316201, IMG submission 204516) | Coastal sediment microbial communities from Delaware Bay, Delaware, United States - CS-6 worm burrow | ecosystem: Environmental > Aquatic > Marine > Coastal > Sediment | place: USA: Delaware... | reverse complement strand
GTCCCGCATAGCCTTGGCGCTTTTATTGTCCAGGGCAGACCGGCAGCACCACTCAAAATCTTTGGTTTTCTGCCAGGTTTCGCTTTCCGCTTGATATATGGCTGTCCCCAGAGCAGCAGAAGTATGCAGGATATCAATCTTATCCTCCCTGGCCAGGAAGACATTGCCGCTGATCATTTCTTCTGAGATGGCCTTTATTGCCAGGAACAGGTGGTCGCCGGAATACATCAGGTATAATTCGCTGCCATCATCAAAATAAAAAAGTTCAGCCTGATCCCATTCTCCGGGTTGGAGGACACCATCGATCTGCGGGGATGGATCCTGGACGCAGCGGAATCCGACAAAATCATAGCGGGTATCAGTTTCTACCGACGGCCTTGATGCGCCCCGGCAGTAGGCGGCAGGTGAATACCAGCTGCAGCCCTTGATCATCTTCTCGCTTCCGGTTTCGGGGCCAGCTGGATCATGAATCGGCACTGCGCCGTAATCCCCGTACCAGTCACTGACCCATTCTGAAACATTCCCCGCTAGATTTTGCACACCCGCCCAACTTATACCAGCGGGGAAGCTGCCAACCGGAGCGGTTCTTTTAAAACCATCGTCATCTGCCGGGTTGGCATGCCCCTGATCGCAATTCACATCGCAGTAATTCAGGTTTGATCCCACAAAATCATCACCCCAGGGAAAGATGAGGGATCCTTCACCCCGGAATGCATATTCCCATTCCGCTTCGGTTGGCAGTCTGCCGCCAACCCACTCACAGTAATTCCCGGCTCCTTTCCAATCCACGCAGACCACGGGATGATCCTTTTTCTCCGGGTCCTGATAGGTGGGGTCCCCTTTTTTGCACACCACAGGTTCGCTGCAGGCACCCGCATCCACGCAACCCTGGAACTGCAGGTTGGAAACCTCGCTTTGGTCGATCAGGAACGGGGATAAAGTTACCTCATGCTGGGGATACTCCCGCCGATAGAACCATTGATTACAGGGCGAATAGTGCTCTCTACACAGCTCGATACCATAATTCACTTCCTCTTCTGTGCTGCCCATTAAAAATGTCCCTCCAGGGAGAGCAAGCTGCAGCATGCCATCCTTCTCCCTGATCGTGGACTTGATTTGGAAATCTTGACGCTGCGATTCGATACCGGTTATTGTTGGTTCAGGACTCAATTCCCCGGCGGGCAGAGGATCAGGAACTTCCGGATTACATCCTGGCAAGATGACAACTGCAAACACCAGCATCCACATGATCAGTATTTTTTTAGATATCAAATTTGCGTTCCCGCCTGGTTAGAGTTAATGGTGAGGAATCGATAAGAGTAGCATAGACAATAAACCCATCTTTGTCATCCGATTAATAGATGATTTGGCCGAAAACCGAAAAAAACCCTCCACAAGAATGGCGTTTCACAACCTTTTGGAATTGGTTTTCCTCCAGCTCGCCACGTCAATTGACTGCTACGGAAAACTCCAAGCGGTGTAGAATAGGGAGTATCCTTATCCCCCTATTGAGATCATCATGGATTCCAGCTCTCATCCTTTTATTAAACATCCCCACAGAACTTTGATCGGATTGTCCCTGCCCGTTTTATTGTCCCTGACAGCGGAGCCGATCACCGCCCTGGTGGACACTGCATTCATCTCTTCCCTGGGTGTTGTCCCCCTGGCAGCCTTGGGAGTGGGAACCACTGCCCTATCCAGTTTGTTCTGGATGTTCAACTTCCTCGGGGTTGGAACCCAGACTGAAATCGCCCAGGCATTTGGCAGGGGTGAATCAAAAGGGGTCAAAAAAACCCTCAGCCTGGCCCTGCTGCTGGCACTTCTCTTCGGGATTTTAATAATACTGTTGATCGGGCCCAGCGCATCCTGGCTGGCTGGCCTCCTGGGCGCAGCGGATGCGGTCCGATCCAATGCAGCCATCTATATGCGTATCCGGGTCTTTGGCGCCCCGGCTGTGCTTCTGACTCTGGTGAGTTTTGGCGCTTTGCGCGGCCAGCAAGATATGAAATCCCCTCTCTGGGTCGCCCTGGGAGTGAATTTATTAAACCTGATCTTGGATTGGCTCCTGATCTTTGGACGGGGGCCTTTCCCTCCACTGGGCGTGGCCGGATCAGCCCTTGCCAGCACTGCCAGCCAATGGCTGGGTGCTCTGGCCAGTATTGTGCTGGCATCAAGAAAACTGGGCCTGACCCGGGATATCACCCTGGGCGAAGCCGGCAGCCTGCTGACCATCGGCGGGGATATGTTCGTGCGTACAGGGCTGCTGAACCTCTTCCTGGCCTATACAACCAGGGCTGCCAACACGATCGGAGCTGATGCCGGTGCGGCCCACCAGGTAATCCGCCAAATGTGGGTATTCACTGCGCTGGCCCTGGATGCATTTGCCGCTGCTGTTCAATCGTTGGTGGGATATTTCATCGGTCAGGGTTCAGTCCGCCTGGCCAGGAAAGTGACCCGGACTTCCCTGTCCTGGAGTATAGGGACTGGCGTTTTATTAGGGGCAGTAATGTGGTTTGGACGCAACTGGGTGGCGAGAGCCATGGTGCCTGCCGCATCCTTTGACGTTTTTCTAGGAGCCTGGCTTGTATCTGCTCTGTGTCAGCCGATCAATGCTTTATCCTTTTTATCTGATGGAGTCCATTGGGGTACGGGGGACTTTCGCTTCCTGCGCAACGTGATGGTTCTGGCTTCAGGGATCGGCATCATTGGACTCTGGTTTCTGGAGAGTTCTTCTGCCGCCACGCTGGCCTGGATCTGGATCCTGATCGGGATCTGGAATTTCACCCGGGGAGTATTTGGAATACTGCGGATCTGGCCCGGGATCGGCCACAGCATATTTCGGGAGAATGAGGGGATTGGAGATTAAAGAACCGCAAACCAAAGATCAGTTTGCGGTTCTTCCTGTTTTCCTGATGATTAACCTGATACAGCCACATCAAACTGGCTGTTGTACAGCTCAGCGTAAAAACCTTCCTTCTTGAGCAGTTCATCATGGCTGCCCTGCTCGACGATATCCCCCTCGTTCATGACCAGGATCCTATCCGCGTTGCGGATGGTAGAAAGGCGGTGGGCAATAATGAATGAGGTCCTTCCTTCCATCAGGGTTTCCATCGCTTTCTGGATCAATACTTCTGTGCGGGTATCAACTGAGCTGGTAGCCTCATCCAGGATCAACATGCTGGGATCGGTTACAAAAGCCCGGGCAATGGTCAGCAGCTGCTTTTGGCCCTGGGAGATATTGGTGGTCTCTTCATTGAGAACCATGTCATATCCATCAGTCAGGGTGCGGACAAAGTGGTCCACATGGGCTGCCTTGGCTGCCTGGATCACTTCTTCGTCACTCGCGCCCGGCCGGCCGTAGCGGATATTTTCCATAATGGTATCGTTGTACAGCCAGGTTTCCTGCAGCACCATTCCAAACATGCAGCGCAGATCCTCGCGTTTATAATCCTTGATGTTGTGCCCATCTACCAGGATTGCCCCATCGTTGACATCATAAAAACGCATTAACAATTTCACCATGGTGGTTTTTCCTGCGCCAGTAGGACCAACAAGGGCGATTTTCTGGCCCGGCTGGATAACTGCTGAGAAATCGCGAATGACAAGCTCATCCGGGTCGTATCCAAACTGCACATTTTGGAATTCTACATACCCCTTGACATCCTCTGGCTGGATCGGATCCTCAACCTCAGAGACTTCCTCGGATTCTTCCAGAAATTCAAAAACTCTTTCTGCTGCGGCTGCTGTTTGCTGAAGCACGTTGGAAATATTGGCGATCTGGGTAATGGGCTGGGTGAAGTTATTTACATACTGGATAAAAGCCTGGATATCTCCCACTGTAATGGCATTCTGGATCGCCAGGTATCCACCGAGGATTGATATGCCAACATATCCCAAATTCCCAACAAAACGCATGATGGGCATCATCAACCCTGAGAGGAATTGTGATTTCCAGGCGGAACTGAAGAGTGTATCGTTATAACCTTCAAACTTTTCCACACTATCTTTTTCCCCATTGAAGGCTTTCATCACCTCGTGGCCGCCAAACATTTCTTCCACATGGCCATTGACATGACCCAGGTATTCCTGCTGCTGGGCGAAGTATTTCTGGGACTGGCGCACGATCAACATAACAACTCCCCCAGAGAGGGGGATGATGGTTAATGCCACCAGAGTCATCTGCCAGCTGATGGTCAACATCATGATCAAAACACCCACGACAGTGACCACAGAGGTGATCATTTGCGACAAACTCTGATTAAGGGTCTGATTGACGGTATCAACATCGTTGGTAATCCGTGAAAGCACTTCTCCCTGGCTGGTATTGTCAAAATAGTTAAATGGCATGCGGTTGATTTTTTCCGAGATATCCTTGCGGAATCTGTAGGTGATGTCCAGGGAAATTCCGGACATAATCCAGCCCTGGATATAACTGAACAGGGAAGATGCCAGGTAAAGCCCGAGGGTAATCAGGATAATCCGCCCGATGGTTTCAAAATCAAAGGCATCAGGACTGCCTGCAATCGAGGCCATCACCCCTTCAAACAAAGTGGTGGTTGCCCTGCCAAGGATTTTTGGTCCAGCGATGCTGAAAATTGTGGACGCGATTGCAAAGAGCATGACGATCAGGATGCCAACCTGATAGGCACCAAGATAATCCAGCAACTTTCCCAGCGTGCCCTTGAAGTCGCGGGCTTTTTCTCCTTTCATCATCCCCATATGCCCCGGAGGACCCCCGCCTGGACGTGGTCCCCGCGCGGGACCTCGAGTAGGGAGAGCCGGTGTAGCAGTACGTTTTTGTTCACTCATGCCAGTTCCTCCTTGCTCAACTGCGAAGACGCAATCTCTTGATAGGTTTCGCAGGATTTCATCAACTCTTTATGAGTGCCTTTGCCAACTATTCGTCCTTCATCCAGGACAATGATCTGGTCAGCGTTTTTTACTGTGGCCACTCTTTGGGTAACGATCAATACTGTGCTTTCCCCGATCTTTTCTTTTAGTTCCCTGCGCAAAGTGGAATCGGTTTTGAAATCTAGGGCTGAGAAACTGTCATCAAAGATGTAGATAGGCGGCTTCTTCACAAGCGCCCTGGCGATTGCCAGGCGTTGCTTCTGGCCCCCGGACACGTTCGTGCCGCCCTGGGAAATAGCAGCATCCAGACCTTCTTCGGTCGAAAAGACAAACTCAGCGGCCTGGGCAATCTCAATCGCCTCCCTGAGAGTTTCAGGAGAGGCATCCTTGTCTGCATATAATAAATTGCTCTCTATCGTACCTGTGAACAGGGTGCCTTTCTGAGGCACAAAACCGATTTTGTCCCTCAAATCACTTTGTTTAACATCCCTGATATCAACCCCGTCAAGGAGGATCTCTCCCCGGGTGACATCAAAGAAGCGGGGAATCAGGTTGATCACGGTTGATTTTCCGCAGCCTGTGGATCCAATAAAGGCTGTTGTTTCACCAGGTCGGGCTGTGAAGCTGATATTCTGGATCACATCATCCTCTGCGTCCGCATAGCGGAAAGATACGTCTTTGAATTCAATCTCTCCCTTAACCGGTTCAGGGATTGCTTGGGGGGAATCTGGATCCTGGATGATCACATCAGTTTCCAGCACGTCTGCAATCCGGGCACCTGATACTGCCGCCCTGGGTAAAAAGATAAACATCATTGACATCATCAGGAAAGCCATTACGATCTGCATTGCATACTGCATAAATGCCATCATATCCCCCACCTGCATGGTTGCTTCAGCTACCTGGTGAGAACCAACCCAAATGATCGCAAGTGAAAGTCCAGACATGATCAACATCATCAATGGCATCAAGGTTACCATTACCCGGGCGACAAAAAGCCCGGTATCTGTCAGATCCCGATTGGCCTTGTCAAAACGCACCAATTCATCATCCTGTTTATTAAAGGCCCGGATGACCATCATGCCCGATAGATTTTCCCTGGTCACCAGGTTCAAACGATCTATCAAATCCTGCATGATCTTAAATTTTGGGACTGCAATGATAAATACTATGATGATCAATCCGATCAATGTGATCACAGCAATGGCAATCAACCACCACATATTGGCGCTTTTATCGATTGCCCGAATAATTCCACCAATACCAAGGATCGGCGCAAAAAGGACCATGCGGATGATCATAAAAATCACCGTTTGCACTTGAGTCACATCGTTGGTTGACCGGGTGATCAGGGACGCAGTTGAAAATTTATTAAATTCAGCGCTGGAAAAACTCTCCACCTTCTTAAATACGTCTCTGCGGATATCCCGGGCAGCACCGGCTGCAGTTCTGGAAGCCAGATAGCCAGTTATGATCGTACTGGCACCGCCGATAAGGGAGATGATCAACATGACGCCGCCAGTCCGTAAAATATAATTCCGCTGGATTGCCGCAGAGTCCATGCCGAGGGCTTCATACTCTGTCTTGACCGCTCCTACAGCCATCTGGGTGATCATACTATCCCCAAGAGCCAAGAACATATCATCCATTCTTGCACTCAATCCTGCTCGCTGCGACTCTGGCATCATTTTTAATGCCTGGAAGATATCCATGCCTGCCGGGATGCGGGAAGGATCAAACTCAAAATCTCCGCCAAAGATCCCCTCCGCCGAAGAACCATCCACCATTTGCTGAATACCAGCAACAGCTACCAGGGCTTTCCCCAGAACTGGATTGAGCGTATTGATTTGAGATTGATCCAGGTCGCCAAGAATGTAGATCGCTTCATTCTCCAGCGCCGGGTACTGATCAAGATAATCCTCTGCATCAAGGGTGCCAGGTGAAACCAGCCGGTATGCTTCCAGGACAAATTGAGCTTCCGCATCATCGACAAAAATAAGGAGTTTCTCCAATTCGGACTGGCGGATAGCCTCAGGAACAGCATTTTCCACACCATTCTGCTGGATGCCATTATTCACGATCCGGGAAAGATAATCTGGCAGGGCCAGGTTTGCATTGGCCTGGATGAAAAGAAAAATGATCGAAAATATGATCAGTAGCGCATAAGGTTTCAAATATTTCAGTAATCGCCGCATAGTAACGAAACTCCTTTAGTTAACATTCCCCTTCTCGAAGATACTCATTTCTTCTGCTTTTCTGATGATCAATTCCATCGCTGAAGTGATCTGCTCTTTCTCCTCTTCGGAAAAATTCCCTGACAGATCTTCCAGCCAACCACATCGGGCGCTGATACTTTCTTTGATGATCCGGGACCCTTTGTCGGTCAGGGTGATCATTTTCATCCGGCGGTCATCCGGATTTTCGATACGCTGGATCATCCCTTCATCAACCAACCGCTCCAGCATCTGGCTGGCAGCAGCATTTGAGACACCCAGGTGTTCACTCAGGTCATTGACACCAGCGTGATCTTTGTGGCTGAGATGGAACAGCGTACCTAGCATAGATCTGGACAGGCCTTTTTCACGGGCATAATGCATATGACCTCGCATAGAACGATGCATAAATAATTCCATCCAATCATGAAAGGCGGAAAGAAATGAGTCATCGGGCGCCATAATTTACCTCGCTTAATTATTAAGTCCGCTTAATTATATAGAGGGTTTACTAAATGTCAAGGGGTGCGGAACAATCCGACCCTGCAAAGGTGGTTTGAGTATCCCTCCTGAATATGACTCCAGTCATTACTTATCTGGACAATGGTTATAAGAGCATATATACTCAAATTATCATTCCACCATTTCCACTTGCATTGTTTAAACCCAATTATTACCAATTCAGCAGGAAGCGCTGCTGAGTTCATTTCAGTGTTAAACACAAGCGGGAGGATCTACCATGGTTGCCCAGAAAACCCAACCCGGTTCGTCTGCCAAAACCTGGCGAAAGATTGTCAACAACTATCAAAATCCAGATATAAGAAGGAGTATTTGGCAGCTGGTAAATACCCTGGTTCCCTATATCGGTTTATGGGTATTGATGGTTTACCTCATAGATATTTCCTACTGGCTGGTTTTCCCCCTGGCGATCCTGGCCGGCGGACTTGTGGTTCGCCTGTTCATTTTCCTCCACGACTGCGGACACTGGTCATTTTTCAAGAGCGCCAAAGCAAACCACTGGGTGGGATCCATCCTGGGAGTGCTGGTCTTCACCCCTTATTTCCAGTGGCGCCAAAGCCACGCCGTCCATCATGCGACGGCCGGAAACCTCGATAAACGCGGCGTGGGTGATGTCTGGACCATGACCGTAGAAGAGTTTCTTGAAGCGCCCAGGTGGAAGAAGGTCTTCTACCGGGTGTACCGCAATCCAGTGATCATGTTCGGTGTTGGTCCCCTGCTCACTTTCCTGATCCTGCATCGCTTGCCCAGTAAAAAATTCAAAAAACGGGAACAAAACAGCATTCACTGGACAAACCTTGCTATCCTGGGACTGATTGTAGTCATGAGCTGGGCGATTGGATTCAAGAACTACCTCCTGATCCAGCTCCCTGTGATCTGGGTGGCTTCCACAGTGGGTGTATGGATGTTCTATGTCCAGCACCAATTTGAGGGAGTTTACTGGGAAAGAGCTCAGGAGTGGGATTTCGTCAAAGCCGGGCTGGAAGGCAGTTCCTTTTACAAGTTACCCAAGATTATGCAGTGGTTTTCGGGCAGTATCGGATTCCATCACATCCACCACCTCAGCCCCCGCATACCCAACTATCTGTTGGAGAAATGTCATCGCGAGAATCCGATCTTCCATGTCCAACCCATAAACCTCTGGGCAAGCTTCAAATCACTGACTTTCCGACTCTGGGATGAGAAAAAAAGGCAGCTTGTGAATTTCAGGTACTTGAGATCCTATCTTTCAGAGATGCCGGAGGGCAGCCCCTGATTTTCCACAGAGATTTAGATATTGTCCGGTATGCTCCTCGATAATACAATTAGCTGGAGGAAATCATTTTACCCGGCATAAGGAAATCTATGGTCAAGATCCTCCCGGTGGACTTAGCGAATACCAGGGCCGTCAAGGAATTCATCCACTTCCCTTTCCAGCTGTATAAGAACTGCCCGCAGTGGGTCCCGCCCCTCATCCAGGACGCCATCAATGGATTCAATCCGGACAAACACCCCTTCTTCCAGATTGGAGACCTGCAGCTCTTCCTGGCAAAGGAGAATGGAAAGGCAGTTGGCCGTATCGCTGTGATGGACAACAAGCACTATAACGGGTATCTCAATGAGTCGACTGCTTTTTTTGGTTTTTACGATGTGATCAACAGCTCCCAGGTTTCTGAAGCGCTGTTCAAGGCAGCTTTTACCTGGGCTCGGGCCCAGGGGTTATCAAAGATCATCGGACCCAGAGGATTGATCAGCACAGATAATACCGGGATTCTCGTTGACGGTTTTGAACACCGGGCAGCGATGGGGCTTTCCTATAACTTTGAATATTATGACAGGCTGGTGAAGGAAGCTGGTTTTAAGAAGGTCTCCGACAGTCTCTCCGGGTACGCCAGGGGGGATCAGGAGATGCCGGAAAGGCTGGTCCGGATCGCCGCCAGGATCAAGGAACGGCGCGGCTTTGAAGTCATTCACTTCAAATCATTGGATGAAAAGCTGCTCTGGATCCCGCGCGTCCAGGATGTGCTGCTGAAAGCGTTTGATAATTCCCCCGAATATTGCCCGCCCACAAGAGCCGAACTCGATATCGCTTCCGAAAATATCACAACCATCGCCGATCCCCGCCTGATCAAATTGATCCAGAAAGATGGGAATGTGATCGGCTTTATATTTGCTTACCATGATATCACCGCGGGAATCCAGAAAGCGCGGGGCAGGATCTGGCCGCTGGGCTGGCTTCACCTGCTGCTGGAACGAAAAAGGACAAACAAGGTTAACATCAATGGCGTGGGCGTATTGCCTGAATACCAGGGCATGGGTGTAAATGCCATCCTCTACACAGAGATCTATAAAAGCATCAGGGAATTCGGATTTGAACACGCAGAGATCATACAGGTGGGTGAGGATAATTTCCAGAGCCGCTCAGATATGGAAACGATGGGAATCAGCTGGTATAAAAGCCATAGGGCTTATGAAAGGGAGTTATAACGAACGCCCAAAAAACAAAAAGGCATCTCGCTGAGATGCCTTTTTTATTGAAGATCTTTGATCTCATTTACAGATTGGCCCCATCCGGGCCAATAACTCCCCCTCATTCTCGCGGACCAATTCATACGTTCTTGGCATCTCAAGGATAAAGGGACAATTCCCCAGCGATGAGCAGGCTCCACAATCCATTGGGCTGGCAGTGGATCTGATCTTCCCTTTACGCACCCAGTATTCCATCATATTCTCCACCCTTCCGGGGGATAGATCCAATTCCCTGGCCAATTCCCTGATAGATAGAGCGCCAGGCGAGTCTTCGAGTATTGTGATCAGGGCTCTCAGTTTACTGCTTGCCATAGTCAATTCTCATCGAAGGAATAATAACTTGCCAGCTTGAAAGACCACCACAGCAGCCATCCAGGCAATTGCCAGTGTATAGATGATCTGGGCCCACATCCAGCGCCGCCCAAATTCCTGGTTCATGGCTGAGATCGCGGACACACAGGGGATATACAGCAGAACAAAGACATTAAATGCAACGGCAGCGATTGATCCTGCTTCAGGTGATCCAGCCGATGAAGAAAAACCGTTCCTTAACGATCCTTCCAAACGAGTGTAATCCTCCTCTCTGTCTTCCAATCCAAAGAAATCAAGCTCGCCAATATCGATTAACGGGATCAGGTTAATACTCCGGGGAATGATATTGATGGCTTCCTGTACGGTCAAAATCGCAGCCTGGCCAAAATCCTTTCCGGCGGAAATCAAGTCGCTACCGAATGAAGCCTGGAATTCTTCAACCTGCTGGTTTTCCCCGGCATAGATCTGGCTCATGCTGCTGACGATCACTTCCTTGGCCAGGATCCCGGTCATTAATGAACCCGTTGTCTGCCAAGTCCCGAATCCCGCCGGTTTGAATACTGGGGCGACCAGGCCGCTGATGCGGCCAAAGAGGCTGTCTCCCGCCTCAACCTCGTTGAAAGGACCTTTGTCCTGGTGAGCCGGTATTGCCATTAAAAGCCAGAGGGCAACTGAGACCCCCAGGATCACCGTCCCGGATTTAACCAGGAAACCATGCGTCCGTTCCCACATTTGCTGCCAAACGTCCTTCGGCCGGGGAATACGATAGGGAGGCAGCTCCATCACAAAAGGCGCAGGAGGCTGGCTTCGATAAACCGTATTTTTCATCACAAAACCGGTGATCAGGGCAATAATGATGCCCAGGAAATACATTGAGAATACCAAAGTGCCTGATGAGGCTCCGAAAAAAGCCGCCCCAAAGACCACGTATACCGGCAGGCGGGCGCCACAGCTCATAAAAGTAGCCAAAAAAGCCGTTAGTTTCCGGTCCTTGTCATTATCCAGCGTCCTGGTGGCATACACTGCTGGAACCGTACAGCCAAAACCGATGATCATGGGCAGGAAGCTTTTTCCATGCAGGCCCATCCAGCGCATGACCCGATCCATCACAAATGCCGCCCGGGCCATATAGCCTGAATCTTCCATGATCCCCAGGGCAAGATAGAGGAACAGCAAAACGGGAATGAATACCAAAACGCCCCCAACGCCAGCGATCACACCATCGGTGATCAAAGAGCTGATCCACGTATTCCCCATACCGACCGCGGTAAGGCCGTATCCAGCCCATTGATAGATGAATTCGTTGATAAAAACATCGACCCAATCCAGGAACGGAGCGCTGACATTCGATGTGAACTGGAACACGATCCACATCAATAACAAGAAAATCGGCAAACCCCAGATGCGGTGAGTGACAATATCATCGATGCGTTCTGAGCGGGTGATAATCGTTTCCCGCGGGCGTTCCACGGCAGACTCCATCACCTGATCGACAAATTGGTAGCGCTGATCAGCGATCAGGATCTCAGGGTCTTCTCCGCTATCAATCTCGATCCTATCCCGGGCGCTTCGGGCTGCTACCAGCAGGTGATCAGCCTTCAAGGATTCAAGTTTATTAATTACATCCGAGTCATTTTCTAGCAGCTTGGTAGCCAGCCAACCGGGTCTGTATGTCTCCCCCAGAAAATCATATCTTTCGATCTCTTTTTTTAGTTCCCCGATCTCCTCTTCCAGAATACCGCTGAAATTTGTCTGGATATTACCCTTGTGAGGATGTTTCAGGACCAGATCAATGGCCCCGATCAGATCCTCCAATCCCTCACTCCGGTTACCTATAGTTTCAACAACCGGAATACCTCCCAAACGTTCTGAAAGCCCCTTCAAAGAAATAGTTAATCCGCGCCTTCTGGCCACATCTGTCATGTTCAGGGCCACAATTACAGGAATATTCAGTTCCATGATCTGA
>Ga0316201_10002944_pt1 | contig 12369 bp, 11 predicted proteins | sample CS6wburrow_MG_FD_204516 | JGI IMG/M metagenome (GOLD analysis project Ga0316201, IMG submission 204516) | Coastal sediment microbial communities from Delaware Bay, Delaware, United States - CS-6 worm burrow | ecosystem: Environmental > Aquatic > Marine > Coastal > Sediment | place: USA... | reverse complement strand
ACCATTGATGCGTCACCGTGCCAGCCGCCATCGCGCTGTCCGGCTTGTCGCGGCTGCTGGACGCGGCCGGGTTGCAGAGGCCGTCGCCGTCCGTGTCCGCGTTGGCATCGATGCCACGGTGGTCATCCGGCGCGCGAAGGCGTCGATGCAACACCGGGACCCGCTGGCCGGGGGGGAGTCGAATCGGTCCTGCTTACTAGCTTGCCTGCCTGCGCCGCGAGGCCGGGCCCTCGCGGCAGCCATGTCGATCAGCTGTCGTGTGGGAAAATGAGGCCGCATGTGCAGCCCGACGGGGCATGCCGGTCATTGGCAAACCCGCCGGACATCCAGGCCAATGACCGGCCCTGCGCTGCTCCATCACCTGGAGCCTGTCATCCCGAACGCTGACCCACGACCGGGTCAGCCCTGGTTGTGAAACTCCAGCGACTGGTAATGCTCGAACACCTCGTGTGCGTCGACCGCCGCGGCACCGCCGGCGAACTTGTCGAACTCGTTGACCGCCTGGGCATTGGCCCATGACACGTACTCGTCGCGATCGATCTTGCCGTCGGCGTTGCGATCCATCATCTGACGGATGCGCTCCGCGCCGCACTTGCCGGCGCCGCATTTGCCTTCGAGCACGCTGATACCCTGCCTGTCGGCCTCGGCCACCACGACGGTGGCACCGTCTGCCTGCGACAGGCCGAACGGATTCCCGCTGGCGTTTGCCTGGGGAATCATCGTCAGGGCCGGCGCGCTGCGCGACAGCCCGCTGCTGCAGCTGCACTGCGTGCTCGACGGTCGCTGCTGGTACCGCGTCGATTCACGAGCCGACGCAATCCCGCTGCGCGCCGGCGAGGTGCTGATGCTGCCGCGCGGCGGCCGCGTGCAACTGCTGGAGAAACCGCCCCACCCTGCCCGGCCGGGCGAACCTGCGCACGCACAATGCCAGGCACCACGCATCCTGATCCTGGGCGTAGACGTGGAACTGGCCAGCCACGCCCACCACCCGCTGTTTGCCGGCCTGCCCGGTGCGACGCTGGCCAGCCGCGCCGCCTTTCACGCCACGGGGACGCGCCAGCACGCCGGCTACCTGATAGACCAGAGTGGGATCGACCAGAGTGGTAGCCGCAGCCGTGGCGCCGGGTCGGCGATCATCGACCGCCTGGTCGAGATCCTGCTGACCCAGACGCTCAAGGCCCACTGCGCCGCCAGCGGCAACGACCAGCCCTTCGTGCGCGCACTGCTTGACCCGGCCATCACCCGCGCCGTGGCGGCGATCCACGCATCGCCCGGCCACAACTGGTGCCTGGAACGCCTTGCCGCCGCGTCCGGACTGTCACGCTCGGTGTTCTCACGGCGCTTCACCAGGCTCACCGGTGTGCCGGCAATGCAATACCTGACCCAGTGGCGTATGCATATCGCGCTCGAGCAGCTGCGCGCCGGCGTCTCGGATCCGGAGACCGTCGCACATACGGTCGGCTACCTGTCGCCGACGGCGTTTCGCAAGGCATTCAAACGCGTGCACGGTTTCAGCCCGGCGCAGGCCGCGAACGTTGGCGGCTGACCCGCGCCCGCGCCGCGCTGCAGTTGAACGGCACCAGCCGGCAAAACGCCGTTGCACAGGCGTGCCCGACCGCCCTCCGCTTGCCTGTCTCCCCTGGGACGTTTGCGTTGCCGCATCCCCGTGCGTGCCCCGTCAATGCGGTCTACGCGTGGAAACCTCACATGGCGTTTTCCGTTGCGTTCAAGTAGTACCCGGCGACGCCGATGACCTGCGGTAACCGTGGGCATGAGAATCGGGTTCCACAGCACAAAGGCGATCGAGGCGCTGTGCTAGTCTTTTCGGAACCTAAATCCTGACCACACCTGTCAGATCCCTGTTACCGGAGCGTTTGATGCGACTGCTGCAAACGGTTTGTTCGATCCTGGTGCTGTGCACCGGCATCAGCGGCGGCGCCTTCGCCGATGCAGCGGCCGACGCCGGTCGCAAGCTCGCCCAGGCGGTCTACGACGCGCCCAACGGCGACGACTTCGCGTCGCGCGCGACCATGACCCTGATCGAGAAAGGGCGCTCGCCGCGCAAACGCGTGATGTACACGCTGCGCGTCGACCGGGGTCGCGGGGAGCGCTGGTCACTGACGCGTTTCACCAGCCCGTCGGATATCAAGGGCGTCGGCCTGTTGACCAAAGACCATCCCGGCGACGAGAGCGATCAATGGCTGTACCTGCCGGCACTCGACCGCGTACGGCGCGTCTCGTCAGGCCGCAAGGGGGGGCGTTTCGTCGGCTCCGACCTGTTCTTCGAAGACCTGCGCGACCGCGAGGTCGACATGGACCGACACCGCCTGCTCGGTGAGGAAAAGGTCGGCAAGCTGTTGTGCAAGAAACTCGAGAGCATCCCGGCGAGGCGCGACAACTCCGTTTACACCAAGCGCATCAGCTGGATCCACCCGGGCACGCTGATCCCGCTGCGGGTCGACCTCTACCAGGATCACTCATCCAGGCCGGTCAAGCGCATGCAAGTGAAGCGGATCAAGAAGATCCAGGGTTTCTGGACCGTGCTCGACAGCGTCGCAACGGATCTGGAAAGCGACCACACCACCCGTATAACTCAAGCGAAAGTCAAGTATAATCAAGGCGTTCCCGATCGCATTTTCACCAGCCAGGCGCTGGCCGACGAAAACGCCGAAGCCCGATACCGGCCCTAGGCGACGCGATCCCCGATCGATAAAAAAGGACCGCCGACCATGCCGTACTTTCGCCCCACCCCCCTTCGTGCTGCGCTGCTCGCGGCCTTTGTTTGCGCGCCAGCCCATCTGTTGGCAGCCGACGAAATCATGATCGAGGACGCCGACACCGGCGGCGAGATCATGATCGACGGCGGCGACGCGCCCGGGCTCGGCGGCGACATCAGCATCGACGGTGGCGACAGCGCGGCACCCGGCGATGGATTCGGCATCGACAGCGGTGGCGACGTCATGATCGGCGACGATGCCTCCGGCGGCGACGCAATGGCCGCCGACAGCGACGACCGCGGCGATTTCACGATCGGCCTCGACGAGGCGCGCCTCGAGTACGGTCACTTCCCCGATTCGGCGTCGGCCTCCGACAGCGCCGCTTACGGCCACGTTGCCGCATCAGCCAACTGGCAGCCCGAGCCGCGCTGGGAGCTGCAGCTGGCCGGCCGCCTCGATGGCTACACCGAGGACAGCACCGACTCTTTCAAGGACGTCCGCGGCGACTACGGCGACAGCTACGTGCGCTATCGCGGTGACACGACGACCCTTACCCTGGGCACGCAGACCGTGATCTGGGGACGCATCGACGAGCTGCCGCTGTCCGACCGGGTCAGCACCGCGGACCTGACCCGCCTGGTGCTCGACGATCTGGAAGACCGGCGTCGATCCAACCCGATGCTGCGCGCCGAGACCTTCGTCGCCGGCGGCAAGCTCGACCTGGTCTGGCTGATCGATTTCCGCGCTGCAGAACTGCCGGAGCGTGACAGCGTCTGGTACCCGATCAACCGCCGTGACGGCCGCCTGGTCGGCATCGACCCCGACGACGTGAACCCGGCACTGGTGCGCAACGCGCGCATCATCGATGACGAACCGGACGGCGACGGCGGCTTCGGCGCGCGCTACACGCGCACCCACTCGTTTGCCGACATCGGCCTGACCGTGGCCCGTACCCGCCAGTCGATCCCGTATTTCCGTGCCGCAGGCCCCGGCGTGTTCGAGGCCGAGTATCCGCGCTCGTGGGCCGTCGGTGGCGATGCCGCGATCAACGCCGCAGGCGCGACCTGGCGCGTCGAGATGCTGTACAGCAGCGACAACCCGGTGACGCGCAACGACGCCACCTTCAGCTACACCACCGTGCCGGCCTTGCAGTGGGGCGCCGGTGTCGAGATGCATCCGGGTGATGGCGACACGCGAGTCAACCTGCAGGTGGTCGGCATGAACCTGATCGACGCGCCGCGGATCCTCGACCGCAAGCAGGTCTACAGCTTCAACGGCGAGATCGAGATGCCGTTCGACCGCGAGCGCTGGCGCGCCAAGCTGGATTTCTACGCCGGCCTCGACGAGAAAGACATCTACCTGAACCCGGAGATCGCGTTCCTCGGCTGGGAGCCGCACGAGCTGTACTTGGCCGGCCACTATTTCGACGGCAGCGATCAGACCCTGGGCGGTTTCTACGAAGACCAGTCCATGGTCAGCGTTGGCTGGCGGGCCAAGTTCTAGACCTGATGAGAGGGATGCGTGGCTGACGACAACCCCCAGCGACCTTCGCGGCTCGAAGGCTCACGCAACCCGGTAGCGATCGTCCACGAAGGCTTCTTCGTGTACGCCAACAGGGCATTCATCGAACGCCTTGGCTACAAATCGTTCGACGATCTCGAGGCCATGCCGCTGCTCGACCTGGTCGAGCAACGCGATCATGAGGCCCTGTGCGAACACCTCGATGCGGCGAAGAAGACCGCCGGCACCGACAAGCGCCACCCCGAGGCACGCCTGACCTTTCTGCGCGCCGACGAACTCCCGGTCACCACCGACTGCACCTCGTTCCGCACCCGCCATGCGGGCGAGGACTGCATCCAGCTGACGCTCAAGTCGAGCGGCAGCGACAGCATCGCCAGTGCCGTGCTCGACCTGCCATGGCGCCAGTACCTGAGCCTGGCCTTCCTGGTCCTGTTCGCCGTGCTGCCATCACTGCTGCTGCTCAAGCTCAACATCGACAATGCACCGACGGTATATTTCCCGGACAGTGAAGAGGCCGTGCAGCTGGACAGGGAACTGCGCACGCGATTCCCCAACGACGAGGTATTCATCCTCGTGTTCGACGGCGTGGCGCTGTACTCGGACGGCTTCTTCCAGGCCTACGACGACCTCGGCCGGTCACTGCGCAAGCTGCCGCTGGTCGACGACGTCATCTCGGTCACGAGCCAGGACCATATCCGCGGCAGCGGTGACGCCTTCATCGTCGAGCGGCTGATCGACGTGCGCGAGCTGGACAAGAGCCGTCCGGCCGAGCGCATGGAAAAGATCGCCAACGACCGCTTCAGCAAGGGCGCCTTGATCTCGAAAGACAGATCCAACCTGGCAATGCTGGTGATCCCCGGCAAGAGCGGCAACAGCCTGGAGCGCCTGACCCTCGAGAACGAGGTCAAGGCCGCGGTCGAACAGGCCCGCCTCGGCGGTTACCTGAAGGTGATTTCCGGGCGCGTGCCGGTCGATGTCGCCGAGCTCCGCTCGATGATCAAGGACAACTCGATCTTCATACCGGCGACCGTGATCACCGGGTTGCTACTGGTCTGGTGGCTGTACAGACGCTGGATGGCGGTGATCATCACCGGCGTCGCGGTCAGCGTCGTGGTCGATACCACGGTGGCGATCTACGTGATCCTCGACCAGCCCTTCACGCTGATCTCGAGCATCATCTCGCCGTTGCTGTCGGCACTCACGGTGGCCGCACTGATGCACCTGTTCAATGCCCTGTACCAGGCCTCGCGGCGTGGCTACGTCGGCCGTGAGCGGGTCGAGCGCGCACTGCAGGAGGTGGATCGCCCTGCCCTGTTCGCCGCACTGACCACGGCGGCAGGGCTTGCCTCACTGGGCACCAGCCCGATTGTGCCGATCAAGGCCTTCGGCCTGATCTCTGCGGTCGGCGTCGGTTTCATCTACCTGGTCGTGTACAAGGTGCTGCCCAACGTGTTCGCACGTTATGACCGCAAACCCTGGCCGCGCGTGCGCGGCGGTCTGGGCGCGATGGACAGCGTGGTGCGCCGTCTCACGCACGTCGGCATGCGCTACCCGGCAGCCGTGCTGGTAGTGACATTCGCCGGGCTTGCGGTCGGTGTTCCGCAGCTGTGGAAGGTGACGGTCGAGACCAACTTCCTGGAGTATTTCTCACCGGACCACGAGGTCCGCCAGGCAACCGACTATGTCGACAAGAACTTCCTCGGCACCATGCCGCTCGAGGTCATCTTCAACGCCGAGCGGCGTGACGGCCTGATCGATCACGACAGGCTGGTCAAGATCCGCGAATTCCAGAAATGGGCCGAGAGCCTGCCGCAGGTCGATCGTGCCTTCTCGATGGTCGACTTCATCGAGGAGATGCACTGGGCCTTCCGCGGCGAAAAGGCCGAGTACCGCTCTATACCGACCGACAACCAGCTGATCAGTCAGCTGCTGCTGGTGTACGACGGCGAGGATGTCTACGACTTTGTCGACCGCGATTTCCAGCACTCGCACGTCACGCTCAACCTCAACATCCACAGTGCGAATGCGATCGCCGCGCTGATGGACCAGTTCCGCGACTACCTCGGCGAGCACGTCGGCGACAGCATGGAATGGAACATCGCCGGCGCCGGCCGCCTGTTCGCCGACATGGAGGAACTGCTCGTCGTCGGCCAGGTGTACAGCCTGTGGGGCGCGCTGTTCCTGATCTTCCTGTTCATGTTCCTGTTGTGGCGCGCGCCGTGGGGTGCGGCGCTGTGCATGATCCCGAACCTGTCGCCGATCTTGCTCATTTTCATCGTCATGGGCGCGGCCGGCATCTGGCTGGACATGGCCACGGCGATGATCGCGAGCATCGCGGTGGGTATCGCGGTCGACGACACGATCCACGTGTATCACGGCTTCCGGCATCGCGTGAGTCTCGGCATCGATCCGCTGATCGCGATGGTGCGCTCGTATCGCGAGGCCGGTCGCGCGGTCGTCGTGACCACGATCATCCTCAGTGCGCAGTTCCTGATCCTGGTGTTCTCCGATTTCGTGCCGACCCGCAACTTCGGGCTGCTGACCACGGTTGGCCTGTTCGCGGCACTGGTGTTCGACCTGGTGCTGCTGCCGGCGCTGCTGATCGTGTTCTACGGCCGCAACAGTGTCGTCGCACGCTGGGCGTCACGCTGGACCGGCATCGCCGTCGACCGCAGCGAAGAGGAATTCGAAAAACCCGATCCATCGGTCGACGAAGCGATCTGGATACCCGAGCGCAAGCTCGCGCTGGTCAAAGAGATCATCGCCGGCAAACTCACCACGGCCGGCGCCGCGCGCGAGTACAGCCTGCCGGAGGCCGAGATCGGGAAGTGGCTGGATGCGGCCGAACAGGGCATGAGCGACGCGTTCGACAAGCGCCCGCCATCGGCCAAGCGCGACCCTGCCAAGGTGCGCGCCCTGGCCAGGGCCTACAAGCGGCTGCAGGAAGAAAACCGCGCACTGAAGGCCGAACAGCAGGAACGGTAGACAGCCAGCTACTGCCGCTGCAGTTCGATGAAGCTGTAGTCGTGCGGATTGCGCCCATCGGCAGCGTGGCGCTCGCGTGCCACCTCGCGCCACTCGCCCGCCTCGTAGTCGGGGAAACGGGTGTCGCCATCAATGAACTGGTGCACAAGGGTCAGGTACATGCGCGTCGCGAGCGGGATCGTCTGCGCGTACAGATTGGCGCCGCCGACCACCATGATCTCGTCGACCTCGCCGGCCAGCTCGATCGCCTGCTCGATGGAATGCGCGACCAGGGCGCCGTTGGCCGGGTAGTCACGGTCGCGCGTGACGACGATGTGGGTTCGATGCGGTAACAGGCCGGGCAGGGATTCCCAGGTGCGTCGCCCCATCACGATCGGCTTGCCCATGGTCAGGCGTTTGAAATGCGCCAGATCGGCAGGCAGGCGCCACGGCAGCTGGTTGTCGCGGCCTATCGCCCGGTTGTCGGACATGGCCGCGATGATGGACAGATTCGGCAGTGGTTTCATGGCCCGATATTATCAGGCGGACGACGCACTCCTGGTGGCCGTGACGAAGCGGCCGCCGCCAATGTCACGCCGCCCCCGGCTCGTGCGAGCCGGTCGGCGGTGTGCCGGTCAGGCCCGGGCGAGGCCCGGAACGGCGTCGGCCCTGGCGACCGGTGAAGGCCGCTTGTGCCGGAGAGTTCAGGCGTCGACCGGCTCCTCGAGGATCAGGTCCTCGTCGGCGTCGATCATCATCTCGATAATGGTTTCAACCTGCTCCGGTGCCTCTTCGGACAGGGCCAACAGCTCACGGCCATCGATTTCGGCTTCGCGCGTCACGATCCAAACTCCTGATCAAGAAAATTAGTAAGTACTAAAATACTTGTTTCCAGGAAAAGCGCAAGCACTGAAACGCGGCGTGGATGACCCAGGTCAACGAATGGTGCTGCAGTGCAACAAAACGTGCGGTCGGGATCCCAGGGCGGGATCAGATCGCGATCGGCGCCTTGATGTGCGGGTGGTGCTCGTAGTCGACCAAGGTGAAATCGTCGTAGGTGAACGCAAACAGGTCGCGGACCCCGCTGTTCAGCTCGATGCGCGGCAGATCATTTGGCGTGCGGCTCAGCTGCTCGTCGGCCTGTTCAAGATGGTTGGTGTACAGGTGCGCATCGCCAAGGGTATGCACGAACTCGCCGACCTGCAGCTCGCAGACCTGCGCGATCATCATCGTCAGCAGGGCATAGCTGGCGATATTGAACGGCACGCCGAGGAAGATGTCCGCGCTGCGCTGGTACAGCTGACACGACAGGCGTCCGTCGCACACGTAAAACTGGAAGAAAGCGTGGCACGGCGCCAGGGCCATGCGGCCGGCAGCGACGTTCTGCTGCGGCGAGATCATCTCGTCCGGCAGGTCGGCCGGGTTCCAGGCCGACACGATGAGGCGGCGTGAATCCGGATTGTTGCGGATCTGCTCGATCACCTGGCTGATCTGGTCGATATGCCGACCATCGGCCGCCGGCCAGGAGCGCCACTGGTAGCCGTATACCGGACCGAGCTCGCCGTTCTCATCGGCCCATTCGTCCCAGATCTTCACGCCGTTCTGTTTCAGATAGGCGGTATTGGTATCGCCGTTCAGAAACCACAGCAGCTCGTGGATCACCGATTTCAGATGGATCTTCTTGGTCGTGACCAGCGGAAAACCCTGGCGCAGATCGAAGCGCATCTGGTGGCCAAAGACCGACCAGGTGCCCGTGCCGGTCCGGTCACCCTTGAAATCACCGAACTGTCGTACGCGGTGAAGCAGGTCCAGGTACTGTTTCATACGAATTCTTTGTTGCGGTAGGCGAGGGCCAGCAGCACGGTACCGGCCAGCACCATGGGTGCCGAAAGCAGCTGCCCCATGGTAACCCAATCGAATGCCAGGTAGCCGATATGCGCATCCGGCAGGCGCACGAATTCGACGAGGAACCGGAACGCACCGTAGCCCAGCAGAAACAGGCCCGAGACGGCCATCATCGGTCGCGGCCTGGCGCTGAACAGCCACAGCAGCAGGAACAGCGCCACGCCTTCGAGTGCCGCCTGGTAGAGCTGGGACGGATGCAGCGGCGGCGTCAGCAAGGTGCCCGGTGCAAGCTGCAGCTTGTCGAAACACAACACCGAATGCCTGCTGCAGGCAAGCTGCATGGCCCACGGCACATCCCCCGGGGCACCCCACAGCTCACCGTTGAGGAAGTTACCGAACCGGCCGGCCAGCAGACCGAACGGCACCAGCGGCGCGATGAAATCGGTCAGCGCGAAAAAACGCTTGTCGGTGCGCCGGCCGTACCACCACATCGCGACCAGCACGCCGAGGAAACCGCCATGGAACGACATCCCGCCCTCCCAGACGCGCAGCAGCCGCAGCGGGTCGGAAAGCCAGCTGTCGAAACTGTAGAACAGCACGTAGCCGATGCGCCCACCGACGATCACACCGATCGCGGCATAGAACAGCAGGTCGTCCATCTGCTGCGGGTTGATGACCGCATCCGCGCGTTGCGCACGTCGTCGACCCAACCACCAGGCCATCGCAAAACCGATCAGATACATCAGGCCGTACCAGCGGATTGTCAGCGGGCCAAGCTGCACGGCAACAGGATCGAATTCGGGGAACATCATGGCGCGCGATTCTACCAGTAATTGCCGCGAAACCTGTTGATCGAGACGCGTCGACATGGACAGCGGGCACCCCTGTCAGTAGGCTTGGCCTGTCAGAGAACCCAGGGATCGCCGCGGGTTCGGGATCGCGGGACAGCGGTTCGCTGATGCGGGCAACAATTACATCAAAGCCCGCTCTTGCGACCCGGGCGCCCACCCGCCTGCAGCACTGCGCAGAACCCGATAACGACGACCAGGTATTCCTATCCACCGTCAGGAAGGTTGTGCATGCGCGCACTGATCAAGCTGCTGATTCTGCTGTTGCTGTTGGCGGGTCCGGTGCTCGTTGCCGGCCTCTACCTGGGCCTGTCGGAAACGCCGCTCGTCACGCACAAGACCGCGCTGTCACATGCCGACATCGCACGCGCCAAGGCGATCGTGAAAAGCAATGACCCGCGGCGCCTGCCCGACGGCGCCTATCGCACCATCGAGATCGCACCCAAGGATCTCAACCTCGCCGCCAACTATCTGCTGCAGAAATTTGCCGACGGCAAGGCGTCCCTGGCCCTGGCCGACGAGCGGCTGGATGCGCGCGTCACCTGGCGTTTCGCGTCGCTGCCGATGCGACCTTTTCTGAACGTCCATGCCGCGATCGGGGCCGAAGGCGGCAAACCGCGCGTTACGCAGATGACGGTCGGCAGGATACCGATCCCCGACATCGTCTCGAACTGGGCGGCGCAGCGGCTGCTGGGCAGACTCAACTTGGGTTCGGGTGCCGATCCACGCGGTGACTTCGTGCAGGACATGCGACTCTACCGAGACCGGCTGCAACTGACGTATCGCTGGAACCCGGAACTGATCAACCAGGCCCGCGACACCCTGCTCAGCAGCAGCGACCAGCGATCCCTGCGCTTCTACCACGATCGGCTGGTGGACATGCAGTCGCGCGGCATCGGCCGCAAGGGATCACTGATCAACCTGCTCGGGCCGATGTTCGCGAGCGCGCAATCGCGCTCACGCGACCATAGCCCCGTGGCCGAGAACACCGCGATGCTGACCGTGCTCGGCACCTGGGCCAGCAATCACGACCTGGCACGCCTGGTCCCGGGCGATATCGCCCGGCCGCAGCGGTTCCGGCTCAAGCTGAACCGGCGCACGGATTTCGCGCAGCACTTCCTTACGTCGGCCGCGCTCGCCGCACGTGGCGACAGCGCCCTGTCGGACGCCGTCGGCCTGTTCAAGGAGATCTCGGATACCGACAACGGCTCCGGTTTCAGCTTCACGGACATCGCCGCCGACCGCGCCGGCACGCGTTTCGGCGCGCTGGCCAGCCGCTCCGATGCCGATGCCAGACGCCTGCAGCAGCGCATCGCAACCGGCATCCTGGAACAGGACATCATGCCGCCGGTGGGCGACCTGCCCGAACACATGCGCAGCGCCGTGTTCAAGCAACGGTTCGGACACGTGGGCAGCCCCGCCTATCACGCAATGATGCAAGAAATCGAACAGCGCATCGATACCTGCGGCCTGTACCGCAACTGACCCCGCACGCGGCGCCGACCGCCTGCCACACCAGGAATCTGCCCTAAATTCCTGAGTTTTCAAGATCTCTTCAAGTTTCCCTCGCGCACGCCGTTAGCTCTTCCACAACACAATTCAGCAACCTGTAAGGCGAGAGTTGGCTATGAGGCTGGTAGGCATGAATGGAACGAAGGTAATCCCGCATCATCTGCGCACCCTGGGCGAGCGCCTCCGCTATCGCCGGCGTCAGATGGGTTGGACCCAAGAACAGCTGGCCGTGCAGGCCGGCACCAACCAGGCAGTCATTCAAAAAATCGAGAATGGCAAAAGCCTGCGTCCACGCAAGATCGACGAGATCGCGTCCGTCCTGGATGTCAATCCGGCATGGCTGATGTTCGGTGATGAAAAGGCCACTCCGCTGACCGACGAGGCGCGCGAAGTGGCCGAGATCTGGATGACCCTGACCGAAGGCGAGCGCGACCGGGTACGCTCCGAAATGCGCCTGCTGGCCGGCCGCCGGATGTCGTCCTGAGCGTCGACCTACAGGGTCGGCAACACACGCAGGAAAAAGGCCTTCAGATAGGCCGTTTCAGGAATCGCGGGGTGAATCGGATGATCTGGACTCTGTTGACCCTGTTGCAGCAGCTGAAGGCTGCGGTCACTGGCCCGGGCAGACTGTTGCACGGTTCGCAGCAGCTCATCCCGCTGCATGTGAAACGAACACGAGGCAGTCACCAGTAGGCCATCGCGCTCGAGCAGCGCCAACGCCGCTTCGTTCAACCGCCGGTAGGCCAGCGTGCCTTCCTTCATATCCTTCTTGCGTTTGATGAAGGCCGGCGGATCCAATACCACGACATCGAAACGCTCACGCTGCGACCGCAGCTCGCGCAGCACGTCGAATGCATCACCCTGTAGTGCCTTTACGCGATCGCCAACAGCGTTCAACGCCGCATTCGCATTGAGCTGTTCGAGCGCCTGCGCCGACGCAACGACCGCGGTCACCGCGGTCG
>Ga0316201_10002943_pt1 | contig 12369 bp, 9 predicted proteins | sample CS6wburrow_MG_FD_204516 | JGI IMG/M metagenome (GOLD analysis project Ga0316201, IMG submission 204516) | Coastal sediment microbial communities from Delaware Bay, Delaware, United States - CS-6 worm burrow | ecosystem: Environmental > Aquatic > Marine > Coastal > Sediment | place: USA: Delaware... | reverse complement strand
TCGCGTAACTTGGGGCGATTCTTCGAACTCCCCCTTCGAGGAGACAGGCATGTCGAGGCAACGCAGATACGTCGTTATCGCGCTCGTTCTCCAGCTCGCCATGGTGCTGCTGGGCCAGGTCTCGAAACTGGTTCTTGCCCTGTCGGGGTGGTTCGGAATGGGCATTCCCCTGGTGGTAGGCTGGCTGTACGCGGTGCGGCGCGGACTCAGTCTGAAGGACGCCTCGGTAGGCGGACTGCTGATCGGAGCGGTGGGCGCGGCCATCGGGCTCGGCCTGGCCATCCCGCTCACCGGCGGCGACTGGAGTCTCCTCCCCCTGGGCACCGTCGCATCGTCCTTCACCGGCTGGCTCGGCGCGTTCCTCGGCTGGATGATCAAGGGCCGGAAGGAACCTCTGAAGGAGTAGCGCTCCGCTACTCGACTTTCTGGAAGCGGATCGGGTCGTAGAACGTCACCTCGAGGCCGGTGACGTCGCCCGTCTCATCCAGCTCGAATCGGAGAAAGGACTGCGCCGCCATGTCGAAGATCGGGTGCCGCCAGGTGACCCGGAACACGTCGTGATGCCAGTGCTCGAGATCGCCGAGATGCCGCGGATTGTAGTCGAATACGAGGTGCCCCCCCTCGAGCCGGACCGTCGTCTCTCCCGATACCGCCTCCGTATACGTCCCGGCGTAGGCCTCGAGCGGCAGTGACGGTTCGGTGCCCTCGACCCGCGAGGCCTGCAGCCTCTCCTCGCGTTGTGCAGCCCGATCTTCTCCCTGGTTCCGGAACCCGACGAAGACCTCATTCCAGTCACGCTCCGGTTCCCCCAGGTACGCGTCCAGGATCCGGTAGGTGATCGCCGACGTGGGAGCGCCGGGGGCGAAGTTCGTGAGCACGATCACCCCGAGCCCTTCCTCGGGAAGCAGCGTCTGCAAGGAAATCATGCCCGTGAGTCCACCGGAGTGACTGACGACCTTGCGCCCCTTGTAGTCAGAGATGAACCAGCCGAGGCCGTACCCGTTGAAGCGGCGTCCCAGATTTTCGGCAGCCCACGCCGAGACCCCGAGGGGGTACTGGATCCGCTGCATCTCGCGGGCGGTTCCGGCGGAGAAGACCTGGCTGCCCTCGAACGACCCCTCTCTCAGGTTGAGTCGCATCCAGCGGGCCATGTCCACGACGTTGGAGTTGATGGCGGCCGCGGGAGCCACGCCGTCCACGTTGTCGTAGTCGACCGGGCGGAGCTCGCCCTGCACCACCTCGTGGGCCGAAGCCACGTTTTCCAGTCCCACCAGATCGCGCACGGAGGTGCTGCTCTCGCTCATTCCGAGAGGCGAGAAGATGCGGGTGGCGATCATCTCGTCCCACGATTGACCCGTGGCAGCATGGCCCACCTGTCCGGCGACGAGGAACATCAGATTCTGGTAGTGGAAGGATGCGCGGAATGGCCCGACCGGCTCCATGAAGCGCACCCGCGAGATGATCTCCTCACGGCCGTTCGTCGCTCCGATCCACAGGTGGTCGCCTCCGAACGTCGCGAGGCCGCTCCTGTGAGTAAGCAGGTCCCGGATGCGAATGTCTCGCGTCACCCAGGGATCCCACATCTGGAAATCCGGCAGATGGTCGATGACCCGGTCGTCCCACCCCAGTATCTCTTCCTCGACCAGCATCCCGAGCAAGGCCGCGGTGAATGCCTTCGAGTTCGACGCGACCGCGAAGCGGGTGTGCTCGTCTACCGGTTCTTCGCTTCCGAGAGTCCGTACGCCGTAGCCGCGTGCAAAGACCAGGCTGTCGCCGTGCACGATCCCCACCGCCAATCCGGGCGTCGTCCAGTCCTCCATGAGGTCCTCGATCCACGCATCGAGGGCTTCGAGATCCACGTCCTGCGCGCGGGCAGTCGCCGGGACGGCCAGCAGGACGAGCATCGCGACCAGGACAGTCAGGCGATGGATGATGAGACTCATGAATCCCTCCGGTGGTTTCTTGTCGGGTGCGCCACTGTATGGCCGCACGCCGGAATATAGTGTGGGGCGGCTGCACCGCACCCGGCGTTCGCGTCCGCCTACACCGGCCGGCCGATCGGGACCAGGTACACGGGTTCCTCTTCATCCGGAAGCGAGAGAATCCGGGACAGGTCCACCGGATCGAAGGCTGCGACGGGGACACCCGCCAGCCCCAGGACCTCCGCCTGCAGCAGGAGATTTTGTGCCGCGTGTCCGACGTCCATATGGACGTACATCCGGCCACGGCCCCCGTACTCCCGGCACGTGCGCTCGTAGACGGCGGTAAACAGGAACACGGCCGGAGCGGATGTAATGCACGACTGGTCGAATGACACGGCGCGGATCGCGGCCCGGACGTCGCCATCCGCCACTCGTTCCAGGGCGTGCGCCTCGACCAGGTAGTGGTCGACCCCCTCTTCCGTGATGAGGTAGGTCTCCAGGGGATAGAAAGCGCCCGCCGAGGGAGCCGCCCGGTAGCCCTGGTCGCCCGTCACTCCCTGCGCCGCCCACAGGAGCTGCGAGACTTCCTGCTCGCTGACGGCGTCCGACTTGAACTCCCGCACGGATCGACGAGAGTGGATTGCTTCCTCGAGAGGGTGATTTCCCGTGGTACGGGGATCAGGCAATGGGGATGGCATGCCGCGCTCCGGTTCGGGTCGAATTGCGTCCCTACGAGTCGATATCAGTCGGGCAATCGCCGTGCCAGCATCCGGGCCGTGACGATCGCTTTCGGTCCGCCGCCGATCGCACTCCGTCCCGCAGTGGGACGCTTTGTCTCGCGTCCTCGTATCGGCGGGCGAATATCGACTCCCGCTCGCGACTGCCGAGAAGTGCCGCGCATGTAAGTTATTTTGTGACAACCTGTTACCAAACCGTATCGGTTGCGCGCAGACCGGACGGCGCGGTACGCTTCCTGCACTCCGGCACTCGTTGGGCCGGCGCGCGGACGAAGCCGTGCGCCATGCACCTGTACCTGCCCGGAGATGCGAGATGCGAGACGCCGTCGAGAAGCTCTGGCCGGAGCTTCAGTGGATCGAGAATCCTGACCTGCGCGAATCCGTAACCGAGACCTGGGTGCGCAGCATGGAGAGGAGTCCGCTCGACCCGCAGGATCTGCAGGAGATCCCCTTCACACTCCTCGTCCCCAACTGCCAGGCGACCTTCATGGAGCACAAGCGGTGCGTCGTCCACATCGCGCGACGCTCGGCGGAGGCGATGCAGGAGTTCCTGGGACACGCGTTGCCGATCGACATGGACACGGTCATTGCCGGGGCCATTCTGGCAGACGTGGGCAAGGTGCTCGAGTACGAAACGGTGGACGGTGAAGCGCGCCAGAGCGCCCGTGGAAAGGCGCTGCGTCATCCCTTCACCGGGGTGGCCGTGGCGCTCGAGTGCGGCGTCCCCGACGAGGTGTGCCACATCATCGCGGCTCACGCCGCCGAGGGCGATCTCGTCAAGCGCACGACCGAGGCCACGATCGTGCACCACGCGGATTTCATGAGCTATCTCCCGTTCAAGAACCTGCCGGTCTGAACGGACCACCCGGAGTCATACAGCAACCCCGTTAAGGAGGCTTTCGACATGTCGGACACGATCACGGCCACCATGTCGCGGTGGGCCGCCGACCTGGCATACGAAGACATCGGTGAGCGAGCCATCCACGAGGCTCGGCGCTATCTGCTCGACTCGATCGGGTGTGCCCTGGGCGGATTCCAGCAGGAGGACGTGGATATCGCCCTGGAGGTCCTGGACGAGGTGGCGGGGCCGGGACCGGCTACCGTCATCGGATCGGGCGCCCGGTTCGATGTCGTATCGGCGGCGCTGGCCAACGCTCTGATGGTCCGCGTGATGGACTACAACGACATCTACTGGCAGCAGGATCCCTCTCACCCGTCGGACATCATCCCCGCGGCCCTGGCCTGCGCCGAGAGACAGGGCAAGGGAGGGCGCGACCTCATCCTGGGCATCGTCCTCGGGCACGAGTTCGAAATGCGTCTGTGCGAGGCGGCCTTCCCGGGTATTCGGGAGCGGGGTTGGCACCACGGCACCCTCACGGCCTTCGTGTCGCCTATCGTGGCGGGACGAATGCTCGACCTTTCCTGGGAGAAGATCCAGCACGCCATCGGGATCTCGGCCTCGCATTCCGGGACTCTGGGCGCGGTGACAGCCGGGAAGCTCACGATGATGAAGAACACGGTCGACCCGATGGCCACCGAAGCCGGCGTCATGGCGGCCCTGTTAGCGGAAAAGGGATATACGGGGCCGGAGCACGTGATCGACGGCAAGGAGGGCCTCGTCGACTGCATGGGCCCGGACTGGAAGCTCGAGATCCTCACGGACGGGCTGGGCGATACCTGGCGCATCGAACGATGCGGGATGAAGTACTTCCCCACCGAGGCGCTCACGCACGCTCCGATCTCGGCCGTGCTGCAACTGGTCGAGGAGAACGACCTCGTCCCGGAAGACGTGACCAAGATCCGGATCCGCTCCCTCGCACGGGCCGCCGATATCCTGGCCGATCCGACGAAGTACGATCCGCGCAACAAGGAAACGGCAGACCATAGCCTTCCCTACGTGATCGCCGCCGCCCTCGTCGAGCGGAAGGTGACGCCGGCGCAGTTCGAGCCGGAGAAGATCATGGATCCACGGATACGCGAGCAGCTTCACAAGGTCGAAGTGATCGCGGATCCGGAGATCGAGAAGGTCTTCCCGGCGCTGCAACGTGTGGGCGTGACCATCGATACGACGGACGGACGGCAGGTGGGCATGGAGCTCGACTACCCGAAGGGTGATCCGAGGAACCCGCTCACGGAAGCCGAGATCGAGGGCAAGTTCGATGCCCTGGCCGAGGGTGTTCTGTCGAAGGACAGGGCGCGCCGCCTGAAGGACGCGGTGTGGAGGGTGGATGAGCTGGACTCGGTGTCCGAGCTTCTCGCCCTTTGTGTCACCGACCTTTGATCGCTGCCCTGCGGCAGCGGAGGTAATGATGGGCCAGACCATCGTCGAGCGCATCGCTCAGACCCACCTGATGGAGGGGCCGGCGAGGCCCCTCCGGGCAGGGGATGTCGTTTCCGTGAGACCGCGCCACGTGCTGACGCACGACAATACGGCGGCGGTCATGAAGAAATTCGCGTCGATCGGCGCTACCGCCGTGGCGGATGCGGACCAGCCCGTGTTTGTGCTGGATCACGACATCCAGAACAGGTCGGAGGCCAATCTCGACAAGTACGCGCGGATCGAGGAGTTCGCGGCCGCACACGAGATCCGGTTCTATCCGGCCGGCACAGGCATAGGACACCAGATCATGGTGTCGCACGGGTTCGTCGTACCCGGTTCTCTCGTGGTGGGGTCGGACTCCCATTCCAACATGTATGGAGCCCTGGGCGCCCTGGGCACACCCGTCGTTCGGACGGACGCTGCCGCCATCTGGGCCACGGGAGAGTTCTGGTGGCAGATCCCGCGCACGGTGAAGGTCATCCTGGAAGGCAACCTGCAGGATGGGGCCACCGGGAAGGACGTCATCATCACTCTGTGCGGCCTTTACAATGAGGGCGAGGTCCTGAACGCGGCCGTCGAGTTTCATGGATCGGGCATCGCCGGTCTCTCGATGGACGAGAGGTTCAGCATCTCGAACATGACGACCGAGTGGGGAGCGCTCGTCGGATGGTTCCCGGTGGACGAGGTGACCGTGGCGTACCTGAGGGCACGACGTGAGGCACTGGGCCAGCTCGGCGCGTTCGATCGCTTCAGCGAGGCTGAACTCGAAGAGTGGGCGACGGACCCGCCGGCGCCGGGATCCGCGGCCCGTTACGCGGGGGTCATAGAACTCGATCTCTCGCGGGTCACTCCCCACGTATCCGGACCGGACTCGGTCCAGGTGATGCGATCGGTGGCCGACATCGAGGCCGAGCAGGTCGCGATCCAGAAAGCGTACCTGGTGTCGTGTGTGAACAGTCGCCTCGAGGATCTCGAAGCGGCGGCTGCGGTCCTCAAGGGAAAGCGGGTGGCGGACGGCGTAGAGATGTACGTGGCGGCGGCGAGCCGGGAGGTGCAGGACTCGGCCGAAGCCTCCGGCGCCTGGGGCACACTGACCGCCGCTGGAGCGACGGCGCTGCCTCCCGGATGCGGGCCGTGCATAGGACTCGGCATGGGACTCCTCGAGGCAGGTGAGGTAGGCATATCGGCGACCAACCGGAACTTCAAGGGACGGATGGGAAGCCGGGACGCACAGGCCTACCTGGCGAGCCCGGCGGTAGTGGCCGCATCGGCCGTGGCCGGCTACATACGGGCACCAGGGGCATCGGCTGACGGGACTCCGGCGTACCTGTTCCGACTGACCGACACCGAAGAGCCAGAGCCTGCCGCCGTGCGGATCGAACCGGGGTTCCCGGCCAGCCACGAGGGTCGCCTGCTGTTCGTGCCGCAGGACAACCTCAATACGGACGGCATCTACGGCAAAGACTTCACGTATCAGGAGGGAATGACGGCGCGTGAAATGGCCGAAGTCGTGATGAGGAACTACGACCCGGGCTTTGCCGCGATCGTCGAGCCGGGCGACGTGCTGATCGGAAGCTACAACTTCGGCACCGGCTCGAGTCGGGAGCAGGCTGCGACGGCTCTCCAGGCCGCGGGAATCGGTCTGGTGATCGCAGGCAGCTTTTCGCAGACCTACCTCCGCAACGCCTTCAACAATGGCTTCATCTGCATCGAGTGTCCGCCGCTGGTCGACCGGCTGAAACAGCGGTTCGCCGACGAGCCGGCGCCCACCGTGATTCCGGGCGATCGGCTGTCCGTGGACTTTGCGCGCGGAACCGTGACGTTGGGGGGAGAGGTGTTCACATTCGCTCCGCTGGGCGCCGTACCCCAGGCGCTGGTTGTGGCGGGCGGCATCGAAAACCAGGTCCGAGCCCGGCTCGGAGTCCAAGCATAGGCAGAGGAGAGGCATCCCCATGGCTCGTCGAACGGTTGTTTCCATGCCCGGTGACGGTATCGGACAGATCGTCCTCCCGGAGGCCATCCGCGTCCTCGACGCGGTGGGATTCGAAGCGGACTACGTCCACGCGGACATCGGGTGGGAGTTCTGGATCAAGGAGGGCAATCCGCTCCCCGAGCGCACCGTGGACCTGCTGGCGGAACACGGACTCGGATTGTTCGGAGCCATCACCTCGAAACCGAAGAACGAGGCGACGGCCGAGCTGAGCCCTGAATTGCAGGGACAGGGCCTGGTGTACTACAGCCCGATCGTCGGTCTTCGCCAGCGCTTCGACCTCGACGTGTGCATCCGGCCGTGTCGGTCTTTCGCAGGCAACCCCCTCAACTTCATCCGACGGACGGCGGATGGCGGTTGGGAAGAACCGGCCGTGGATGCCGTGATTTTCCGTCAGAACACCGAGGGCCTGTACGGCGGCGTCGAGTGGACCGACCCCCCACCGGACGTCCGGGCTGCCTTCGATTCACACCCGAAGTTCAAGCGGTTCGCGGACACGCCGGGCCCCGATCTCGCCGTTTCGAGCCGCATCTTCACCCGCCGAGCGTGTGCACGAATCACTCGCGCGGCCTTCGAGTACGCGGCGAAGCACGGATACCCCTCGGTGACGGTGTGCGAGAAGCCCAACGTCCTGCGCGAGACCTCGGGTATGCTGGAAGAGGAAGCGCGGAAGGTGAAGGCGGACTACCCGGACATTCAACTGTGGTCGACGAACATCGACGCGCAAATGATGTGGCTCACCAAGAGTCCGGAGGACTACTCCGTCGTGGTGGCCGGCAACATGTTCGGCGACATCGTCTCGGATGCGTTTGCCGGTCTCGTCGGGGGGCTCGGTTTCGCGTGTTCCGCCAACATCGGTGACGAGGTGGCCGTGTTCGAGCCCACGCATGGCTCGGCTCCCAAGTACGCGGACCTCGATCCATCCATCGTCAACCCGATCGCCATGATCCTGACGGCAGCCATGCTCCTGGACCACATCGGCGAACTCAGTCGCGGGAAGGCGGTCCGTGACGCCGTCGCTGCCGTAGTGGCTGACGGCAAGGTGCGAGCGTACGACATGCTGCGGCTTCCGGGGGGGCCGGATGTCCTGGCCAGGGGCGCGGCCACCACGGATGAGATCACCGACGCCATCATTGCACGGCTGGCCTGAGGAGGTCCGAGTGGCGGTTGCGCGCAGAGGCGAAGCAGGTCGGGCGGGCGATGATGTCCGATCCGACCTGCACGTCGTCGTGGAGATCACGGACGCCGGCGGACTCGAGATCGAGTTGATCTCGCGGGTCGCCTCCCTGTATGGGAATTCGATCGAGGACACGACCCGGTCCACTCTCTCGGGACTGGGCCTCGAAAACGCACGGGTCCGGGTCGATGACAAGGGTGCCGTGCCGTTCGTGATCGCGGCGCGAGTCGAGGCGGCGGCGCTCAGGGCCGGTGCCGCCGCGGGCGGCGATGCGAGACCCGAGCGCACGGTGTCGAGAGAGCGGCGCACGGAGCGCAATCGACTGCGCCGATCCCGGCTCTACCTGCCGGGTGACCAGCCCAAACTCCAGCTGAACGCAGGCCTGCACCGGCCGGACGCGGTCATCCTGGACCTGGAGGACAGCGTCCACGTCGACCAGAAGGATGCGGCCCGCCTGGTCGTTCGGAACGCGATTCGATCCGTCGAGTTCGGCGGAGCCGAAGTCATGGTTCGAATCAACCAGCTGCCGCTGGGTCTCGACGATCTGGCGGCCATCATTCCGGAACGGCCTGACCTGGTGCTGATTCCGAAGACGGAGAGCGCGGCGCAGGTCCTGGAGGTGGACACCCGTATCAGGGAGATCATGGGGGTCGACCGTGAGGCGGATCCCCCCGTGTGGATCATGCCGATCCTGGAAACGGCGCTCGGCGTGGAGAACGCATTCGAGATCGCGTCCGCGTCTCCGGCGGTCTCAGCCCTCACGATCGGATTGGAGGACTACACGGCGGACCTGGGCGTCGCGAAGACACTCGAGGGGGCCGAGTCCCTCTACGCCAGGGGACGCCTGGTCAACGCGGCCAAGGCTGCTGGTGTCCAGGCCATCGATTCGGTGTTCGGCGACGTGGGGAACGAAGACGGCCTCAGGGCATGGGCCACCCGGTCTCGCGGCCTCGGATTCGAGGGGATGGGCTGCATCCACCCGCGCCAGATACGGCCGATCCACGAGGCTTTCGCTCCCTCTGCCGAGGAGATCGAGAAGGCCCGGCGGATCGTGGCCGCCTTCGAAGAAGCGGAGACCAGGGGCCTGGGCGTGGTCAGCCTCGGAACCCGCATGGTTGACCCGCCGGTCGTACTTCGAGCGCAGCGGCTGGTGGATGTTGCCAGGCGGGCCGGGCTGATCGAGGAGGAAGGCTCATGAGCACGAGCAGGGACGACCGCGCGGAATTCGTGGTGAATTCGGCGGGCCGCCGCGTACCCACCCGGGTCAACGGAGCTCCGGCACGGCCGTTCGCCGGGGTCGGGAACCCAGCGCCCGAAGGCCCGAAACACGGTCCACCGATTCGCTCGGCCGCCGACTATCCGGACGACGGAGACAAGCGGGTTCCGGACCTGAAGACGGCGCTCGAGCAGTGCGGTCTGCGCGATGGGATGACGATATCCACACACCACCACCTCCGGAACGGCGACCGGGTGGCGTTGGCGGTCCTGCAGGCGGCCGCGGAGTTGGGCGCCAGGGACCTGATGTGGCTTCCGAGCGCCTCCTTCCCGTGCCATGAGCCGGTCGTGGACCTCATGGAGCAGGGCGTGGTGCACCACATCGAGGGGTCGATGAACGGTCCCCTCGGAGCGTACTGCTCGCACGGCCACATGCGTGGGCTGGGTGTTCTCCGGTCGCACGGAGGGCGCTGGCAGGCGATCCAGGATGGCGAGGTTCACATCGACATCGCGGTCATCGCGGCCCCAACGGCAGATTCGTTCGGAAATGCGGATGGTTCTCACGGTCCCTCCGCCTGCGGCTCGCTGGGATTCGCCCTCGCGGACTCGATTTACGCCGACCGCGTGATCGTGGTCACCGACAACCTGGTGCCCTTCCCCTGCATTCCGTGGCAGATCCAGGGCAACAATGTGGACTGCGTGGTCGAGGTGGACTCGATCGGAGACCCGGAGAAGATCGTCTCCGGGACCACGGTGGTCACCCGGAGTCCGGATCGCCTTCTCATTGCCGAGTACGTCGCCCGCTTCGTGCGGGATGCCGGGATCATGAAGGACGGCTTCTCGTTCCAGGCGGGGGCCGGGGGGATCGCTCTGGCTTTCGTCGGCTACATCCGCCAGATGATGATCGACGCGGGAGTGAAGGCCCGTTTCGTCCGTGGAGGATCATCGAGCTACCTGGTCGACCTCCTGAAGGAGGGCCTGACGGACTACATCCTGGATGGCCAGACGTTCGATCTGGCCGGCGTTCAGTCGATCGGAGAAGATCCGCGGCACATCGCCACCTCGCCCTTCACTTCGTACAACTATCATGGCAAAGGCAACTTCGCTTCGATGGTGGATGCGGTGGTCCTGGGGGCGACGGAGGTCGACGTGGAGTTCAACGCCAACGTGGTCACCCATTCGGACGGAATGCTCCTGCACGGAATCGGCGGTTGGCAGAACTGTCTGTTTTCGGGGTGCACGATTCTGGCGGTGCCCTCGTTCAGGGACAGGATCCCGGTGATCGTGGACGAGGTCACGACCCTGACCGGACCCGGGGAGCTGGTGGACGTGATCGTCACGGAGCGTGGAATCGCCGTGAACCCGCGCCGCCACGATCTGCTCGCCGCACTCGAGGGGTCCGACCTTCCCATCCGACCGATCGAGGAAATCAAGGCTGAAGTGGAGCGGCTCGTGGGCGGCGCGCCGACGAAGCCCGCCCTGGGCGAAGAGCCCGTAGCCGTCATCAAGTGGGTCGACGGCACCGTGATCGACACGGTGTGGAGGGTACCCGAGACGAGTGATCGCGAATGATCGACAGACCGAACTCCAAAGCTGTCGACCGAAAGCGGCGGCTCGCCCTCCCGGCGGCCGATCTACCGACGCGGGATGCGGCCGAGAGGGCTCGCGACTTCCGGGAGGCGTACACCGATTGGGACCTTGATACAGCACGCGCGGAAGCCGAGCGCTGCATTCAGTGTCCGGCGGCGCCTTGCGTGAAGGCGTGTCCGCTCGGCAACGACATTCCGTATGCCCTGTGGCTCCTCGAGCACGGCGACGTGGCGGCCGCCGCCTCGGTGTTCCGATCCAGCAGCACCATGCCCGAGATCTGTGGGCGCGTGTGCCCGCAGTCGGAGCTGTGCGAAGGGGTCTGCCCTTATACGAAACAGGGTCGCGCTCCCGTCCCGATCGGCCGTCTCGAGGCGTTCGTGGCAGACCGCGCGCCGCGGACGCGACCGCACCTTCCGCCGAATACCGGGCATCGGGCCGCGGTCGTCGGGGCGGGGCCGGCAGGCCTCACCGTCGCCGAGATCCTGGCCCTGCGCGGGCATTCGGTGACCGTGTACGACGCCTGGCCCGCGCCGGGCGGGATCCTCAGGTACGGCATCCCCACCTTCAAGATGTCGCATGGCCTGGTCGATGGGCTGGTCGACTGGCTGGAAGGTTTGGGAGTCAAGTTCGTCACTGACACCTTCGTCGGAAGGGACTGCACGGTCGAGGATCTGTTCGATCGCGGTTTCGAAACGGTATTCCTGGGTATTGGAGCCGGGATTCACCGGGAGGCTGCGGTCGGGGGCGCGGCCCTGCCGGGGGTGCACCAGGCCACACCCTTCCTGGTGCGGGCGAATGTCGAAGCGGATCTGCAACCCGGAACGTTGAGGGGGGACGCCCCCGTGGGGCGCCGGGTCGCGGTGGTCGGCGGGGGCGATACGGCCATGGATTGCGTACGCACGGCCGTGCGACTCGGGGCCGAGCAGGTGACCTGCTGGTACCGGCGTACCGAGGACGAGATGCCGGGCAATCCGCGCGACAGGAGGCTGGCCAGGCAGGAGGGCGCCGAATTCCGCTGGCTGGCTCAGCCGATCGGGTTTCGGCCGGGGACCGATGGACGGCTCGCGTACATGGATTGTGTGGAGATGCAGCTCGGCGAAGCCGACTCGTCGGGACGGCGACGGCCGGTTCCGGTCGACGGATCCGAGTTCGCGGTCGAGGTGGATACGGTGGTCCTGGCCCTGGGCTACACGGGTGACGAGAGCTCGGTCGATCGCATCCCCGGCCTGGAGACCGCCGCCGGCCACCTCATCACGATCGATTCCGAGACGGGGGCCACGAGCCGCGAGGGCCTGTTCGCCGGCGGTGACGCGGTGCTCGGGCCGGCTCTGGTCGTCACGGCCGTGGCTCAGGCACGCAAGGCAGCAGAGGCGATGCACCAGCAGATGATGGCGGAGCGCTCGCCGGCTGCGCGGTCG
>Ga0316201_10002942_pt1 | contig 12370 bp, 13 predicted proteins | sample CS6wburrow_MG_FD_204516 | JGI IMG/M metagenome (GOLD analysis project Ga0316201, IMG submission 204516) | Coastal sediment microbial communities from Delaware Bay, Delaware, United States - CS-6 worm burrow | ecosystem: Environmental > Aquatic > Marine > Coastal > Sediment | place: USA... | reverse complement strand
CCAAAGATGCCCAACAACCCCGAACCGTTCCCCAACACACTGCGACGAATGAGCAAGGCGCAAGCGGATAGCCACATGGCAAGACTGCTGCGGATAGTAAAGCAGGTCCAGGCAAAAGACACGACAGGAACAATGATCGTTCTTTTGCGAAGCGACGGGGCAGCTGAGATGGTGACCAATTTAGGCCGGAGCGAATCAGCCAGGCTAGCTCAACAAATTATCGACGCGGCTAATAAAGGCAGCGACAGCCAGGAGGCGGGCAATGGCATTTCAGCATCGAATCAAAAAAGCAAGTGAGCACTTCGGAATCAACACACCGGAGGATTGGCGAAACATAAAGCCAGAATGGATCCAAGCAATTGATGGCGTCGGACCGAAGACGCTAGACACAATCCGGATTTACCTGGCAATGCGAGGGCTGACATTGCGAGACGACGCAACCGTGGAATTCTGGATGAAGAACCTCCAGACGGCGGAGATCGGGGGACAGCTATCCCTGGTCGATAACCAGACCACCGAAGCGTTTACAATCCTGATCGACAGCCAGGAAAAGCAGCCGTGGGCATTCCAGGGTTTTCTTGACGCGAACGAACGGCCGATCATTCAGCCGGTCAAGTGGCAAACACTCGGACCAACGCGGGCCGACTATTCCGTGGCCGGTTGCGAGGGCTGGGTCCACATCGAACGGAAGAGCGTGGCTGATGCGTTGGGCACTTTTCTATCCCACGGCGAGCGACGCGAACGGTGGATCCGGACAATGGAATTCCTCGCCGAAATACCCTATGGTCACATCGTGATCGAAGGGACCTATGGCACCTGCCTGGGATCGATCACCCAGCGAGGCAAGAGAACGACGCGGGCACTGCTACAGGAATTCGACGGCAGCGTGATGTCCTGGTCGGACCGATACGGCGTCCCTTTCTGGTTTATGGATTCACCTCGGCTAGCCGAAAAAAAGGCGCAGCGGATATTAAAGCGAGGATGGCGGAAGGCCAACGAGCAAAGCGAGCAATTGAGCAGCGTCGATGTAGACGTTGCGACAGCGAGACTTTAAACGGAGCGAGAGATGATCGTGAAACTACAAGCAGCCGAAAACATCGAAGCGGGCGAAGCCGTCTATCTTGATGAAACGGAAAACAAATTCACCAACACACCAACGAAGCAAGTCGAAGCGGAAGCAACCGAGCCGGCCGACGACCAGGTGGAAGCAACCGAGCCGGAGCCGGAGCCGGAGCCGGCCAACGAGATGGTTCCAGCCGCGATGCCGGCGACCGTAATCGGAAAGAATGCTTTTGCCAAATGGGAACTTCGGCAAGAGCGAAGATTCTGGGCGCAGACAGCCGTCCTCGGCAAGATCGCGGAATGCACCGAAAACATAAACCTCTCGGAAGCGGAGATCGCAGGATTCAAAGCAAAGATCAAAGACGCAAAAGACCTGCAAGCCGGCGAGACAATCCGGCTGCGTAGGTTGGGGGAAGAACTGCGAGACATTCTGGCCGGTCACCCGCTACCGGATGAACCGCAAGCATCAGAGGAGGACAGCGAGCAGGTCATCGAGGCGAACGAAGCCAGCGAGCCGGAAGCGAGCCGCGAGCCGGATGCATGGAAGAGAATCCCAGTTGATAGCCTGCTCGATGGGGTCAAGGGCATGGGGGCCAAGAAGCGGGAAGCATTGAACGAATCGGTCGCAACATTAGGCGACCTGGAAGCCCTCCGCGCGAAAGCATCCAAAGAACACCTTCACTTTTCAAAAGTACTCCCCAAGGGGTTCGGCGAAGCGTTGACCGATTCGCTGGAGGCAAAGATGCTCGAAGCGATCGCCAAGTGCATGCCAACGGCAGCGGAGCAGGTCGACGCGGAGCAGACGGCCGAAGGTAAAGAGGTCGCCGACCAGATCGAAGAGAGGGAGCGAAATGAATTAAAGGTTGTGCATGCCGAAGGGCCGACGGAATAAACCGGCACCCTGGCACACACAACCTTTAACCCAAATCAACAACAAATGAAGTTTAACATTGAAGAGGTCAAGGCAAGGGCCAACGGCCGGTGGATTGATATTTTTTCAACAATTAGTGGGGTGAACCAAGATGCACTCGACGGGCAGCATCACCCCTGCCCGAAGTGCGGTGGGACGGATCGATTTCGGATGACAAACCAGGAGGAGGGCGTCCTTCGTTGCAACCAATGCTTCACGGAAAACACGGGCAACGGAATCTTGGGGCTGGCTTGGCTTAACGGCGAGGACTTCAAAACGGCACTGGGCAAGGTGGCCGATCACCTGGGGATCGAACCGGAAAAGCGGAAGCGAGGACGGCCGAAGGGCAGCAAGGCAAAGCAACCATCAACGGGGCAACCGATGAACGGGCAGCAGAAAAGCGACCAGGGGAAGGGTTCCGCGAAGCCGGTCAAGGACCCGGCAGCCGAACTAGAATGGAAGGATTGGGACAGGAGCCGGCTGCTCATCAAGCTATGGTGCAAAGCCAAGCAGCCGATCACGCCAGAGTCGATCGAGTTTATCGGAGGGCGAGTCGCAAGGTTTCGCAAACGATACACGGTGATCGCGATACCGGTCTGGGGAAAGGAACTGGGATCCGCGGATCCCGTGGGTTGGGTTCTTTACCAACTGAACGGAAAGCCGTTCCCGATGGGGGAAGGCAACCCGCCAGCCAAGACGCGGCTGACCAACGGAAGCCGGAAAGGAATCATCGGCAACCTGGCCGACATCACCAACGAGACCAGGCGGCTGTTCAAATTGGAAGGGCCGACAGACCTTATGGCTTTTCACGCGAAAGGGCCGGCCGGTAGTTCGGCGATGACGACAGCCAACGGCGCGAGCGAGAAGCCGGAGCCGTGGATGGTCAAATTGTTTACCGGCCGACGAGCCGTCGTTTTGCATGACCGGGACGAAGCCGGCTATGCCGGATCCAAGCGATGGGGCGGAGCAATCGCCAACGAGACAAAAGACGTGGTAATCGCGGCGCCAACCGAGGAGGGACACGACCTCCGGGATCACTTCAACGCGGAGCGTTCATTTGAAGAGATCGAGCAGCAGATAAAAATCGCCGAACCATGCGAGCCGACGATCATCGAGGCGGAAGGCGAAGCAGCGACGGACCCATCGCGGCTGGCAGAACTCAACCTGGAGGAATACGAGCGGAAGCACGGAGGTCGGCTGGTCTTTTGGAAGAGCCAGTGGTGGCGTTGGAAAGATGGTCGTTACCGCGACATCGACAACGACGAATTAGCTGCGAAAGTTTGGCCGATCATCCGAAGAGAGTTTTTGAGGGAATACGAAACAAGGGAACCGGATGCCAGCGGATTCAAAAAACCAGCCTACGCGGTGAGCAAGAACCTGGTCGCCAATACGATCGCCGCAATGGCGAGCCTTTGCATCCGATCGTCCAGCTATCCGATGCCTTGCCTGATACCGGAAGAACCAGGCGAGCCAGCAACGATCCCAAATTACATTTCAGCCAAGAACGGGATCATCGACCTGGAAGCGTTGTTTAACGAAGACAACGAAGATCAGATTCTTTTGCCACACACCCCGAATTGGTTCTCCACCTTCCAGCTGGGCTATTCATACGAGCCAGACGCGGACTGCCCGATTTGGCTTAACTTTTTGCATTCAGCGATGGAAGGCGACGCGGACCGGATAGCGATCCTGCAGGAATGGGCTGGCTACCTTTTGACGGTCGACAGCAGCCTTCAGCGGTTCATCGCCCTGGAAGGGGAAGGAGGCAACGGGAAAACGGTTTATTGTGCAGGGATCGCGGCAATGCTAGGTCGCGAAAACGTATCGCGGGTGAACCTCGAAAAGTTTGGCGGACGGTTCGACCTGGCGAGCACCCTCGGAAAGATGGTCAACATTTGCGGGGACGTGGGCGAGATCGACCGGCCGGCCGAAGGGGACCTTAAGCTTTTCACCGGTGGCGAAGAGATGACGTTTGACCGGAAAGGGATTAGCCCCATCGTGGCCAAGCCAACGGCCAAACTTATGGTTTGCTGGAACGGCCGGCCAAAATTCCGCGACCGAAGCCAGGGGCTATGGCGCCGGCTGTTGTTGGTCCCGTTCAACCACACACCGCGAAGACGGGAGATCACCCGGGGGATGGACGGCGACAAGTACTGGATCGAGAACGGCCAGGCGCCGGGCATCCTGCTATGGGCAATCGAGGGCCTTCGCCGGCTGCGAGAGCAGGGCGAATTCACTAGGTCGGAGACGTCCGAAGGGGCGGTTGAAGATTACAAGAACGAAGCGAATCCAACGCGGGAATTCCTGCTCGACTACTTGATGCCAGCCGAAGAGGGCGAAGAGGACCGGATCAGCAAACAAAAGCTTTACGATTTGTATCGCCACCATTGCGAAAAGACCGGCCACAAATACCCGCAAGCCAGCCGAAGCTTCGGCCGGGAGGTCGCGAGGCTATTCCCCGATATGACGCTGAACGCCAAGAAACGGATCGACGGCCGGAGGGTCAACGCATACGGGGGGGTGCAATTTGTCGCAGACATCGACGACCAGGCGACCGTTGAGCAAATTTTCAACAAAATAAATTCCGAAGAGGACGAATTCTAAAAATTTATTTTTTCATTTATTCAGAAAACAAAAAAACAAATTTTTGAAAACGCGATTTTCAAAAATTTGTTTTTTCATTTGGCGAGAAAACAAAAAAATAAATTTTTGAAAACGTGTTTTTGGAAATTTATTTTTTCATTTATTCAAAAAACAAAAAAACAAAAAGCAAAAAACGTGTTTTCAAAAATTTATTTCACGCAAAAACTCGAAAAAACGGCAGGTTGCTGGCGTAATCACGCCAAGCTGTCCGGTTGTCCGGACACTGTCCGGACAGGTTTTGGCGTGACCGGACACCCTTTGGTCCGGCAATTTACGGTCTTTTTATTACCCTGTCCGGTTGTCCTGTTAGAAAAGGTATAAATTGGCTCTAAGAGAAAGTAATTAATTAAATAGGACATAAGTATAATGGGGGGTAGGTGTATTTAATTAATTAATTACATATGGAGTAGGGGGGATATGGAATTCGGGCTCGTGACCGGACAGCTAGCACTTCAACCGGCGATTTACCGGCTAAAACGCAGAATCCCTGACCGGACACCCCCTATTTTTGACGATCGTGACCGGACAGCCCCGTCCAACGGGGTAAACGAACCAAAAGGGGGGGTGACCCCGAGCGAGGCAACAGAATGAAAAACAAACAACTGGCAGATTTGAAAAAACGGTTCGGCCGACCAGACGCGGAAGCCGAAAGCCCTTCCCTGGTTGATCCCGAACCGCGGCGCGAGGCAGGGGCGAGGGCGGCAAGCGAAGTCCTCGCCAGGCGAAAAGCGGCGAAGGCCGAAAGCGAGCGAGAAGGGGCCAAGGAGGCGTCCAGGGGCCGGCTGCTGAAAACATTCGAAGTCACCTGCGGAATGCCGTGGTGCCCCGAATGCGGAAGCCAGATGGGCAGGGAGCGAACTTACGGGAATGGCGAGACGATCATCCGGTGCGTCTGTTGCAACAGCCGGATGCCCGAATGGCCACCGACGCTGACGACCGACGGGGCCAGCGACCCCGCGACAACGAATCCGTGAACAGCTTGGAACTTGTGCCAGGCGTGGCTCGAGCCTATCATCGAGCCGGATGAAAAAACTTCCCTCAATTTTTGGAGTAGCAACGAAATGGGAATTGATGAACTTTCAAAATCCCTTGAGTCGCAATTTGCAGCGGCTGGACCAAAGACGGCCGTTGATTTTCCGGCAGCGATCCTCAAGGAAATCGAGCGGTTCTTGGTGACCGCGATCGACCTTCCACCGAAAGCGGAATTCTTGGAAGCGTTGGCCAACGCGATCGACCGGGTCTTTCAAACCTTGGATTTTCCAGGACCAGACGCGGTCATCGAACCGTTGATCAAGTCGGCAATTTTGACATTGGCGTCTTTTCTTTTTGACCAGGTGAGCAGCCGGCTGGATCCAGACAGCGGGGTGGTGATTTGATTTCCGCCATCAGCAAGCTAGGAGGGCTGGCCGTCCTTTTGATCGCGGGGGTCATCAACGAACCGATCACAATCACCGACAGCGGGATTTTTCAGATCGTTGTCGACGCGGACGGTAAGCCGGCCTTTGCGGAGATCACGGAGGTCATCGACCTTCGGACGAAGACAGGCGACAAGCCGGATCCGGAACCACCGATCGAGGAACCACCGGCGCCACCTGAAGGGATAAGCCAAGACGTGGCCAAATGGACGGTCGAAGCCGGCGACATCACCGGAGCAAAAAAGTATTCTTTGCTTTTCGAAATAGCGAGAGACGGAGTCGAAAGCGGCAAGATACCGGTCGCGAAATTGTTTCCGGTTTTGCGGGAGTCGGCCGACGCGGTTATTGGCGATAAGTGGGGCACCTTCCGGATTAACCTGGGGGATTACCTCAACGAGCAATTGCGAGTGGGCAATTTCAAAGAAAAGGCTGAGATCGTCAGCCAGCTGGAATTGATCCGATACGGCATCGCATACGCGGTCAAGGACAGCGAGCCGTTAAGCGACGCGGATGCTTTGGTGGTTCTTTCGAAGGTCGGATCAATTATCGAGGCAATCGAATGAGCGACAACGAAGCGAAGAGTGAACTCACAAGGGATCACCTCGGCAGCACGATTAAAGAAAAGCTTTTCGGGTTGGGTTATTTTTGGGATGACGCAAACAAAACCAACCTGGTCAGCGAGAGACAGCTTGCCGAACTCCCTTTGACCGATACTAAGGTCGCCGATGCGATCGCAAAGTATCAAGCGTTCCAAAGCCAAGAGTTGGATCGGATTTCATTGCTCGAAAACGGCCGGCCGGCTAAGGCCGACGGAGCCATCGGGCCGGCGACAATTCAACTGCTTGAATCACCAAGGTGCGGGTTTCCAGATTTTGGACCAGGCGTCCATGCAGCGACCGGCAGCGGTTCGTGGCCGGCCGGATGCCATCGGGCGTGGCCGGAGAATCACGCATTCGGAATTCACCTCGACAAGCAAGGCATGCCAGGCTACCTGGAGCCGGTTATCGACGAATGCATCCGAAGGGTTTTTGAAGCGTATCAAAACATTGGGATATTTTTCTTTCTAACGAAAAGCAAAAGCGACGCAAACACGTTGGTCACATGGACGCGGGGACGCGGCTGGATTGGACTTGCGATTGTTCCACGGTCGCCGGGTTGTAGCGATCGGATTTGGGCGAAGTTCGACAACCGTTATCGACCAGGGAAATTGATCGATCAGTGGTCGCGATTGCTAGCGCACGAATGGGGGCACAATATGGGCCTTTCGCATTCGAACGGCGGAATCATGAACCCGTCAATTTCGTCTGGATTTTTCAGCGACGATCAATGGAGAAGCGACCCTAGCTTTTCGCAATTGAAAAGATGGTTCGGTGGCGAACGGATCCTCGACGACGACGACGGCGGCGACGACGACGACGACGACAAGCCGGATCCGCCAAGCGACAAGATCGTCATTCGTGGCGAACTAAAAATCACAGTCGGCGACGGCGAGCCGCAAGCGTTCATTTTGACACCGAAGGTCGTTGTCTAAACGACCGGGGCAAGACCACAAACGGAACAGACAATGATTCGGATTCTAATTTTAGCGATCGCGGCAAGCGCAGCGATCCCTTCCCTGGCCGACGACATCAAGCCATTGCGGCTAGACCTTCTGGTCGAGCAAGTAAAAGAGAACGCAAACTTGATTTGTGATCTCGACGAAAAAACAAGGTCGATCGAGGAGCGGCTGGCGAAGCTTGAAGCGAAGCCAGCCGTTGCAAAGCCGGGCAAGGAGCCAGCCGTGGAACGAGATTACGACGGTGCAGTCATCGTTCCAGGTTCGGTTCGGGAAGTGCAGCGGAGTACGGTTGTCGGCATTCAACGGCCGGCAACCGTCTCCGTTGTTCAGCTGGCAGCAAAGCCGGTCGGCGGACCGGTCGCAAGAACTTTTCAGCGAATTGGGCAGCGACTAAAAACACTCGGCGAGATGCGGGCAGCGATTCGAGCCAGGCGGACAAACCAAGTCTATGCGGTCATGGCAAGAGGGCAGGAGCGGTTGGTCTGGTCGCACCTCGTAAGCGAGCATGGCTACAGGCAAAGCCAGGTCCAGGGGCTGACACTAAGCGAAGCCTTGGCCCTTCATAATTTGGCACACCGGCCAACACTAAAAATCAGCGCGTACGCGGTGACCACTACCGTCCAAGCAACGACGGTTGCAAGACCGGTGAAGATTCAAGCCACCTACCAAACTTCTCCGGGATTGAATTGCGCGAACGGACAATGCCAGAGGGCAGGAACCGCGTCGCGTTCTTCAGGGTGGTATCTCGGGAAAAACCTCTTCAGAGCGAGATAACAAATGGCCGAATACGACATCGAACCAACCTTGAAGATTATGCAACAGGGGCTCGACAGCCTTTCACGACGGATTGAAGCGATGGAAGTCGCCAAGGTCACAAACAGCCTCTGGGCGAGCAGGAGCGTCGCAGCAGAAGAGGATGCCACCAAAGCGGTGAGCGAGCAGCCAATCGACCGTCAGACGGTCAAGGATTTCATTCTGCAAGCAGCCTATCGATCGAATCAGCCTCGCAGAATCCGTAGGCGAATCGAAAAGATTCTTTCGGCGAAGAGAGGGCGAAAGCTACGAATCCAAAATCAAATGGTGGATCTGGCGATTGTCGAATGCGTCGAAGCCGGCGCCATCGTGATGACACCGGACGGAGCAGAAGCGGCGATTGATTGGCAAGCATTGGCAGATTTCTTTGAAAAGATGCTGCCGTTGATTTTGACATTAGTCAAGCTATTTGGGGGAATCTAAGCTACCCTAGATTTTGCGATCAGAGGGGCAGTGCCAGCGGCAAGGATGCTGCCGGGGTTTTCGGGCAGCGAAAATGAAGAGAATGCGTGGCGGATTTCGAGACTGAACCTTGCTCCAACAGATAGCGAGAAAACAACATGGCAGTGGAGCAAGCGGAAATGTCAGACATGCACGAATTACCTGGATGGGTCACAACCGGAATCATCACAATCATCGGGGTGCTAGGAACGACGGTGGCATTTATGTTTCGTTTTTTGATGACGCAACATGCGAAAGAGTTGGAGACGACACAAAAGAATCACGGGGTGATTTTGGATAAATTGCAAGAAGACGTGGTCGAATGCAGGGCAGACAGGACGGCATTAAGGGAAGAGAATCAGCAGATCCAGATTCGCTTAGGAATCCTTGAAGACAAGCAGCGACGGACGATCGATCAAAGCGGGAAGGTGATCAAGCAAGCAGAAAATGGCGAGATCGGTTAAACTCGGAAGGCCAGGCGTCCGACACCTGGCTGATGCCGGCAGCAACACACCCTCCAAAGCTTGACCAGGCGAAACCAAGCCGGGCAAGCTTTTTTTTTGGTAACGCAATGACCCTCCAGCCGCTAGTGACATCAGGAGCGCCAACAGCAAACCGGAACAACTACGCGGGATCGCTTGGATTCCGGATCATACCGGCAAGGGATCTAGAGGTGACGCATGTAGGGCGACCGAACGATCTTGTCGGGGGCATGGCGCAGTCGCATGGCGTTCGGATTTGGCGAGCCTCCGATTCGTTTTTGATGGCAGCAGCGACGATCACATCGGGCAGCGAGTACGTGGGTGAATATTACAGGGAAGCGGTCACGCCCGTGACGTTGCTTTCTGGCATCGAATACCGGATCGCGTCAACGGAATTTGCGAGCGGTGACAGCTGGGCAGATAGCTCAACCATCGGCAGCCATGACGCAACAATGGCATCGATCCCAGGGCGGGCATGGATGCCGGGCGTTGACGTATTTCCTGCAGCGATTACTTCGGTTGCAAACGAAGGCTACGTCCACCCAAATTTGTACGAAACATCTGGCAATCCCCTACTTTCAATCACTAGGCATTTCGTCCAATGAAAGAGATCAAACAAGGGACCACCGATGAATCGGTCTACCTTCAATTTTTGGACACGGCTGGCCTTCCATTTGCAACGCCAACATCGCTGTCAGCCGGAATTGCATTGTGGTACAGGCGGACGGGAGGTGCCAAGGTTGCCATCAGCCTAAGCGACCTCGGATCCGTCGGAGCCGCGCACAGCGACGGCGGAATGATTGAGATCGACGATGGCGTCGTCCGGCTAGACCTTCCAGACGCAGCATTCGCGGCGGGAGCAACGAGCCTGGTCGTTGGCGGGGCGATTACAGATGGCGTCGTTGTATCGCAAGAGATCAGCCTGCCGACAGTTGGCCAATCAGACGTCCTTGCAGCAGCGAACGAAGCAGCAACCAGGAGCGATGTTCTCGATGTGGTAAGGGGCGACGCAGATCCAACGACATCAAGTTTCATCACACAAAAACCATTTATTTTCAGCGAGCACGAATGGGGCACGACAGATCCAACTTGCATGCTGACGACAGGAGACGCGGTCGCGCAAGTCGGGGACGTTGTCCTCAAGTGGATGAACGCGGCGAAGACGATCACGGCGGTCGCCGTTGGGACACCAACGTTGGTCCATCGCGTGGGGCAGCGATACCCATCGATTAACCTAAATGGGGCGTCCGGTTTTGTGATTGATTGGGTAGACGGGTTGGATGCGAATCCGCTAGACGTCGATTATCCGGCCGGGGCGTTTGCTGCCGTTTTCCGAAGACTAGGAGGGCTTGATGCAACGCAAAACACAATCGCTGGACTTTCATCGACGAATTCGACCGGAACCCGCATTGCATGGATTACGCGCCAAATAGATGAAACGCGAATCCAGTGCCTCACGGGAATGCAAATCGGAGGCAACGCATTGCGGACTTGGGACGGGATCAGCGGCGGCCGGTTGAATTGCCAGATGTCAACCGTTTGGGCATCGGACGACGTTGATTACATCACGCGGAATCCGCTGAAATCACTTTCCGGAGCATCGATCGGCGGCGCCCAAGATGGGATCTGGCTTTACAAGTACGGCAGCTTTGATCGACACGTTACGACCTTCGGTTTTTTGCGGAATACAACCGACAATCAATTTTTGATTGGGGATCTGCAGTACATTGCCTGGTACACCAACGAAGCGGTGCCGGAGCAAATCTATCGCGAAAACAACTACCATTACCCGGTCCAGGAATTGAATCTTTTTGGCGATTCCAGGGTGAATAGCGATTTGATTTTTCAGGCAAATTCGGATTTCGAAAATGGACTGAACTTGGCGGAGCATGGCGACGGCAGCGCACTAATGTCCGCCGTTGCAACGCAAATCGACACGGCGATTGCGAGCGGAAGCGTCCTGAACCAGATCGCGATTTTTATGGGGGTCAACGATATTCTGAGCGATACGACAGGGCGGGCATTGCTGGGCCAGCTTGAAACGGCGCTCGATTATATTTTCTCGATTTTGCCAGAATCGATGGTGCTCCTGTTTAACGAAATCCCGAGCAACGTACCAACAGCCATGACGACAGCACGGAACCTCGAACATCAATTATTTTCGTTGGGGGTTTCAGACGTTGTGAGACGCTACCCGCGAACAATCCACGTCGACACAATGACGCCCTTGCGGGACAGCGGAACTGACGGAATGGCTACAGCCGATTCGGCCGATGGGATACACCCAACCGTGGCTGGATACGTCAAGATGATGCCAAACATCAGAGCAGCCAGGCAGGCAAGTCGATACAAGGCGCAAGCGGCTACCTTGGCAGACGTCAACCGATTGCAAGAGACGGTGAGCGTAGTTGAAGAATCGGTCGCCCTGGCTGGACCATATACGGTGACCGTTGGGGTAACGACAGGCGTTGCCCCAATCGAGAACGCAATCGTTAGGATGTATAAAGCAGGGGCAAGCGAGAGCAAGAGCACCGATGCGAACGGCGAGGCAACCTTCACGGTGGAAGCAGCAACGTGGACCGTTGCGATAACGCACAACACCTACACGGGCGTGAGCAACAGCCTGGTCGTGACAGACGATGCGGCGCCCATCTATGCGATGGTGGCCAAGACCATCACGGCAGCAGCAGCCCCACTAAGCACGGTGGTCGTGACCTGTACGGACGAGAACGGCGACGCGGAGCAGGGGGTCATCCTCTACATGAAAATGAAAGCGATTCCTGCAGGGGGGACAGGATACGTTTATGATTCGACGATTCAATCCGCGACCTCGGATGCCGATGGGCTCGCAACCCTTACCGGGGTTCGGCTGGCAACCTATCAGGTTCGACGCGGTGACAGCCGGAGATGGCGGGACATCACACTGGCTGACGCGGGGACCACCGACCCGCCAAGCTGGATCGGAGCGGCTTAGGCGAGGGCTGGCGACCCCGCCCCCCGTTGGGTCCTCCCTGCCTTTTTGACACGGAACCCTGCGAAACGCAAG
>Ga0316201_10002941_pt1 | contig 12370 bp, 8 predicted proteins | sample CS6wburrow_MG_FD_204516 | JGI IMG/M metagenome (GOLD analysis project Ga0316201, IMG submission 204516) | Coastal sediment microbial communities from Delaware Bay, Delaware, United States - CS-6 worm burrow | ecosystem: Environmental > Aquatic > Marine > Coastal > Sediment | place: USA: Delaware... | reverse complement strand
CCCCATTATTAAAGACGAGGAGCTCGCAAGAGCGCTTGAACTCGAGAGGAAAACAACATGGCTAAGAAAGTTGCCAGCTATATCAAGCTGCAGGTACCGGCCGGCCAGGCAAATCCGTCTCCGCCCGTTGGTCCCGCCCTCGGTCAGCACGGCGTCAATATCATGGAGTTCTGCAAGGCATTTAATGCGCAGACCCAAGGTACTGAGCCTGGCTTGCCGATTCCCGTGATCATTACGGTCTATGCAGATCGAAGCTTCACGTTTATTTCCAAGACTCCGCCCGCCGCAGTCCTGTTGCGTAAGGCGGCTGGCATTCCCAAGGGTTCCGGGACGCCGAACACAGTCAAGGTTGGCAAGGTCAATCGTGCGCAGCTCGAAGAAATCGCCACGACCAAGATGCCCGACCTGACCGCGGCCGACATGGACGCCGCAGTACGCACGGTTGCGGGTACGGCGCGGAGCATGGGCATCGAGACAGAGGGAGTGAACTAATGGCCAAGATGAGCAAGAGAAAGAAGGCGGCTCGTGAAAAGGTTGACTCCACCAAGACGTATATCATTGATGAAGCACTTGGTCTCGTAAAAGAGCTGGCCACTGCGAAGTTCCCGGAGAGCATTGACGTATCGGTCAATCTCGGCGTGGATCCGCGCAAGTCCGACCAGGTTGTGCGTGGCTCGACAGTTTTGCCGAACGGCACTGGAAAGACCGTCCGTGTCGCAGTATTTGCGCAGGGCGAGAATGTAGAAAAAGCAACTGCTGCTGGCGCCGACATTGTCGGCTTCGAAGACCTCGCGGAAAGCGTCAAGGCTGGCGAGATGAACTTTGATGTCGTCATCGCAACGCCTGATGCCATGCGTGTCGTGGGTCAACTGGGCCAGATTCTCGGTCCGCGCGGACTGATGCCGAACCCGAAGGTTGGCACAGTCACGGCTGACGTAGAGAGTGCCGTCAAGAATGCAAAGGCAGGTCAGGTGCGTTACCGGACCGACAAGGCCGGCATCATCCACTGCGCGATCGGCCGTGTTGACTTCGAAGTGGGTGCGCTTCGGGAAAACCTCGAGGCACTGCTCGCTGATCTGAAGAAAGCCAAGCCTGCAGCAGCAAAAGGTTCGTATTTCAAGAAGCTGACCGTTTCCTCGACCATGGGTCCGGGCGTGTCAGTTGACCGGACATCCGTCGACGCTTAAGTCGGCCCGTTCGGAAAAATTTGCCTGTGCGGTTTCGGCCGCGCTGGCAATAGCCACACGGACGTGGCGATCGTCGAAGACCACAGGCGACCAGGTTGATTCCCGGTCTTAATTGTTGCCTGTGCAGATGGTGTTACCTGAGTCAGATTTATCATTGGATTTATCGGGCAACGGTTACCCATCCGACAAGGGATGGAATCCCTTTTTGGGGAGTAAGGCTCGTCCTTGCTCATTAGTAAGTAACCGTAAGTAAGCCAGGAGTTGTCATGGCACTGAGACTCGAAGACAAGAAAGCGCTTGTCAAAGAGGTGAATGCGGTTGCAGGAGATTCTGTAACGGCCGTTGCGGCCGAATACAGAGGTCTGTCTGTTTCTCAGATGACGGAGTTGCGCAAAGAAGCGCGCGATGCCGGCGTGTACATGCGTGTGGTCAAAAACACGCTGGCGCGGCGTGCTGTCAAGGGAACGGAATTTGAGTGCATGCAGGAAACACTCAAGGGACCGATTCTGCTCGCGTTCGCAAAAGAAGATCCAGGTGCCGCTGCCAGGGTTATCAGGAACTTCGCCAAGGAGAATAAAGATCTCCAGGCGGTTTCGCTATCGGCCGGTGGGCAACTTATGCCCGGGTCTGATCTTTCCAAGTTGGCTGATTTGCCGACGCTGGATCAGGCGCGCGCAATGTTGCTTGGCGTGTTTGTAGCACCGATGAGCCAATTGGTACGCACACTCGCAGAACCTCCCGCGATGCTCGCACGGACTATGTCCGCGCGCGGCGAGCAGGAAGCTGCATAGGATCGGTTTAGAAAACAGGAAACATATTCCCTGACTCGGGAAGTAAATTTATTAAGGAAACATAGAAATGGCACTGTCAAACGAAGATCTGCTCAAAGAACTGAGCGCAAAGCCCATCATGGAAGTCGTTGAGCTCGTAAAGATGCTCGAAGAAGAGTGGGGCGTATCTGCTGCTGCTCCAGTAGCTGTAGCTGCCGGCCCCGCTGCCGACGCAGGTGCTGCTGCTGAAGAGAAGACCGAATTCGACGTCGTAATGACGAGCTTCGGTAGCAACAAGGTATCTGTCATTAAGGCTGTTCGCGCACTCACCGGTCTTGGGCTCAAAGAAGCCAAGGATGCCGTTGAAGGCGCACCGTCGACCATTAAGGAAGGCGTTGCCAAGGACGAGGCAGAAGACGTTAAGAAGCAGCTTGAAGAGGCCGGCGCAACGGTTGAGTTGAAATAATCAACTCAAGCAAAGCTGCTGCATCGCGAGATGCAAGGCCCGACGGGTCAAGAAAGTCGGGCAAGCAGCCAGTCGCGAAGCGGCTGGCTGCTTGCCTGCGTCCGTAGTTAAAGAATTAGGCTAACGAGGATTTCTCGAATGGCATACTCATTCACTGAGAAAAAGCGTATCCGCAAGAACTTTGGCAAACGTCCGACAATCCTGGACGTGCCATACCTGTTGTCGATCCAGGTTGATTCGTACAACAAGTTCCTGCAGACCGAAAAGACGATCGAAGAGCGCGAAGATCGCGGCCTGCATGCCGCTTTCCAATCGGTATTCCCGATTGTCAGCTATTCAGGCAATGCAGCGCTCGAGTACGTGAGCTACCGCCTGGGTGAGCCGGTATTTGACGTCAAGGAATGTCAGATGCGCGGCATGACATACGCAGCGCCGATTAGAGTGCTCGTGCGCCTGGTCATTTATGACAAGGAAGCAAGCGGCACGCCGAAGCCGGTAAAGGACATTCGCGAGCAGGAGGTTTATCTCGGTGAAATGCCGTTGATGACCGATCACGGTACGTTCGTTATCAATGGTACTGAGCGCGTTATCGTATCGCAGCTGCATCGCTCTCCCGGTGTGTTTTTCGACCATGACAAGGGCAAGACGCACAGCTCGGGCAAACTGCTGTTCTCCGCACGCGTCATTCCTTACCGTGGTTCGTGGCTCGACATGGAGTTCGATCCGAAGGACTGCGTATTTGCGCGTATCGATCGCCGCCGCAAGCTGCCGGTGACGATCATCCTGCGTGCTCTCGAAATGAACAATGAGGAAATGCTCGACCTGTTCTTCGAGAACAACGATTTCTACCTGTCGGAGAAAGAGATCAAGATGGGCCTTGTGCCTGAGCGCATGCGCGGTGAAACCGCGAGTTTCGAGATCAAACTTGGCCGTAAGGTCATTGTTGAAGAAGGCAAGCGCATCACGGCCAAGCACGTCCGCGACATGGAAAAGTCCACAGTCGACAAACTAGTCGTGCCTAACGAATACCTCGAGGGCAAGATCCTCGCGCACGACATCGTTGACACCGAAACTGGCGAGTTGATCGCCGCCGCAAATACCGAACTGACAGCGGAACTGGTAGAGCAGCTGATCGAAGCCGGTGTTGAGCACATTCGCACGCTGTACGTGAATGACCTCGATCATGGCCCGTTCATTTCCAATACGCTGAACATTGATCCGTCGACGACACGCCTCGAGGCGCTCGTCGAGATCTATCGCATGATGCGCCCCGGTGAGCCGCCCACCAAGGAAGCGGCCGAGAACCTGTTCCAGAACCTGTTCTTTAACCCCGATCGTTACGACCTGTCAGCTGTTGGCCGCATGAAGTTCAATCGTCGCGTTGGTCGCGATAATTCGGAAGGTGAAGGCGTGCTCGACAGGGATGACATCCTTGATGTCCTGTCGACACTGATCAATATTCGCAACGGCTTTGGCACGGTTGATGATATCGATCATCTTGGTAACCGTCGTGTAAGAAGCGTGGGTGAGATGGCCGAGAACGCATTCCGTGTCGGCCTGGTGCGCGTTGAGCGTGCTGTCAAAGAGCGCCTGACGCAGGCAGAAGCTGATGCCCTGATGCCACAGGAGATGATCAATGCGAAGCCGGTTGCCGCCGCCGTAAAAGAGTTCTTCGGCTCCAGTCAGTTGTCGCAGTTTATGGATCAGAACAACCCGCTGTCGGAAGTGACGCATAAACGCCGCGTTTCAGCGCTTGGGCCAGGTGGCCTTACGCGCGAGCGAGCGGGCTTCGAGGTTCGTGACGTTCATCCGACGCACTACGGCCGAGTTTGTCCGATCGAGACACCTGAAGGCCCGAACATCGGCCTTATCAACTCGCTGGCGGTTTACGCGCGCACCAATGAGTACGGATTCCTGGAGACGCCGTATCGCAAGGTGGCAAACGGGAAGGTGACGGCGGAAATCGATTACCTGTCGGCGATCGAAGAGAGCCAGTTCATCATTGCGCAGGCAAACTCGGAGCTCGACAAAAATGGCAAGTTTGTCGAGGACCTTGTGGCTGTTCGCCACAAGAACGAGTTCACGCTTGCTGGCCCTGATGACGTTAATTACATGGACGTCAGTCCACGCCAGATCGTTTCGGTTGCTGCCGCGCTTATTCCGTTCCTTGAGCACGATGACGCCAACCGCGCACTCATGGGCTCAAACATGCAACGTCAGGCAGTTCCGACGCTGCGCGCCGAGGCGCCTCTTGTTGGCACCGGTATCGAGCGTGCTGTAGCGGTCGACTCGGGTGTAACGGTCGTTGCACGCCGCGGCGGTTACGTCGATTCGGTCGATGCTTCGCGTATCGTCGTACGCGTTAACGATGATGAGACGACTGCCGCAGAGCCCGGCGTGGATATATACAACCTGACCAAGTACACGCGCTCGAACCAGAATACGTGTATCAATCAGCGCCCGCTCGTGAAAAGTGGAGATACGATCTCCGCTGGCGACGTTTTGGCTGACGGTCCGTCGACGGACATGGGCGAGCTGGCGCTTGGCCAGAACCTGCTCGTCGCGTTCATGCCGTGGAATGGCTACAACTTTGAGGATTCGATTCTGATTTCGGAGCGCGTCGTCAAGGAAGACCGCTTCACGACGATTCACATCGAAGAGCTGCAGTGCGTCGCTCGCGACACGAAGCTCGGGCCCGAGGACATCACGTCGGATATTCCGAACGTTGGCGACGCTGCGCTTGCCAAGCTCGATGAATCCGGCATCGCATTCATCGGCGCCGAAGTGAAGGCTGGCGACATTCTTGTCGGCAAGGTAACCCCGAAGGGCGAGACTCAGCTGACACCTGAAGAGAAGCTTCTGCGTGCCATTTTTGGCGAGAAAGCCTCCGACGTGAAAGATACGTCACTGCGCGTTCCGCCGGGAATGGATGGCACTGTCATCGATGTTCGCGTGTTTACGCGTGACGGCGTCGAGAAAGATCTGCGGGCTCTCTCGATTGAGAAGTCTGAACTCGAAGCTGTTCGCAAGGACCTCGATGACACACTGCGTATCCTCGAAGAGGATATCTACGAGCGTGTTGAGCGAATGCTCACGGGCAAGATGGCACAGGGTGGACCAAACAAGCTGAAATCCGGTTCAAAGATCACCAAGGCCTATATCGAAGAGCTGCCACGTGAACAGTGGTTCGAGATTCGCCTCAAGAATGATGAAGCGAACGAGCAGTTGCAAAAAGCCTTTGAGCGTCTGAAAGCGCAGCGTGACGAGTTTGACCGCCGCTTTGAAGAGAAGAAGACGAAAATTACGGCGGGCGATGATCTCGCACCGGGTGTGCTCAAGATGGTCAAGGTTTACCTGGCTGTTAAGCGCCGCATCCAGCCGGGTGACAAGATGGCCGGCCGTCACGGTAACAAAGGTGTTATCTCGACCATCGTTCCGGTGGAGGACATGCCTTACCTGGAAGATGGCAACCCTGTTGATATCGTCCTGAACCCGCTTGGCGTTCCATCACGAATGAACGTCGGCCAGGTGCTTGAAACACACCTGGGGTGGGCTGCCAAGGGTGTCGGCAAAAAGATCAACGACATGCTCAAGGCTCAGGAGTCGATTGCCAAGGTGAGGAAGTTCCTGGAGCAGGTATATAACAAGACCGGCGGCAGGATAGAGGACCTCAAGTCGTTCAGCGACGCGGAAATTCTCGAGCTTGCGGGCAACCTGACCAATGGTGTACCGACGGCAACGCCGGTGTTTGACGGAGCGACCGAGGCAGAAATCAAGGGCCTTCTCGAGCTCGCCGATCTCGATACATCAGGGCAGTCAACGTTATACGACGGGCGTACCGGTGAGAAGTTTGATCGCGATGTCACGGTTGGCTACATGTACATGTTGAAACTCAACCACCTGGTTGACGACAAGATGCATGCTCGTTCGACCGGCCCGTACAGTCTCGTCACGCAGCAGCCGCTGGGTGGCAAGGCACAGTTCGGTGGTCAGCGCTTCGGCGAGATGGAGGTCTGGGCACTCGAAGCCTACGGCGCCTCGTATACCCTGCAGGAAATGCTGACCGTCAAGTCAGATGACGTTCAGGGTCGCACCAAGATGTACAAGAACATCGTGGACGGTGAACATTACATGGATGCTGGCATGCCGGAATCGTTTAACGTACTGGTCAAGGAAATTCGTTCCTTGGGCATCAATATTGAGCTGGAGACAGACTAATGAAAGATCTCCTGAAGCTATTTAAATACCAGAACCCGGTAGACGACTTCGATGCGATCCGCATCGGCCTGGCATCTCCCGATATGGTCCGGTCATGGTCCTTCGGCGAAGTGAAGAAGCCTGAGACGATCAACTACCGCACGTTCAAACCTGAGCGTGACGGCTTGTTTTGCGCCAAGATTTTTGGCCCGATCAAGGACTACGAGTGCCTGTGCGGAAAGTACAAGCGGCTCAAGCATCGCGGCGTTGTTTGTGAGAAGTGTGGCGTCGAGGTTACTCAGACCAAGGTTCGTCGTGAACGTATGGCACATATCGAGCTGGCCAGCCCGGTTGCGCACATCTGGTTCCTGAAGTCCCTGCCGTCACGAATCGGTCTTATGCTCGACATGACGTTGCGCGAAATCGAAAGAGTTCTGTACTTCGAGGCCTTCGTGGTCGTCGAGCCCGGCATGACCGAACTTGAGCGCGGCCAACTCATGACCGACGACATGTACCTCGAAGCACTCGAGCAGTACGGTGATGAATTCGATGCCCGTATGGGGGCAGAAGCCGTGCGCGAAATGCTCATGACGATCGATCTGCAGCGCGAAGTCCTGCAGGTTCGTGAGGACATCGATGCAACGCGTTCAGAAACCAAGATCAAGCGTCTGTCCAAGCGACTCAAGCTGCTGGAATCGTTTATCGAGTCGGGCAACAAGCCCGAGTGGATGGTACTGACCGTTCTCCCCGTACTGCCGCCCGATTTGCGTCCGCTGGTACCGCTGGACGGTGGCCGCTTCGCGACCTCGGATCTGAATGACCTTTATCGTCGTGTCATTAACCGCAACAATCGTTTGCGCCGGCTGCTGGAGCTGAATGCTCCGGACATCATCGTACGCAATGAAAAGCGTATGTTGCAGGAGTCGGTTGACGCGCTGCTCGACAACGGCCGTCGCGGTCGTGCTATCACGGGAACGAATAAGCGCCCGCTGAAGTCGCTCGCCGATATGATCAAGGGCAAGCAGGGCCGTTTCCGTCAGAATCTGCTCGGTAAGCGCGTGGACTACTCCGGGCGTTCCGTTATTGTGGTTGGTCCGACGCTCAAGCTGCACCAGTGCGGCCTGCCAAAGAAGATGGCGCTTGAATTGTTCAAGCCGTTCATTTTCTCGAAGCTGCAGCTGCGCGGTGAAGCCACGACGATCAAGGCAGCCAAGCGGCTCGTTGAGCGCGAAGGTGCGGAAGTCTGGGATATTCTCGAAGAGGTTATTCGCGAACACCCTGTCATGCTGAATCGCGCGCCCACGCTGCATCGGCTGGGCATTCAGGCGTTCGAGCCGGTATTGATCGAGGGCAAGGCTATCCAGCTACACCCACTCGTATGTACGGCATTCAATGCAGACTTTGATGGCGACCAGATGGCTGTGCACGTGCCGCTGTCGATCGAGGCGCAGCTTGAAGCCCGCGCCCTGATGATGTCGTCGAATAATATTCTGTCGCCCGCCAATGGTGATCCGATCATCGTTCCATCGCAGGATGTCGTATTGGGTCTCTACTACATGACCCGCACGAAAGTGAATGCGAAAGGCGAAGGTATGATCCTCGCCAACCTCGACGAAGCACGTCGTGCTTACGAAACAGGGGCTGCCGAGCTGCAGGCGCAGGTCAAGATTCGCGTGACGGTGCATGAGGCTAATGAAGACGGTGAGGTCGAGAAAGTTACGAAAATCCTCGACACGACGGTTGGTCGCGCACTGCTGTCGGGCATCCTGCCAAACGGTATGGAGTTCACGCATATCAACCGTGCGATGTCAAAGAAAGCGATTTCGAATGTCATCAACGCCTGTTATCGCCAACTGGGTCTCAAAAAGACCGTGGTCTTTGCCGACCGACTGATGTACACCGGCTTCCGTCTCGCGACGATGGCCGGGATATCGATTGGCGTGAATGACATGGTTGTTCCCGAGAACAAGGAAGAAATCCTGGCTGTCGCTGAGGCAGAGGTTAAGGAAATCCAGGATCAGTATGGTTCCGGCCTTGTAACCGACGGCGAGCGTTACAACAAGGTTGTCGATATCTGGTCGCGTACTAACGAGCATGTCGCCAAGGCGATGATGGATAAGCTCGGTACGGAAACGGTGACGGACGCTAACGGTAAGCAGGTTGAACAGGAGTCGTTTAACTCGATCTACATGATGGCCGACTCTGGTGCTCGTGGCAGTGCAGCGCAGATTCGTCAGCTGGCTGGTATGCGTGGTCTGATGGCCAAGCCGGACGGCTCGATTATCGAGACGCCGATTACGGCCAACTTCCGCGAAGGCCTGGACGTACTGCAGTACTTCATCTCGACTCACGGCGCTCGTAAAGGCCTTGCCGATACCGCTCTCAAGACCGCGAACTCGGGTTACCTTACACGTCGTCTCGTCGACGTTGCGCAGGACCTGGTGGTTACGGAAGTAGATTGCGAAACCCGTAACGGTGTTGCAATGGCTCCTATCGTTGAAGGTGGCGACATCGTTGAGCCGCTGACCGAGCGCGTGCTGGGTCGCGTACTGGCTGAGCCGGTCATGATCCCAGGTACTGACAAGGTGGCTTTCGACGCAGGTACGATGCTCGACGAAGCTACCGTGCAGCGCCTCGAAGATCTGTCTATCGACAACGTCATCGTGCGTTCGCCGATTACATGCGAAGTTCGTTACGGCGTGTGTTCGCAATGCTACGGTCGCGACCTCGCGCGCGGTCACCGCATCAACATTGGCGAAGCCGTTGGCGTAATCGCGGCGCAGTCGATTGGTGAGCCGGGTACGCAGCTGACGATGCGCACGTTCCATATTGGTGGTGCGGCCTCACGTTCTGCAGCGATTAACAATATCGAGATCAAGTCAAACGGTGTTGCAAAGCTCGTCAATATCAAGACGGTGGCGCACCACAAGGGCTACCTCGTTGCTGTTTCGCGCTCGGGTGAAATTTCGATCGTGAACGAACTCGGCCGTGAGCGTGAGCGCTACAAGGTTCCTTACGGTGCAACGATTACTATCCAGGACAACGAAGAGGTCAGGCAGGGCCAGGTCGTTGCGAACTGGGATCCGCATACGCACCCGGTTGTCACGGAAGTGGAAGGCAAGATCAAATTCCAGGACTTCATCGACGGCGTTACCGTCACCGAGCAAGTCGACGAATTTACCGGTCTGACCAGTATCGTGGTACTCGATCCGAAGAGCCGCGGAGGTGCAGGCAAGGACCTGCGCCCGGTTGCCAAGCTGGTTGACGAGGATGGCAAGGACATCTGCTTCGCCAACACGGAGATTCCTGCCGTCTATGCACTCCCGGTAGACGCCATCATCTCGATGGCAGACGGCGCCAAGGTCTCCATTGGTGACGTCATCGCGCGTATCCCGCAGGCGTCCTCGAAAACTCGCGATATCACGGGCGGTTTGCCGCGCGTTGCTGACCTGTTCGAAGCGCGTAAACCGAAAGATCCGGCGATCATGGCCGAGCACACAGGTACCGTCAGCTTCGGTAAGGAAACCAAGGGTAAACGTCGCCTCGTTATCACCGAGGAAAACGGTGAGAGTCATGAGGAGCTGATCCCGAAATGGCGCCACTTGAACGTGTTCGAGGGTGAGCAGGTAGTGCAGGGTGAAATCATCGCCGACGGCGAGCCGAACCCGCATGACATCCTGCGCCTGCGTGGTGTGCCGAACCTGGCGGACTATCTCGTGCGCGAGATTCAGGATGTATATCGACTGCAGGGCGTGAAGATCAATGACAAGCACATCGAGGTGATCATTCGCCAGATGCTGCGCAAGGTTATTGTTGCGTCGGCGGGTGAGAGCACCTATCTGCGGGGCGAGCAAATCGACAAGGCGCGCTTCCTCGAGGAGTCCGAGCAGCTCGAAGCTCAGGGCAAAGAGGACTTGACGGCAGATCCTGTTCTGCTGGGAATTACAAAGGCTTCCCTGGCCACCGAGTCGTTCATTTCGGCGGCTTCGTTCCAGGAAACGACGCGCGTACTCACTGAAGCAGCGGTTCGTGGCTTGCGCGACGAGCTCAGGGGGCTCAAGGAGAACGTGATTGTTGGTCGCCTGATTCCGGCCGGAACCGGTTTTGCGCATCACGCCGAGCGTCGGCGCACGCGTGAGCAGGATCTTGCAGATCAGCTAAAAGAGCTGGAAGAAAACCAGCTTGCCGAGGCATCGGCAGCCGAGGCATTGGCAGCCGAGGCAGCCGAAGAAGGAGACGAGGCGGCAGCAGATGTGGTCGCGGCGGCGGAAGCCGAGGTGGCTGCCGAGGGCGGCGAATCGACGACCGAGGCTTGATAAATAGAGCGCGCGTCAATACAATGCCCGCCCTTGACCCCCGGGGCTCATCATTAGATGGGCCCCGAGTTTATTGACCGGGTTCGTCGTCAGATGGACCGGGTTTTCCCCGACCACTGGCGCCAGAGACGTCCAGCGGCCGGGTGCGCGCGTTTATTTGGGCGCAAAAAAGTAATTGATAGTTAAGAATTTTTTGATAACCAGACAAGAAGAGTGAAGGCCCATGGCCACAGTGAATCAGTTAGTACGTAAGCCTCGCGCAACCAAACGCGTTAAAAGCGCGGTTCCGGCACTTGGTGCCAGCCCGCAGAAGCGCGGCGTTTGCACGCGCGTTTACACGACGACACCCAAAAAGCCGAACTCGGCCATGCGCAAGGTTGCTCGTGTACGCCTGACGAACGGCTTCGAAGTAACAAGCTACATCGGTGGCGAGGGCCATAACTTGCAGGAACACAGTGTCGTGTTGATTCGCGGCGGTCGTGTAAAAGACCTGCCGGGTGTTCGCTACCACACCGTTCGCGGCACGCTCGATTGTGCCGGCGTATCGGATCGCAGGCAGGGTCGTTCCAAGTACGGCACCAAACGTCCGAAGTCGTAAACAAAATAGAAAATTGTCGTAGGAGCGCGCGCGGCGCGCGTCAAACGAACGTAGAGAGAACCAATGTCCAGAAGAACACAGGCACCAAAGCGTACGATCCTTCCTGATCCCAAGTACGGAAGTGAGTTGCTCGCAAAGTTCATGAATATGATCATGAACGACGGCAAGAAGTCCGTTGCGGAACGCATTATTTATGGTGCACTCGATCGCATCTCCGAACGTGAGACGAACAGCGATGACAAGGCTCTTGAATTGCTCGAGACTGCTCTCGAAAACGTCAAGCCTGTCGTTGAGGTGAAGTCGCGCCGTGTAGGTGGTGCTACATACCAGGTTCCGGTCGAGGTTCGTCCGGCGCGTCGTCAGACACTGGCCATGCGCTGGGTCATCGACGCTGCACGCAGGCGCAGCGAAAAATCGATGGCGCATCGTCTTGCCCATGAGTTACTCGAAGCCGCCGAAAATCGTGGCACGGCCGTGAAGAAAAAAGAAGATACGCATCGTATGGCGGAAGCCAACAAGGCGTTCTCTCACTATCGCTGGTAAGCGGCTAACAACCGAATTGACCAGAACCTTGTCGTGGCCCGCACAACTCCAATCGAGCGCTATCGCAATATCGGCATCATGGCCCATATTGATGCGGGCAAGACCACCACGACGGAACGCGTCCTCTTCTATACTGGCGTAAGCCACAAGATGGGCGAAGTTCACGACGGCGCGGCTGTCATGGACTGGATGGAGCAGGAGCAGGAGCGCGGTATTACGATCACATCGGCCGCGACGACTTGTTTTTGGGCTGGCATGGACGGCCAGTTCGACGAGCACCGCGTCAATATCAT
>Ga0316201_10002940_pt1 | contig 12370 bp, 9 predicted proteins | sample CS6wburrow_MG_FD_204516 | JGI IMG/M metagenome (GOLD analysis project Ga0316201, IMG submission 204516) | Coastal sediment microbial communities from Delaware Bay, Delaware, United States - CS-6 worm burrow | ecosystem: Environmental > Aquatic > Marine > Coastal > Sediment | place: USA: Delaware... | reverse complement strand
TCGCATTTGCAGGAACGGTCGCTGTTACACCGCCACCGCCGCCGTCGTCATCGCTGCTGCAGCCGGTAATTAATAGTTGCCCTGAAATAAGTGCCATCGATGCGGCAAGTGTTAAAAATTTATTCATCAGTATCTCCTTAACTGTATATTTATGATTATAAGACGTATATTAAGTGTAATTACGCCTTAGTTATTCTAAGGTTTATTTTGTTCATGTCCATGCCTGATTACAGTTTTGATGTGATTTTGTTTAAAAGTTTACTTGAGTAAATCAGCATATTTTGATACTGTTCGCGTCCTTACAGGCGCGTAGCTCAGTTGGTTAGAGCGCTTCCTTGACATGGAAGAGGTCGGTGGTTCGACAAAATCGTCGGGAACGATTTTGAACGCCTGTTTTATAGGCGACCCGAAGGGCGTAGGGCAGGAAGCCCGGAGTAATCCACTCGTGCAGTGTAAACTCTTATTGAGTATAAAAAAGAAATAAGTTATGACCTTTAGGCGCGTAGCTCAGTTGGTTAGAGCGCTTCCTTGACATGGAAGAGGTCGGTGGTTCGAATCCACTCGTGCCTACCAATTTAAAATGCATCAGTTTCAGATGCTTACGTAATATTGCAAGCGGTCTTTAGTAGTGATCGCCACTGGAGAAAACATGCCTCAGAATAGTCCTGTCGTCACTTTGCCTGACGGAACCCAGCGATCCTTCGATTCGCCACTAACCGTAATGGATGTCGCCAGCGATATCGGGCCCGGTCTTGCCAAAGCAACACTGGCGGGTCGTGTTAACGGTGAGTTGGTCGATGCCTCGTACGTGATCAATGATGATGCTGAAGTTGCCATCGTTACATCAAAAAATGAAGAAGCCCTTGAGCTGATGCGCCATGATGCTGCGCACGTGATGGCCCAGGCTGTACAGGAGCTGTTTCCGGGAACGCAGGTAACCATTGGCCCCGCTATCGAAAACGGTTTCTATTACGATTTCGCGCGCGATAAACCGTTTACCGATGATGATCTAAAGGTCATCGAGCAGCGAATGCATGAGATCGTTAAACGTGACCTGCCTATCGTGCGTGAAGTATTCGACAGAGATGAAGCGGTAAAGGTTTTTTCTGATATCGGCGAAGACTACAAGGTCGAGATCATCAAGGACATCATCCCCGAGGGTGAGGAAGTCTCCATCTATCGTCAGGGCGACTGGTTCGACGTCTGTCGCGGCCCGCACATGCCGAGCACCGGTAAGCTCGGCAAGGGTTTCAGGCTGATGAAGGTGGCCGGTGCATACTGGCGCGGTGACTCAGATAACGAGATGCTGACCCGTGTCTACGGTACCGCGTGGCCGGACAAGAAACAGTTAAATCAGTATCTGCATCAGCTCGAAGAAGCGGAAAAGCGTGACCACCGCAAGATCGGCAAGAAGCTGGATTTCTTCCATATGCAGGAAGAGGCGCCGGGCATGGTGTTCTGGCATGACAAGGGCTGGTCGATCTATCTCACCGTGCAGAACTACATCCGTGAAAAGCTGCGTCAGCACGACTACCAGGAAATTCACACGCCGCAGATCGTCGATCGCAGCCTGTGGGAAAAGTCTGGCCACTGGGACAAGTTTGGCGACATGATGTTTACCACGCATTCGGAAAATCGTGATTACGCGATAAAACCGATGAACTGCCCGTGTCATATCCAGGTATTTAACCAGGGGCTGAAGAGTTACCGCGACCTGCCGCTGCGCCTGGCTGAGTTTGGCTCCTGTCACCGGAATGAACCATCCGGTACCCTGCATGGCCTGATGCGGGTGAGGAACTTCGTGCAGGATGATGCGCATATCTTCTGTACTGAAGACCAGCTACAGGACGAGGTATCTGCCTTCATCGACCTGGTCTATGAGGTATACAGTGATTTTGGCTTTACTGATATACAGGTAGCCCTGTCGACGCGCCCCGATCAGCGTGTCGGTGATGATGCAGCCTGGGATAAGGCTGAAAAAGCACTGGAAGTGGCGCTGGATAACAAAAAACTGAACTGGAAACTGCAGCCGGGTGAGGGCGCCTTCTATGGACCCAAGATCGAATTTGTGCTGCGTGACTGCCTGGGTCGAGAGTGGCAGTGTGGCACCATGCAGGTCGATTTCTCCATGCCGGGTCGTCTCGACGCACAATATATCGCCGCTGATGACAGCAAACACACCCCGGTCATGTTGCACCGTGCCATACTGGGTTCAGTCGAGCGATTTGTCGGTATTTTGATCGAAGAACACGAGGCCAAATTTCCACTCTGGTTGGCCCCGGTTCAGGCCGTGGTGCTCAATATTACCGACAAACAGGCCGAATTTGCCAAAAAAGTGCAAAAAAGTCTTGTTTCGCAAGGATTTAAGGTCGAATTGGACTTGAGAAATGAGAAGGTAGGCTATAAAATTCGCGAGCACATTTTACAACGGGTTCCCTACATGCTGGTTATCGGCGATCGGGAGCTTGAAACAAATACAGTGGCCGTTCGCACGCGAAGCGGTGAGGACCTCGGAACTATGTCAATCGACGATGTAGCCAACAGGTTCTCATTGGAGATCGCGGGCCGCGGTCATGCTGTTTTAGAGGAATAAAACTATCGCTTCACCGAAAAAGACGCGCGTAAATAGCGAAATCACATATCCTGAAGTTCGAGTTATCGATCATGAGGGTGAGCAACTTGGTATTTTGACAAGTGAAGAAGCGCTACAGAAGGCAAAAGACGTCTCGTTGGATTTAGTTGAGGTTTCTCCGAATGCGGAACCACCTGTTTGCCGGATCATGGATTTCGGTAAGTTCAAGTTCGAAAACAGCAAGAAGAAACAGGGCGCGAAGAAGAAGCAACGTCGCACCCAGGTAAAAGAAATCAAGTTCCGTCCTCGAACAGAGGTTGGTGACTATAAGGTCAAGCTGAACAAGCTGACCAAGTTTCTTGAAAATGGTGATAAGACCAAGGTTACCATGCGTTTCAGAGGGCGTGAGTTCGCTCACCAGGAACTGGGTATGGAGTTACTGCAGCGTGTCGTGGCTGATCTGGAAGAGATAGCTAACGTTGAACAGATGCCTAGTATGGAAGGTCGCCAGATGGTTATGGTACTGGGTCCTAAAAAGACCAATAAATAGACAGTTATAAGTTGTAGGTTTCAGGTTTTGAGTTGAAAGCTAAGCAACTTAAAACTCACAACTAATTTTTAGTTTTGGAGAAGGCACATGCCTAAGATGAAAACAAACCGGGGAGCTGCAAAGCGTTTTCGCAAGAACGGTTCCGGCGGATTTAAACGTGGTCAATCACATCGTCGTCATATTTTGACCAAGAAGAGCACCAAGCGTAAACGTCACCTGCGTGATGACGCCCAGGTACATGAAAATGATACTAAGATGCTTAAACGCATGCTGCCGTACGTCTGATTGATCAGATCGGGCGAATCAGAATATATTAAGAGAATAGAACAATGCCAAGAGTAAAAAGAGGCGTACAGGCCAGAGCTAAACACAAGAAAGTTTTAGCCAAAGCAAAAGGTTACTACGGCGCACGTAGTCGTGTATATCGTGTAGCGCACCAGGCTGTCATCAAAGCCGGTCAATATGCATACCGTGACCGTCGGGTGAAGAAACGCACTTTCCGTTCATTATGGATCGTGCGCATCAACGCAGCTGCAGCAGAATGCGGTATATCATATAGCCGTTTGATCAATGGTCTGTCTAAAGCAGACGTTGAGATTGATCGTAAAGTTTTAGCAGACTTAGCTGTTCATGACATGGCTGCCTTTACAAAAATAGCTGATAAAGCGAAACAAGCACTCGCAGCCTAATAAAGCCGTGTGATCTGCCTGTACGATATGTGCAGGCATGTTTCTAAAAAGCTTATCAGTACAAAAGGGGGAGCGCGCTTCCCCTTTTTTATTGCAAAAAAATAATTATTTATATTGCGTAACAGTCGCTTCAAGCAGGAATACAATGTGGATTTAGAAAAGTTAACCGCAGATGCACAGGAAAAGATCGATGCGGCTGACAATCTGGACGATTTAGATCAGATAAGAGTCGATTATCTGGGTAAGAAAGGCGAATTGACCTCACTGTTAAAAACACTGGGTACCTTGCCTGCAGAAGAAAGAAAAACCGCCGGTCAGGACATCAATACTGCCAAGCGTGACGTGCAGCAGGCAATCGAGCTGCGTAAACAGTCGCTGGAAGCTGCAAAGCTCAATGCGCGCCTGGCCAGTGAAAAAGTCGACGTGACTCTACCTGGCCGTGGTCAGCGAGCAGGTGGTCTGCATCCTGTTACCCGTACCATGGCGCGCATCGAAGACATGTTTTCACGTTTGGGCTTTAGCGTAGCGCAGGGTCCCGAGATCGAAGATGATTTTCATAACTTCGAGGCTTTGAATATCCCGTCACATCATCCGGCACGTGCCATGCATGATACATTTTATTTCGATGCCAATACTTTACTGCGTACACATACCTCGCCAGTACAGGTAAGGCACATGGAAACCAATAAACCACCGTTGCGCATCATTGCTCCGGGCAGGGTCTATCGCTGTGATTCTGACCTGACGCATACACCGATGTTTCACCAGGTGGAAGGTTTGCTGGTTGACGAAAATGTCAGCTTTGCCGACCTGATGGGTACTCTGGCTGATTTCTTAAAACAGTTTTTTGAAAATGAAGACTTGCAGACGCGTTTTCGACCTTCGTATTTCCCATTCACCGAACCGTCATCGGAAGTCGATATCCAGTGTGTGATGTGTGAAGGCGAGGGCTGTCGTGTCTGTGGTCAGACAGGCTGGCTGGAAGTTCTGGGCTGTGGCATCGTACATCCGCGTGTCTTTGAATCTGCGGGTATCGATACCGAAAAATATACCGGTTATGCTTTTGGCATGGGTGTGGAGCGCCTGGCGATGTTGCGTTACGGGGTCAACGATCTGCGTCTGTTCTTCGAAAATGATCTTAAGTTCCTGCAGCAGTTTGGCAGCAGTTCGCACAGGTAGGGTATAACGATGAAATTTAGCGAACAATGGTTAAGAAGCTGGGTTAACCCTTCTATCTCAACACAGGAGATGTGTGATCAGCTGACCATGGCAGGCCTGGAAGTTGATGGCGTAGAACCCGCTGCTGCAGAATTTTCCGAGGTGGTAGTCGCGCGTGTTGAATCTCTGGAAAAGCACCCTGACGCGGATAAATTAAATGTCTGCCAGGTCACCGATGGTACAGAGACGCGGCAGATCGTCTGCGGCGCATCCAATGTAAGAGCAGGTCTGATTGTTCCACTGGCGAAGATCGGTGCCGTATTGCCGGGCCCTGGTCCAGGTGAAACCTGGAAAATCAAACCGGCAAAACTGCGCGGTGTCGAATCATCAGGCATGCTGTGCTCTGAAAAAGAACTCGGTCTGGCCGATAGTGCCGAGGGTTTGATGGAACTGCCAGGTGATGCGCCAATAGGACAGGATATTCGCGACTATCTTCAGCTGGATGACAGCATCATCGAACTCGACCTCACACCAAATCGCGGCGACTGTCTGAGCATTGCCGGCATCGCACGTGAACTGGGTGTGCTCAACCAGTGCGAGGTTACCGAGCAGTTATGGGAACCTTATAAGCAGACAATAACCGACGAGTTCCCTGTTGAGATAGAAGCGACCGAGGCCTGTACACATTATGCCGGACGGGTTATCAAAGGTATAAATCCTGGAGCCCGGACGCCTCTATGGATGCTGGAGCGTCTGCGCCGTGGCGGTATCCGTGGATTAAGCCCGGTTGTTGATATCACCAATTATGTGATGCTGGAACTAGGCCAGCCAATGCATGCGTTTGATCTGCAGAAGCTGGATGGCAAGATAACGGTTCGTTATTCTGAAAGATCTGAAAAAGTAACGCTTTTGGACGGTAAAAGTGTCGATCTTCAGGAAAACACGTTGGTTATAGCTGATGACTCCAGTATTCTGGCATTAGCTGGTGTTATGGGTGGTGAGGACTCTGCTGTCGATGACACGACGACTGATATCTTCCTGGAAAGTGCCTTTTTTAAACCTGAAGTTATCGCTGGTAAAGCGCGTAGTTATGGTATGCATACAGATTCATCACACCGTTTTGAACGTGGTGTTGATACACAGATGCAGGTTCACGCAATCGAGCGAGCTACAGAACTGATGCGCGAGATCTGTGGTGGTGATGTTGGCCCCGTTCTCGAACATAAAACAGCCGCACATCCCGAAGAAGTATTGCCTATACACTTGCGCTCTGAGCAGATAAGGCGAGTTCTCGGTATTGAACTGGCAGAGTCAGAGGTTACCGAAATCTTCCAGCGTCTGGGCATGGAAGTTAAGGTGTACCCGGATGGCTGGCTGGTAAAAGCGCCAAGTTTCCGTTTTGATATCGAGATCGAAGCCGACCTGCTGGAAGAGGTTGTTCGAGTATTCGGGTATAACAATATTCCGCGTACTCAACCGAGTTACCATGCCGTAGTCCAGTCGCAGCCTGAAGCCAGGAATTCGCTGGATGAGCTCAAGCGATGCCTGGTCAACCGCGGGTATTACGAAGCTATCAGCTACAGTTTTGTCGATCCGAAATGGCAGAACATACTGGACCCGGATGCTACAACGATCGCCCTTGCTAACCCCTTGTCTTCAGAGATGTCGGTTATGCGCACTACCATGTGGGTGGGTCTTCTAAGCGCGTTAAAATATAACGTCAATCGCCAGCAGAGTCGTGTACGTCTGTTTGAAACCGGGCTCTGTTTCACACCGGCAACAGAAGGTGCAGGTGTCGATGCGATAAGCCAGGAACCGATGTTCGCCGGCGTTATCTGTGGCGATATCCATGATGAGCAGTGGGCGGAACAGACGCAAAAGGTCGACTATTTCGATATCAAAGCCGATGTTGAAGCGTTGTTGTCCTATTCTGCTGTAGATTCAGTTTTTGCTGCGGCCGAGCACCCAGCGTTACATCCCGGTCAGAGCGCCTCTATCAAGCAGGACGGTGAGATTGTAGGGTGGGTGGGAGCACTGCACCCATCGGTACAGAAAGCGCTGGATATCGATCCACGTGTTTATGTCTTTGAAATCAAGCAGTCAGCGATTGCCAATAATCGTATCCCTGAGTTCGCGCCATTATCTCGCTTCCCTGAAGTGAGGCGTGACCTGGCGATTCTTGTCGATGAGGCAACACCTGTATCAGATATTTTGTCTGTAATTAATGAGTCATCTTCCGATTTGGTGAAAGAAACCCAGTTATTTGATATATATCAGGGTAAAGGAGTCGATGAAGGCATAAAAAGTGTCGCTTTCGGCTTGATTTTACAGGAGTTTTCCCGCACTCTTACCGACAAGGAAGTAGATTCTGAAATCGAAAATATCGTTTCTACACTAAATCAACAATTTGCTGCTACACTTCGGGAGTAGGTATGGCATTGACGAAAGCCGATATGGCAGAAAGTTTATACGAAGAATTGGGCTTGAATAAGCGCGAAGCGAAAGAACTGGTCGAATTGTTCTTTGAAGAAGTACGTGCTGCTTTGGGTGATGCAAATCATGTGAAGCTTTCTGGTTTTGGAAATTTTGTTCTAAGAAACAAAACAGAGCGACCCGGTCGCAACCCAAAAACAGGCGAAGAAATTCCTATTTCAGCTCGTCGTGTCGTAACCTTCAGACCCGGACAAAAACTGAAGCAAAGAGTAGAAGCTTATGCTGGAAGCCAGCAATAATAACGAATTACCAGTAATACCTGGCAAGCGCTATTTCACAATTGGAGAGGTTAGCGACCTATGTGGGGTGAAGTCTCACGTATTGCGCTACTGGGAACAGGAATTCTCCCAGTTAAAACCCGTTAAACGCCGTGGTAACAGGCGGTATTATCAACGACATGATGTTATCCTGATCCGTCAGATACGTAGCCTGTTATACGATCAGGGCTACACTATTGGTGGTGCGAGACAGAAGCTAACAGGTGAAGATGTTGCTGATGACAATTCGCAGAGCCAGCAGATCATCCGCCAGGTTCGAGATGAACTTGAAGGCCTGCTAGCGATACTCAAGTAACTGCGACACAATTTCATATAAAGGCCGGTTTTTATACCGGCCTTTTTTATTTCTGTTAGAGAAATCGCGGAACAAGATTCCGCTCCTACAAGTAATGTTGGCTTAGGAGCGGAATCTTGTTCCGCGATTTGCCCAATAAACATACGGTGAGAATATAGGGCAGGTATAAACTGACCTTTGAAACTGAATATTTCAACGGGATAGTTCCGTATCGAAAAGCTTTCGTGTAACCTATGCGCCTTCCGGGATATAGCGCAGTCTGGTAGCGCACTACACTGGGGGTGTAGTGGTCGCAGGTTCAAATCCTGCTATCCCGACCAGATACTAAAACAGCCTCTTTTTTTGAGGCTGTTTTAGTATCTGCCTGGTTGCAAAGAACTGTTCGTTAGAGCCATGTTATTTATGGCTTGTATCGGTTCATGAAAAAAGGCAGGAGCCTTTTTTAACGGCTGCCTTTTAGCCGGCCCGCAGGGTAAAATACATGGATGTATTTCATAAATCCTGCTATCCCGACCATTTTTTTACCCTGCCCATAAGGTCTGAAAAAAAGATATTCAGTAAATCTTATCTTTCCAGCAATCCTGTTGATCCTGATCTCTCGACCCTGCTTGGCTGTCTTTCAGCTTAGATGCTGAGAACTTTTTCTCGAGATCAACAAATAGCGTTTTACAGTGTGGCTTTAGAAAGAGCGGCATTATTTTGTGTTATTCTTTTGTTTTTAATCCACTAATGCAGCATATCAATGAAAGACATCGATCATCAGTCAAAGTCCATCTACCTGAAAGATTATCAGCAGCCCGATTATTTAATCGACCATGTGGATCTGACATTTGAGCTTCATGAAGAGCAGACACGCGTCGTTTCTGTGATGCAGATAATTAAAAACAGCACTACCAGTAACACGTCATTGGTCTTGATGGGGGAATGCCTTGAGCTTGGTGAGGTGAAACTCGATGGGGCTCAACTCGATGCTGCTGCCTATGAGGTGACAGAGACTAGTTTAACCGTATCTGATGTCCCTGAAAAATTCACTCTTGAGGTAGAGACCTTTATCAAACCACAGGAGAACTTCTCGCTGGAGGGTCTGTATAAGTCCAGTGGCAACTACTGTACACAGTGTGAAGCAGAGGGTTTCAGGAAAATCACCTATTTCCTGGATCGTCCAGATGTGATGGCACTGTTTACTACGACGATTATCGCGGACAAAGAAAAATATCCCGTACTGCTATCAAACGGTAACCCTGAAGGTGCCGGTGAGCTGGATGATGGTCGGCACTGGGCTAAATGGCTAGACCCTTTTAAAAAGCCGAGTTACCTGTTTGCATTGGTAGCAGGTGACCTGGCTTATATCGAAGATCATTATAAGACGAGCAGTGGTCGTGATGTACTGTGTCGTATCTATGTGCAGCATCATAATATCGATCAATGCGACCATGCTATGACTTCGCTGAAGAAATCAATGAAATGGGACGAGGATACTTATGGTCGGGAGTACGACCTGGACGTTTATAACATCGTTGCCGTCGATGACTTTAATATGGGTGCAATGGAGAACAAGGGCCTGAACGTTTTCAATTCAAAGTATGTTCTGGCAAAACAGGAGTCAGCAACCGATACCGATTTTATCGGTATAGAAGGTGTCATCGGCCACGAGTATTTTCATAACTGGAGTGGTAACCGGGTTACCTGTCGTGACTGGTTTCAGCTGACATTGAAAGAAGGTCTGACAGTGTTTCGTGACCAGCAGTTCACGGCTGATATGAATGCGGAAGCACCAAAACGTATTGATGATGTCAACATCCTGCGCACGGCACAGTTCGCCGAGGATGCTGGCCCAATGTCACATCCGATACAACCTGATGCTTACCAGGAGATCAATAACTTTTATACCGTTACCGTGTATAACAAGGGCGCGGAGGTTATCCGCATGATACATACCCTGTTAGGGAAAGAAAAATTTCGTCAGGGTATGGACTTATATTTCGATCGTCATGACGGTCAGGCAGTAACCACGGAAGAGTTTGTCAGTGCTATGGAAGACGCCAGCGGAGTTGATTTACAGCAGTTCAGGCGCTGGTACAAGCAGGCGGGTACCCCTGAGATAACCGTGAATGAAAACTTTGATGCCGCCAACCAAATCTACACGCTGGAGCTGTCACAATCTACTCCGGCCACTGCAGGTCAGGATAAAAAGCTGCCATTTCATATACCAGTAAAAGTCAGCCTGATCGGCAGGGGCGCCAGGCTGGTTCCCTTACAGATGGCTGCTGACCTGAAAAATCTTGGTGAGTCCACGGTTTTGAACCTCGTCGAAAAACAGCAACGGTTTGAGTTTTTAAATGTAGAAGAAAAACCGGTGCTATCGATCCTGCAAGGATACTCAGCACCCGTAAAACTGAATTTCGAACGTGAAGATGAAGAGCTTGCTTTCTGTATGGCGCATGAATCAGATGATTTTAACCGCTGGGAAGCAGCTCAGCAGCTCTCATCAAGGCTCATCCTTTCCATGATTGAAGCGATCAACAAAGGTGATGATCTGTCACTGCCTGGCTACTATGTAGATGCCTGTAGAAAAACATTGCTGGATCATGAGCTTGATAAGGCCTTGATCGCACGTGCCCTGACTTTGCCTTCATTGACTTATATCGGTGAGATGTTGCCGGTGATCGATGTTGATGCAATCCACAAGGCAAGGGAATTTATCTACTCTCAGCTGGCAGTGAATCTGAAAGACGATCTGCTAGCGGTCTACCAGGATAATTCACAGCAGACATTTAGCCTGTCTCCGGCTTCGATGGCTGAGCGGTTCCTGCGAAATCAGGCCCTGTCTTACCTGATGTACCTGGGTCAACAGGGTGAGTCTCTTGCCCTGGCTCAATTCCAGGGTGCAGAGAATATGACTGACCAGATGGCTGCATTCAGATCACTGGTCCACCATGAAACCGCTAGCTCCGAGCAGGTCATCACTGAGTTTTATCAGCAATGGAAAGATGAGCACCTGGTCATGGATAAGTGGTTTACCGTACAGGCAACTGTTCCCAGGCTTTCATCAATAGCCAGGATTGAAAAGCTATTTGATCATGCTGACTTCGATATCAAAAACCCCAATCGCGTACGCTCGCTGCTAGGTGCTTTCTGTTCCGCAAACCCCGTATGCTTCCATGATGTCGGTGGATTTGGCTATGAGCTACTGGGCCGTTATATCGAAACCCTTGATGCGATAAACCCACAGATTGCATCCCGTCTATGTGTACCGTTGACTCGCTGGAAAAGATTCAATGAGACTCGCCAGTTTTTAATGAAAGCGCAATTGCAGCGACTAATCGTTTTACCTGGGCTATCTAGTGATGTTTCAGAACTTGTAGAGAAAAGCCTGAAGTGATGCAGTGGTGATTATAAATATCATCGTGTTCATATTTTTTACGTTAAAAATCACCTGGATAGTTGTTGTAAAAAAAATAACCTATTGTTTTTAATGACTATATTGTTTTTATCTTATAAAACAAGCTTATGATAGTCCTGTCAGCGTCATAAATGTTTACAGCTACTGGATATTTACACATGGTGCCCGGAAAAATTTCAATAAATTCATGTTGTTATATTGTTGGCACATTATTCGCATAGTTCCTTGTTAAATATTACATTTTTCTGTGAAAAATGAGGAAGTACATAAGAAAAATAGAATTCTTCCTCTGGTTTATGCTCAATCGGCCATTTTTATGAAAGAAAGTACGCCTTTTTAGTATGGATTTAGTGCGATTGAAATGAGAAGGACTACAATAATATAAATGAGATGATCAAGGTTGATCAGTTTACAAAAGTGGAACATCTCAAATGCATTGAATAAATAATTTTGCGGGAGCCCTGTTACATGTCTAATGTCGTTTCACTGTTCAGCGATACTCAAAAATACGAAGAAAGACCGATCGTAGTATTAGCAGATGATGATCCATCGATCCGTCTGATGGTACGCCATGTTCTGGAATCTGAAGATTTCGATATCGTTGAAGCGTCAGATGGCCTTGAGGCACTCAAAGCAGTTGAAAAGCATCACCCCGCACTTATCCTGCTTGATGCAGTCATGCCAGGTATCGATGGATTTACTACCTGTCAGCAGATCAAGGACAAAGGCTATACCGATATTCCCGTGATGATGATTACCGGGCTGGATGATGACGCTTCTGTAGAAAGGGCATATGAGGTCGGCGCCATCGACTTTATTACCAAACCAATCAAATGGGCAGTGCTCAAGCATCGCGTGAAATCGGTGGTGGCAAAGGTTATCGCCGAACGAAAAGTCAAACTACTGGCTTACCGTGACACGCTGACCGGCTT
>Ga0316201_10002939_pt1 | contig 12371 bp, 11 predicted proteins | sample CS6wburrow_MG_FD_204516 | JGI IMG/M metagenome (GOLD analysis project Ga0316201, IMG submission 204516) | Coastal sediment microbial communities from Delaware Bay, Delaware, United States - CS-6 worm burrow | ecosystem: Environmental > Aquatic > Marine > Coastal > Sediment | place: USA... | reverse complement strand
CATCCGGTAAATCAGCAGCGCAGTCACGGAATCCACCACCAGCGCCACAGCGGCGACCACCACCACGATCCAACCCTCGACGGCGACCGGGTTGAACAGACGCTGCACCGCTTCAGCAACCAGATAGATCGCGATCACGATCAGCGTGGTATAATTGATCAGGGCGGCCACTACCTCGGCCCGACCATAGCCAAATGTCATGCCCGCATCTGCGGGGCGCCGGGCGATGCGGCGGGCGAAGAACGCGATCACCAGCGAGAGGGCATCGGATAGGTTATGCACCGCGTCGGCAATCATCGCGAGGCTGCCGGAGACAACCCCGGCTGCGATCTGCACTACGGTCAGGCCAAGATTGACGGCAATCGCTGCGGCGACCCGCCTGTCACCTATGTCAGGGGGGGCATGGTGGTGATGGCCATGAGAGTGATCATGCGGCATTGTCGTTACCCCTTTTGTTGGCTTGCTTTTCGGCTTGCCCTCACTCTAATATCTCTAGAGGCTAGAGGTTCAAGAGGGTTTTCAGAAATGTTGTCGATTGGCCAGTTGTCGGAACGGACCCGCGTCAAAGTGCCCACCATCCGCTATTACGAAGATATCGGCCTGTTGGCCGCTGACGGGCGCACCGCAGGCAATCAGCGCCGCTATTCGCGCGACAGCCTGGCGCGGCTGGGGTTTATCCGCCATGCCCGCGATCTGGGCCTGCCGATTAAGGCGATCCGCACGTTGATCGCCCTGCAGTCTGACACCGGCGCCCCCTGCCACGATGCCCATAAAATCGCCGCCAATCACCTGTCAGATATCCGCGCCCGCATTACCCGCCTACAACGTCTGGAATCCGAGCTGTCACGCATCGCCACAGCCTGCGACGGCGACGCGCCCGGTCAATGCAATGTACTGAACGCGCTCGCCGATCACATGCCCTGTTCAACCGAGCACTAACCCCCAGCTTCATCTTGCCAAAAATACTCGCGCCGCAGGCTCCTGCCCGCGCCGCGCATACCACCGCCCGCATTAATGCGCCTCGGCCCAGTTCGCACCCTGCCCGGCATCGACAACCAGCGGAACATCCAGATGCACGGCGGGCGCTGCTGCCGCTTGCATCACCTCGCGGGCCGCAGCGATCAGCGCATCCACGCCGCCCGTCTCTACCTCGAACACCAGTTCATCATGCACCTGCAACAGCATCTTGGCCGGCATCCCGGCAATCGCATCAGGCATCCGCACCATCGCACGCCTGATCACATCGGCGGCGGTGCCCTGAATAGGCGCATTGATCGCCGCGCGCTTGGCAAACCCGGCGTGCGGGCCCTTGGCATTGATCTCGGGTGTATGGATCTTGCGACCAAACAGCGTCTGGACAAACCCATGCTCTTTGGCAAAGCCCACGGTGTCATCCATATAGGTACGGATGCCGGGGAACCGTTCGAAATAGCGGTCGATAAACCCCTGCGCCTCGGCGCGTGGAATGCGCAGATTGCGCGCCAGACCAAAGCCCGAAATGCCATAGATCACGCCAAAATTGATCGCCTTGGCCTGACGGCGAATATCCGGCGTCATCTGATCAAGCGGCACATTGAACATCTCGGACGCGGTCATCGCGTGAATGTCCTGCCCCTCGCGAAACGCCTGTTTCAGCGCATCAATCCCGGCGACATGCGCCAGAATGCGCAGCTCGATCTGGCTATAGTCAAGGCTGACCAGCACCTTGCCCGGCTCGGCAACAAAGGCTTCGCGAATGCGCCGCCCTTCCTCAGAGCGCACCGGGATGTTTTGCAGGTTCGGATCGCTCGACGCCATACGCCCGGTGTTCGCACCAGTCTGAACATAGGATGTATGCACCCGCCCCGTATCCGGGTTGATATGATCCTGCAACGCATCGGTATAAGTGCTTTTGAGCTTTTGCAGTTGGCGATAATCGAGCACGCGGGCCGGAAAATCATGCTCTGTCGCCAAATCTTCCAGCGCATCGGCGGGGGTAGACCACTGGCCGGTCTTGGTCTTTTTGCCACCCTCCAACCCCATCTCGTCAAACAAAATCTCGCCGACCTGCGCTGGCGATTGCACGTTGAAACTTCGCCCCGCAAGTTCATGCAACTCGGCCTCCAGCGCCGCCATCTTCTGGGCAAAGGCATTGCTCATCCGGCTGAGCGTGTCGCGATCAACCTTGATGCCGTGCATTTCCATCTCGGCCAATATCGGCACCAGCGGGCGTTCCAGCGTTTCATAGACTGAGGTCACATGGGCGCGGTGCAACTGCGGCTTGAACATCTGCCACAGGCGCAGGGTTACATCCGCATCCTCGGCGGCATATTTTACCGCCGCATCGACCGGCACCCGGTCAAACGTCACCGCCGATTTGCCAGTGCCGATCAGCGATTTGATCGGAATGGGGGTATGGCCCAAATAGCGCTCAGCCAAGGCATCCATGCCATGATTATGTAGCCCCGAATAGAGCGCATAAGACATCAACATAGTGTCATCTATCGGCGCCACACGCACCCCGTGACGGGCAAAAATCTTGGCGTCATATTTCATGTTCTGGCCGATTTTCAGGATGCTGGCGTCTTCCAGCACCGGCTTTAACGCCTCCAGCACCTCGTCCAGCCCCAGTTGCCCCTCGGCCAGCGCATCCGAACCAAACAGATCATCCGCCGCCCCCGCCTTGTGGATCAGCGGAATGTAACAAGCGGCCCCCGCCTCGACACAAAGCGATATCCCCACCAATTCGGCCCGCATTTCATCGAGGCTGGTGGTTTCGGTATCCACCGCCACATAGCCAAACTCGCGAATGCTGGCGATCCAACGCTGTAGCGCCGCCATGTCGCTGACCCGCTCATAATTGTCCGGCACAATCGGCGCAGCGGGCAACAGCGCGGTATCCTCGGACGCGGCCATCGCCTCGGCAATCACCGGTGCCTCGACCCCCAGCTTGTCGGCCATTCGCTTGGACAGGGTGCGAAACTCCATCTCGGCCAGAAACGCCATCAGCGTCTCGGCATCCGGGTCGCGCACCTCTAAATCATCGAGCGTAAACTCCAGCGGTGTTTGGCAATCCAGTTGCACCAACCGCTTTGACAGTTTGATCTGCTCGATATTGTCGATCAGCGTCTGGCGCCGCTTGGGCTGGGGAATTTCCCCTGCGCGTTCCAACAGCGTTTCCAGATCGCCAAATTCGTTGATCAACAGCGCCGCCGTCTTGATCCCGATCCCCGGCGCACCCGGCACGTTATCGACGCTATCCCCGGCAAGCGCCTGCACATCGACCACCCGCTCTGGCCCGACCCCAAATTTCTCGAACACCCCGTCGCGATCAACCACCTTGTTCTTTATCGCATCCAGCATCACCACGCCGCCACCGACCAGTTGCATCAGATCCTTGTCGCTGGAGATGATCGTGACCGAGCCGCCGGCATCGCGCGCCTGACAGGAGAGCGTGGCGATGATATCATCCGCCTCATACCCTTCCAACTCGTGACAGGCGATGTTGAACGCCTCGGTCGCTCGGCGGGTCAAGGGCATCTGCGGGCGCAGATCCTGTGGCATCTCATCGCGATTGGCCTTGTACAAATCATACATGTCATTGCGAAAAGTGTGGCTGCCCTTGTCAAATATCACCGCGACATGGGTCGGCGCATCGGGCCCGGAATTACCCTCGACATAGCGCTGCAACATGTTGCAAAATCCGGCAACCGCGCCAATAGGCAAGCCATCCGATTTGCGCGTCAATGGCGGCAATGCGTGATAGGCACGAAAGATAAACGCCGAGCCGTCGATCAGATGCAGATGGCACCCCTTGCCGAATGACATAAAACACACTCCCCCTCAGACGCAGGCCTGCCCCTGATTTTTTCGTGGCAAAAATACTCCCGCCGGAGGCATCCGACGATGACGCGCTAGCTGGCCTTGCGGCCCCAGCCCCGCCTCAATGCGGTTCAGCAGTGTCCGACAAAACATATTTGCAATCGCAATAGGGGCACTCGATCCAACCCTGCGCCTCAGGAATCTGCAACCAGACGCGTGGATGCCCCAGGGCCCCCTCGCCGCCGTCACAGGCAATGCGTTGGCTGTCTACGGTCCGGGTTTCTGGCGCTTGGGTGCTCATGCGTATCTGTCCTTTGGCTTGCCGCGAAGCGCGGATTCATTTAGGCGCGAATATGAGCGATCCATCTCGCAGGGGCAAGCCCGCCATGACCATCAATGCCATCGATATCCGCGACCTACGCAAAACCTATGCCGCCAGTCGCGGCCAAGCCGCCAAAGAAGCGCTGAAAGGCATCGATCTGACGATTCCCTCGGGGTCGGTCTTTGGCCTGCTCGGCCCAAATGGGGCGGGCAAATCGACGCTGATCAATATCCTCGCCGGTCTGGCGCTAAAAACCAGCGGTCAGGTCACGATCTGGGGCTTTGATCAGGATGTAAACCCGCGCCAATCCCGCGCCGCCATTGGCGTGATGCCGCAAGAGCTGAACCTTGATCCGTTCTTTTCGCCGCGCGGTGCCCTAGAGGTCCAGGCGGGCCTCTACGGCGTGCCCAAATCGCAGCGCCACACCGACGAAATCCTCGATCTGATCGGCCTGACCGACAAGGCCAGCGCTTATGCCCGCACCCTTTCGGGCGGAATGCGCCGCCGCCTGCTGCTGGGCAAGGCGCTGGTGCATAGCCCGCAGGTGCTGGTGCTCGACGAGCCGACCGCAGGCGTCGATATCGAATTGCGCCAGATGCTCTGGGCCAATATCCGCATGCTCAACCGCACCCGCGGCATGACGATCATCCTGACCACGCATTACCTCGAAGAGGCCGAAGAGATGTGCGACGAAATCGCCATCATCAATCAGGGCACTCTGGTGGCGCGCGACAGTACCGCCAACCTATTAGGCCAGTTGGATGCCAAAACCATGATCATCCACCCCGAAGAACCGCCCCAAACCCTGCCATCGGCCCCCGGAATCACCGTCAAATCTCGCGATGACGGCACGCTGTCGCTGGCCTATCATTCGGGCCAGACCAGCGCCGAACAAGTGCTCGCCGCTGTCCACAACGCAGGTATTCGTATCCGCGATGTCAAAACCGAACAGGCGGCGCTGCAAGACGTGTTTCTGGCGCTGACCAAATCGGCCTGAAACGGGCGAATCGCCGCGATGTAACCAACACAGCCCGCCCCACACGCCAAACAAACAAAAACAATCGCGCCGCAGGCGCGGCCGCTGGATTACCGGCAATCTAGAGGCGTTAACTTGCCCGGCTTAGCATCCGGCCCAACATCCGACCGCCCAGAATATGCACATGCAGGTGCATCACCTCTTGCACCCCATCCGCGCCCGAGTTGGCAATGGCGCGATAGCCATCACCACCACTACCCGGCTCGACGCCGGTCATCTGGCACACTTTGGCCACCGCCCGCGTAAAATCGACGATTTCGGCGTCGCTGGCGGCCTCGGCAAAATGATCATAGGTCACATAGGGGCCCTTGGGGATCACCAGCACATGCACCGGTGCCTGGGGTTGAATGTCTTCAAACGCCAGCGTGTATTCGGTTTCCAAAACCGTCTTGTTCGGGATTTCGCCGCGCAGGATTTTGGCAAAGATGTTCTGATCGTCGTAGTCATAACCCATGATGTACCTCAGTCTGCATATAGATGTTTTGTCGCGGCAATCTCATGCGCCTTGTCCTCGGCGATGGACAGGAATCGCGCCAGCGGTTTGGCGTTTTGCTCCGCACTATCCATTTCGCGGATGCGAAACAGATGGTCAAAATGCGCATCGCGAATGGCGTCGCTCTCGAATGTCATATCATTGCGGATCGTCGGCAACAGCCGGTCCAGCGTGTCCTGATTGGTCTGCTCACCCGCCAACCCGACGCGCATGGCGTGCCCGGTCAGATATTCTTCGGTAAACACACAATCTATTTCCAACAGCTTCGTCACCGAGCGGTCACTACAGAAATCATTGAGCAGATCGAGGTTGCCCGGATCCATACAGACGATCAGCCGGTCGGTTTCATAGTAGTCAAACAGCATCCGCATCAGCGCCCGCCGGTGGCGCGTGCGCTTGCCCAGTGTCGCCTGAATACCGCCCAGATCGGGCAGGTCGGTATCTTCTTCGCTAAACAGATATTCGATAGCCGGCACATTGGTTTTTTGGCGGATGCTTTCCAGCAACCGCTTGGCCACGTGCCACTTCTTGCAGATCACGATCATCAGCTCGCGCTCGCGGCCCAGCGTGCTCTCGGTTTCCCAGAACCGGGTGGCAAAACGCCGCCCGATGCGCCCGCGCCCGGTAAGAAACTGAAACAGGCTGCGCCCCTCGTTGGATATCTGAAAATCGACCCCCTCGGCGGCATAGAGCACCCCAAGACGGCGCTTCAGCTCTTTGGCCTCTGGGCTAATCTTGCGGGCAAACAGAAAATCCTGCGCCAGCAACAGATCATAGTGGTCATTATAAAACGTCACCGGCATGCCGTAATCCGAGAACATCAGAAACGTCAGCGTGCGCGCCTCTATCTCGTCATTCGGGATCAGGTGGCGCACGATGGTCTGAAAAAACGTCTCGTCCGGAATCCAGGTGGTGCGGAAAAACCGCATTACATCCTTGCGCCGTTTGGTAAAGTCGATGATCCACTCAACGGTGCGGCGGCGCAGGCACCACCACTGGCTGCCGATCTGAATTTGCAGATCATGCGGGATGTCGCGGGTGATGTTGAACTGGCGTTGTAGCTTGAACGCCGAGTAGAACAACCACTTCTGAGTCCGTTCGTTGAACAAGTGGCGATAGATCAGCCGCTCTTCCTTCCAGCCGGTCTTGATCCAATCGCTCTCGAAATAGTCGAAACTCTCGACAAAATCCATGTCATGGTTGTCGAGGTATTCATGGGTGTATTCGGCCGATTTGATCGCCATGCAGTCGCCCGACAACATGTAAAAATGGGTGGCCCGCGGAAAGGCATCCACCGCCGCCTCGACAGCATAGAGTGTCGCCTGCACCAAAGACCATTCGCCCCAGCCGCATTTGATCCGCTTGCGGGCATAGGTGACATTGGGATTGTCGGCCAGCGAGTCGCGGATACGCTGAAAATGCTCGGACTTGGCACGCGCATCAAAGTGAATCGACATATAGTCGCCGGCAGCGGTCAGCCGCTCTGCCTGCTTGATGATTGCCTCAGGATCCTTGTGGCACAGCAATATGTAGGCGATTTTTGCCATTATGGAAACGAATTGCCCCTGTTAAAGCCTATTGTTTACCTAGATAATGATGAACGGGCATTGAATAAACAGGCTTTCTTTGCTTTTTTATGTTCAATGGCAACTGTGGCATCTCAACAAGCCGCAGATTTGGAGGCAGAGTATATGGGTTTTCCCGGCACATGGATGACGGAAAGTGAAAGCGTGGTGTATCGCGTGGTGCCAAAATGCGCCTGCTCGACCATCGGGCAGATCATGTATTATTCCGACCACGGCGAGTTTTATGATGGTGATATCCATGACGCCAAAGGTGGCCTGCATAAATGGGCGCTAGAGGAAAGCCAGGCACTGATCAACGCCAATGTCAAAACCCACACCTCTTATGCCTTTACCTGTGTGCGTAACCCCTACACGCGGGTGCTCAGCTCTTTCTTTGACAAGATCTGCGGCATTCAGCGCAACGGCAAACGTTATCGCGGCAATCTGGTACCGTTGTTGATTCAGAAGTATGGTATCGAGGTGGGCGGCCCTGACAGCACCGAAGACTTTGACCAGATCAAATCATTCCGCCGGTTCCTGCTATTCGTGCGCGACACCGTCCGCTGGCGCCGCCCGATGGAGCCTGACATACACTGGTCTGCTCAATCCGGGCATGTGTCGACCTTCATCGCCAACGGCGGTACATATGACAAGATCTTCTGGACCGAAAAATTCAACGACGGCATGCAAGAAGTTTTGGACGCGATCGAGGCGCCGAAAAAGGTGAACCTCAAGAAAATTCCCAAGTTCAACGAATCAGAGGTCCACGGCCCCAAGCGGCTGCACCCGGTTGAGGATTATTTCGACGATCTGTCGATGCATCTGATCTATGAAATCTACAAACGCGACTTTGAGTTGTTCAAATATGATTTCAACGACCCCTCGAACAAAATGCCAATCGGCGAGATCGACCTGGCCGAGGTGCATGCCAAGCTGGGCGATTGATATTCACCGGCAGCGAGAGCCTCATCAGCGGGTTTTGAGTATTTTTGCCACAAAAAAACCACGGCGCGGCTCTTGCTGAATGCTGGTTTTTTTGTGGCCCAAATACTCCCGCGCGGAGCGCATTCTACCTAGCCAACAAGACCAGCTTTTCGAAAGAGCGCCTTGAGGTCTGCCTCGGGGCGAGCGCCAAAATGGCTGATGACTTCGGCGGCGGCGACGCAGCCCATGCGGCCAGAAACCTCCAGTGATTGTTCGGTGGCCATGCCATAAAGGAAGCCGGCAGCGAATTGATCACCGGCACCGGTGGCGTCGACAGGTACGGTTTCGCGCACCGGCACGACCGCCTGTTCATCACCCTGTACCAGCACCACATCGTGGCCCGAGCGCGTGCAGACGATCAGCCCGCTTTCGGCGGCGGCAGATTCGAGGGCTGCGCCCAGGTCATCGGTTTCATAGAGCGATTTCCACTCGTGTTCGTTGCCGATCACATAGTCGAGTTCGCGCACAAGGCGGCGAAAATCGGGGCGGTGGCGGTCAACGCAGAACGGATCGGACAGCGCAATACCGGCGCGTCCGCCCCCGGCGCGGCAGGCACGAGCGGCGGCCTCAAAGGCTTCTTTGCCTTTGGGTTTGTCATAGAGGTAACCCTCGAGAAACAGGATCGCGGCCTCGCCTGCGACATCATCGGACACGTCTTCGGGGCCGAGTTCGGCTGAGATGCCGAGATAGGTATTCATCGAGCGTTCGCCATCGGGTGATACAAAGATCATGCTGCGCGAGGTCGGCAATTCGCCGCCCGCAACCGGCGGATTGACAAAATCGGTGCCGCCTGCGGCCATTTCGCGAGCGTAGAACTGGCCCAGTTTGTCATCGTGCACCCGGCCGATGAAACCCGTTGTAAGGCCCAGATTACCCAGCCCTGCCAGCGTGTTGGCCACCGAGCCGCCCGGCGCCTGGCGGCGGTTTTCCATGGCGCCATAGAGCATTTCGCCCCGCGGGCGTTCGACCAGCTGCATGACACCTTTCTGGATGCCCATCAGCTCGAGAAACGCGTCATCTGATTGGCTGATCACGTCGACGATGGCATTGCCGATGCCGACAACCTGGTATTTCTTCATGGGGTCTTGTCCTCGAATTGGCACAGATCACGGATGATGCAGGCATTACATTTGGGTTTGCGCGCGATACAGATATAGCGACCGTGCAGGATCAGCCAGTGATGCGCGTGTTGTTGGAAATCGGCCGGGATATTATCCTCGATGGCGCGTTCGACCGCATCAACGGTTTTGCCAGGGCAGATGCCGGTGCGATTGCCGATTCGAAAGATATGGGTATCGACCGCCTGCGCGGGCACCTGCCACCACATATTGAGCACCACATTGGCGGTTTTGCGGCCCACGCCGGGCAGTGATTGCAGGGCGGCGCGGCTATTGGGCACCTCGCCTGCGTAGTCATCGACCAGAATCTGGCTGAGTTTGATAACGTTTTTGGCCTTTTGGCGAAATAGCCCGATGGTCTTGATATGATCGGTCACCGCATCCAGCCCCAGATCGAGCATCTTCTGCGGCGTATCGGCGATCTGGAACAGGTTGTGCGTGGCCTTGTTGACACCTGCGTCCGTAGACTGGGCGCTAAGGGCCACGGCGACGACAAGGGTATAGGCGTTGACATGATGCAGCTCGCCCTTGGGTTCGGGTTCGCTGGCATGAAAGCGCGTAAAAATCTCGCGGATGGTATGATAATCGAGCTGCTTGGCCATGCGCGGAGGTATGCCCAAACCGATCGGTGCGGGCAAGTTGTAACTGTGCGGCATGTGCAAAGCGCAGGAAACGGGTCGCTTGGCGGGCGCGGCGGCGATAACTATGGTCGCAACAGGAGAAAACCGATGCCCAACGACATGAGCCAGAACTACCACTATCACGTCATGCGCCGCGCGATTGAGGCGATTGATCGCGCCGAAACACCGCTATCGCTGGATCAGTTGGCGGCGCAGATGCAGATGAGTCCCGCGCATTTTCAGCGGCTGTTTTCGGCCTGGGTTGGGGTATCGCCCAAGCGCTATCAGCAATATCTGGCGCTGGGTCATGCCAAGGCGCTACTGGCGGATCATTTTACCATCTTGCAGGCGGCGGGTGGTAGTGGGCTGTCGGGCGGCGGGCGGCTGCATGATCTGTTCTTGCGTTGGGAGGCGATGAGCCCCGGCGAATTTGCCCGTGGTGGCGCGGGATTGAAGATCAGCTATGGCTGGTTTGATGGCCCCTTTGGCGAAACATTGGCGATGGGCACCGCGCGGGGGCTGTGCGGGATGGGTTTTGCCGAGGAAATGGGGCGCGAGGCGACGTTTGCCGATCTGGCCGGTCGCTGGCCCAAGGCGACATTCAGCGAAAACCCCGAGGCGATCGGTGCATGGGTTGCAGCGGCGATGTCGGGTGTCGGTGAGGCCGCGCTGTACATGATCGGGGCGCCGTTTCAGATCAAGGTCTGGGAGGCTTTGTTGCGCATTCCTTCCGGACAAGTCACCACCTATTCCGAAATCGCCGGGGCAATAGGTGCGCCGCGGGCGGTGCGTGCTGTGGGCACCGCCGTGGGGCGCAACCCGGTAAGCTGGCTGATTCCCTGTCATCGTGCGCTGCGCAAATCGGGTGGTTTGGGCGGTTATCACTGGGGATTGCCGGTGAAACGCGCCATGCTGGCCTATGAAGCTGCGCGCGCCGAGGCATGAACAACTGGTTGCAGAGGAAAATGGCGGAATGCCGCCGGTTTTGGCGAATTTCTGTATTGGGGTAGGCGTGGGCCTGTTCTATATTGGTTCCTGAGCCGATGTTCGGCACTCAATTCAAGGCGATTAACATGATCAAATCTAACAAATTCGTTTTACTGCTGGCTGGCGCTTCGCTGGCATTTGTCACCGCATGTGACGAGCCCGGCGGCCCCGGCAACCCCAATGACCCTAACCGTAACACGCGTCAGGGGGTTATCATCGGCGGTCTGGTGGGCGCAACCGTGGGGGCGTTGACCAACAGCAACCCAACCGAGGGCATCATCAAGGGCGGCGTGATCGGCGCGGCGGGTGGTGGTCTGATCGGTAGCGGTCTGGACAAGCAAGAGCGCGATCTGCGCAACAGTCTGGGCAATGACAACATCCGTATCACCAATACCGGGGATCGGCTGATTGTGTCGCTGCCGCAGGACATCCTGTTTGCCACTGACAGCTTTAGCCTGCGCCCGGCGCTGCAAAACGATCTGCGTGCCGTGGCGCGTAACCTGCAAGCCTACCCCAACTCGACCGTTCAGGTCGTTGGCCATACCGATAACGTCGGTGCGGCGGCCTATAATCAGGAACTGTCACAGCGCCGCGCGGGTGCGGTTGCCGGCGTGCTGGTTGGTTCGGGCGTGGCGGCGGGGCGTATCCTGACCGTTGGCCGTGGCGAGGATCAGCCGATTGCGTCGAATCTGTCGCCCGAGGGGCGTGCCCAGAACCGGCGGGTTGAGATCGTAATTCTGCCAAACTGAGGCTGAATAAATCACTGAAAATTAGCGGCCACCCTGTGTTTTGGGGTGGCCGTTCTACGTTTCGACCAGCGCTTGTGCTTGGGCGCGGTTTGTCGGCCTGGCCAGAACCCCACCCAGAAATTTTGTCCGCGCAAATGTTGTGGGGCCAATATCGGTCAGGGGACCGTGGTGCGCGTGATGCCGGGTGCGATGGATTTCGCCGTAGACATGGCGCGTGCCTGCCTGTTTGATCCTGAAACCGAACAGCGTATCGGCTAAGGGGCGGATCATATGGGCGAATGGAACCTTGTCGCGGATGTCGGCGGCACGCATATGCGCCTTGCCGCGCTGGCACCTGACGGCGCGTTTCTCAACCAGCGGGTATGGCCGACCAATGGCCCGACCGGGGTGATCGAAGCGGCGCGGCTGATGTGCGACGCCCAAGGCAGCAATCCGGCGCGGGTGGCGATGGCGGGCGCGGGAAAGGTGGCCAATGGCGCGGTAACGCTGACCAATTCAGGGGTGCGCATCTCGCGCGATGATCTGAGCGCGGCCTGTGGCACCTTAACTGCCCATGTTCTCAATGATTTCGAAATCGCGGCATGGTCGCTGGCCACGGTTAGCGCGACGGATGTGACGGCGCTACAAGGCGGCAGTTCATTCACACAGGCCCCGCGCCTGATCATCGGCCCCGGCACCGGGCTGGGCGTCGGCGCG
>Ga0316201_10002938_pt1 | contig 12371 bp, 10 predicted proteins | sample CS6wburrow_MG_FD_204516 | JGI IMG/M metagenome (GOLD analysis project Ga0316201, IMG submission 204516) | Coastal sediment microbial communities from Delaware Bay, Delaware, United States - CS-6 worm burrow | ecosystem: Environmental > Aquatic > Marine > Coastal > Sediment | place: USA... | reverse complement strand
GGTCTGTTTTTAAGCAGTGCGACCCAGGCCAACCTCGGCGCCATGCTGGCGCATAACGCCCGCGGCGAGGAAATCCTGCTGGGTGATCAGTACCATATTTTCGTATCCGAGGCCGGCGGTAGCTCGGCACTCGGCGGTATCGTCATGCATCCGCTGCCCACCGATGACGCGGGCAGCCTGTCGCTCGAGCAGGTGCTCGGCGCGATCAAGGAGGACGATCCGCATCATCCGGTGACGCGTACACTGGCGCTGGAAAATACCGTCTCCGGCCAGGTACAGGACCCTGGGCATCATCAGCGGCTGGTCGATGCGGTGCGTGAACAGGGGCTCAAGGTGCATCTCGACGGCGCGCGTATCATGAACGCCGCGGTTGCGCTCGGCGTTGACGCGGCCGCTGTAGCGGCACCCTTCGATAGCGTCATGATGTGCCTGTCCAAGGGCCTGGGCGCGCCGGTGGGGGCGGTGCTGTGCGGCTCCGCAGAGTTCGTTCGACGGGCGCGCCGCCTGCGCAAGATGCTCGGTGGCGGTATGCGCCAGGCCGGCGTGCTGGCTGCCTGCGGGCTGTACGCGCTGGAGCATCACGTTCAGCGCCTGGCCGATGATCACGAACGTGCGCGCCAGCTTGCCGAGGGACTGGCGGAAATCGATGGTCTGCCGGTCAGGCAGGCCACCAACATGGTGTTTATCGAACCGCGCGCGCAGGACCTGGAACCCTTGAGACAGCACCTGCTGCGCCACCGGGTCGAAATCGGACAACAATCGCCGCGAGTCCGGCTGGTGACCCACCTCGATATCGATGACGCCGGTATCGACCGGGCGATCACAGCCTTTCATTCCTATTACAGGTGACCCGGCGATGAGTGTGAATCCCGTCGACAAACTGGTTTTCGATGACGACTGGAGCGACCTGACCCGCTTGCAGGACATGCCGCATATCGATCTCGAGCGCATGTCGGACTACCGCATGGGCCGTTTGAAGCAACAGCTGCAGCTGCACGATGCCGCGCTGGTAGTGCTGGTCAACCCGATCAGCCTGCGTTACGCGGTCGATTACCGCAGCTACATGCTGTTCCAGTCGCATATTCCCCAGGTCTACCTGTTTGTGCCGCAGGACGGGCCGACCGTGTTCTACGGCTGTTACTACGATGTGCCGCAAGTGGACGATTTCCGCCCGGGGCGGCCGCACGCGTTTTTCGATGGCGGCACCAATATCGACGAGGCCGCGCGCGGGCTGGCCGACGACGTCGTCGCCTACCTCGACGAAATCGGCAGCAGCAACCGGCGCGTCGCCTTCGAGTACGTCAATCCGTCGATCGTTCAGGCCATGGAGGCGCGCGGCGTCGAGGTGATCGACGGGGTGCGCATCGCCGAACTGGCACGCCTGATCAAGTCCGAGGATGAAATCAGCTGCATGCGTTGGGCCATTGCGGTCGGCCAACATGGCGCCGACATGCTCAAGCAAGCGCTGCGCCCCGGAGTTACCGAGCTGCAGCTGTGGGGATTGCTGAACTACACCAATATCGCCAACAACGGCGACTGGCACGAGGGACGCATGCTGTCATCAGGCTCGCGTATCAATCCGTGGTTGCAGGAAGCGAGCGAGCGCAAGGTCGAATCCGGTGACCTGGTCGGATTTGATACCGACATGGTCGGTCCCTTTGGTTACTTCGTCGACCTGTCGCGTACCTTTCACTGTGGCCCGGCCAGACCGACTTGCCGGCAAAAGCAAATCTACCGCATGGCGGTCGACGAAATCGAGCACAACCTGAAACTGGTTTACCCCGGCATGACCCTGAAGGAAATGCAGCGCCGGGCCTACCCGGTGCCCGAGGAATGCCGCAAAAATGCCTACCCCTGCGTCATGCACGCGGTCGGTATGTGCGACGAGTATCCGCAGGTCAAACACCTGTTTCGCCAGGAAAATCCCTACGACTGCACCCTCGAGGCGGGCATGGTGGTTTGCATAGAGAGCTACATGGGCCCCGAGGGCGAGCGCGACGGGGTCAAGCTCGAGCAGCAGGTGCTGATCACCGATGACGGCTACGAATTATTGACGACTTATCCCTGGGAAGAGTCGCTGCTCGACTAAATCGGGCGGACGCCCGGGTTTCAGTGTGACGGCGCAATTGAGATCCCGGGCAGGCCAGTGACGGGACTGGTCGGGGGCGACCGATAGCCTCCAGTTATTTATTATTCATCAAGACAATATAAAGCACCGGGCGGGGCTTATATTGCATGCCGAAGGTAGCGGGTTCGAAGCGCTGGTCCCGGTATCGATGCCGGGTCGGGATTGAACCGGATCGGCACCCAATGTAGTATCGCCCGCATAAATACTATAAAGATACGGAGAGCATTGATGAATAAGCAGTTCGAGCACTTGCAGGTGCTTACCCGAGAACAGCGAGAACTTATCAAGAAATTGTTAACCGAGAATCGCCGTTTAAACGCGCTGACACAGTCTATGCGTCAGCGAATCCAGGACCTGGAAAAGACCAAGCTGGTTATCGACAGGGAGGTTGCCGACATACCGATTGGCTTTGATTTAATCCCCGAGAGCGACCTCGAAAGATATTGACGCCGATCCCTGTATTCCCGGGGCGGCAGTATTAAGCAAATGGGGCCAGACTGGTTAAAAAGTTTCTCGATTTTTGGCCGGAGTCGAGAAGTCTTTAGATAAATTCGACCTCTTTTGGTCCCGAGGCTTTGGCGCAGCTGCCGGGGTTCGATCAATCAGCGGTGACAATAAATCCGAATCTGCGCCTGTAGTTCTTGAAATCATGGTTTATCCTCGCTTACTCTTGTGGGCATCAATTCTTGCCGGGGTAGCTCAGTTGGTAGAGCAACGCATTCGTAATGCGTGGGTCGGAGGTTCGATTCCTCTCTCCGGCACCATCTTTATAAAACCGGTAACCTGGGTTTCTAGCTGCTGTGTGACACATCCTGTCGCTTTTTTCCTTGAAAACAATGGCTAAAACTACCGAATCTGAAATAGCTAAAAACCCCCTCGAATTACGCCGCCTGGGTATAGACACTTATCGTGAAAACGTTGCTTATCTGCACCGGGAGTGCGAATTGTATCGGGTCGAAGGATTTCAGGCGCTTTCAAAGGTAAAAGTATGTGCGGATGAGCGACACATTCTCGCGGTACTGAATGTCGTCGATGACGACAGAATTGTCACTCCCACCGAGCTTGGCCTGTCTGAAGAAGCCTTCGCTAGCCTGGGCCTGGATGAAGGTCACATGGTCAGTATCGAACATGCCGAGCCGCCTGTATCGATGGGCGCCGTGCGGCGAAAAATTGCGGGTGAAAGGCTAAGCCAGGATGATTTTCGTCACATCATCGGCGATATAACGGACAAGCGTTATTCAAAAACGGAAATCTCTGCCTTCCTGGTTGCCTCGGGACAGAACGAAATGGACCGCGATGAAGTCTTTTACCTGACGCGGGCCATGTTGGAATCCGGTGAGCAACTGAGCTGGAACGAACCACTGGTGGTAGATAAACATTGTATCGGTGGTATTCCCGGGAATCGTACCTCGATGCTCGTGGTGCCAATTGTCGCCGCGCATGGAATGTTAATTCCGAAGACTTCGAGCCGGGCTATTACGTCGCCGGCGGGCACCGCCGATACGATGGAGGTGCTGGCGAACGTGGAACTCGATATCGGTAAGCTTCATGATATCGTGCGGCGGCACCGGGCATGCCTGGCCTGGGGGGGTACCGCCGAGTTATCGCCTGCCGACGAAATTATGATTGCCGTTGAAAGACCCTTGGGTATCGACTCTCAGGGCCAGATGGTCTCATCCATTCTGTCAAAGAAACTGTCCGCGGGTTCAACGCATTTATTGATCGATATTCCAGTGGGACCCACTGCAAAGGTGCGCCAGATGCGGCAAGCCCAGCGCTTACGTAAATTGTTCGAATATGTCGGTGATCAGCTCGACATACACCTGGAGGTCATCATTACCGACGGTCGCCAGCCGGTTGGTTTCGGTATCGGTCCGGTTTTGGAATCGCGCGATGTAATGCAGGTGTTACAGAACCTGCCAAACGCACCAAACGACCTCCGTCAAAAGGCGTTGCGCCTCGCGGGGCGCGTAATCGAGTTTGACCCGGATGTCCGTGGTGGAAAAGGATATTCGATTGCGCGTGACATTCTGGATTCGGGCCGTGCTCTGCAAATGATGAATACCATTATTGATGCGCAGGGGGTTCAGCGTAAAAAGTATGAACCGGGGAAACTTACCCATGAAATACTGTCACCCGCGGACGGTGTGGTAATCGAAATTGACAATCTGCATATGGCGCATATAGCGCGCTTTGCCGGAGCCCCAATAGACAAGGGTGCAGGCGTCGACCTGTTTAAGAAAATGGGTGACAAGGTCGAGAAGGGTGAAGCGCTGTATCGTATCCACGCTGAATTTCTTTCCGACTTTAATTTTGCGCTCAAACTTTGCGAGTCTAACAGCGGCTATTCGATTGGCGATGAAGACCAGATCCCAAAAGCATTTGTGGAATTTTGATGCTGCTCGGTTTCAAAGACTATGAATTACAGTCTCGCAAGCTGGCGGAAGCACTGGATATGCCCTTGCATATCATACGGGAACACCGCTTTCCGGACGATGAATACAGGCTCACCTTGCCGGCGAATCTGCCCGAGCAGGTGATATTTGTCCAGAGCCTCGATCACCCGAATGAAAAATTGATCGCGTTGTTACTTGCCGCGGAAACGGCTCGCGAGCTAGGCGCAAAAGTGTTGACGCTGGTTGCGCCCTATCTCTGCTACATGCGCCAGGACAAGGCATTTCAGCCAGGAGAAGCCGTTAGCCAACACATTATCGGCAGGTTTCTTGCCGGTCTATTCGACAATGTTGTTACCGTGGATCCGCATTTACATCGCATTCAGCACCTGGAGCAGGCCCTCCCGGTTGCCGCTGCGGTTTCCTTGACGGCGACATCCCTGATGGCGAAATTTTTAAAGGGGCGGGTCGACAATCCGATACTGGTTGGTCCGGATAGTGAAGCCGAGCAATGGGTAAGTTCTGTTGCAACTCCCAATCACTGGGCCTATGGCGTATGTAATAAAACGCGCCTGGGGGATCGGGAGGTTGAGATTACTTTACCCGAAATTAATTTGAACGGACGCGCTGTCGTACTAGTCGACGATGTTGCTAGCAGCGGCCAAACGCTGGCGACTGCCGCTAGAGTTTGCCTGTCGCGAAATGCGAGTCACGTCGATGTATTGGTAACCCATGCCCTGTTTTCCGGCGATGCCGAACAACGCCTGGTTCAGGCGGGCGTGCGTAATATTTGGAGTACGGACAGTGTTAGTCATGAAAGCAATGCTATTCCACTGGATGAGTTACTTAAGAATGCCGTGTTAAAGCTGAAGTTGACTTAAGACCGGTATTTCAACCCCTGGTGGAGAAGATAAAGTAGGGAGAGTATTTTGAAAATATCATTCCATGGAGCTGATCAGGGTGTCACCGGTTCCTGTCACCTGCTCGAGTGTGCGGGTAAACGCATCCTGGTCGACTGCGGGATGTACCAGGGCGGACGTGAACTGGTCGACGAGAATGCCGAGCCTTTTGGTTTTGATCCGGCGTCCATAGATTTCCTGTTACTGACACATGCCCATCTGGACCATTGCGGACGCGTACCGCTACTCGTAAAACGGGGCTTTACCGGAGAAGTGATCACTACCCCGGCATCGGTCGAACTGGCGCGACTGATAATGCTGGATAGCGCCGGGCTACAGGAGGAGGAAGCTCGCTACCAGTCGCGCCGGGCAAGACGTGGTCACGGAAGCCAGGGCAAACGCGTTAAACCCAATGAACCACTGTATACCACGCTGGATGCGCTCAATAGTCTCGAGTATTTCGGCCGAAGAGCCCATTATGATGTGCCTTTGCAACTTGCGCCGGGTATCCGTGCGACCTTTCTGGATGCCGGACATATCCTCGGGTCAGCTAGTATCTTCCTCGAGCTGGAGGAAGATGGGCGACCTCACCGCCTGCTGTTTTCCGGGGATCTCGGCTATAGTGGACGCGCGATTTTGCGTGATCCAGCCGTGCCCCCCGAGGTGGATACGGTGGTGATGGAAACCACCTATGGTGACCGACTGCATAAGCAACTGGAGCCGTCGATCGATGAGCTCTTCAAGGTTATCAACGCAACCATGGGCCGCGGCGGTAATGTCATTATTCCTACATTCGCCCTGGAGCGTGCCCAGGAGATTCTGTATTACCTGCGCGAGGGTGTGGAAACCAGGCGTATCGAACACTTCACCAATGTTTTCCTGGATTCGCCGATGGCGATTTCCGCGACGCAGATATTTAAACGTCACCCGGAGTGTTTCGATGCGGAGACGCTCGATCTGTCTGGCAACGGTGCTGATCCCTTTAACCTGCCGGGCCTGCACTTTACACGTGAAACCGCTGAATCCATGGCAATCAACCAGATTGATGGCGGTGCCGTCATAATGGCGGGCTCGGGCATGTGTACCGGCGGGCGGGTCCGTCACCATCTGAAGCATAATCTGTGGAACAAGCGCAGTAGCATCGTGTTTGTGGGCTATGCGGCGCGGGGCACGTTGGCCCGGCGCATCATAGATGGAGCCAGGAAGGTGCGTATTTTTGGCGAGGACATCCAGGTGCGTGCGGATATCCATACCATTGGTGGGTTTTCGGCGCATGCCGATCAGGCGGAACTTCTGGCCTGGCATGCGCACACGGGAAATCCGAGTACGACTTTTCTCGTGCATGGTGAGGAAGAGAGCATGCAGGCCTTTGCCAAAAAACTGACCAAAGGACGCGTGGAGATGCCGGTTTTGCACCAGGCTTATGACCTCGAGTGAGTGTCATTGGGTTAATGCAGGGAGATGGTCGCGCAAACCTTTGCCGGGCAGCGCTAATCTTATACACTTTCAACCTGCGATAGCCGGAGAAACTTCGATGCCTGATTTCGACCTGGATGATTTCGTTCAAGACTTGCGAGCAGCGGCTGGCCAGGACGAACCCGTCAAGCAGGTGCGCGAGCTGATGACCGAGGCCTTCCGCGATCCGGAGGCGATCCGCGCGGCGATGCCTGAATTCGAAAACGACGACGAAATACTGTTCGAGGATGACAGCGTATCGATCTGGTTCGTACGTTTCATGCCCGGATTGCACGTACCGCCTCACGATCACCAGACCACCGCCACGATCGGGGTTTACCAGGGCGCCGAGGATAATCACTTCTACCTGCGCGAACCAGGCAGGCTGGTGCACAAGAGCACGCGCCGGGTAGGGCCGGGCGATGTGATCGCGCTCAAGCCGGACGGTATTCACTCGGTCGAAGCCGCGGAGGGTCGGGTCAGCTGCGGCATTCACGTTTACCTCGCCGCGCTGAGCAAAATCGAGCGCTCGCTATTCGACTGGAAATCGGGCGTCGCCAGGGCCTTTACCGATGAAAACTACGACGCGATGAAGCGAGTTTCCGGATAATCTGGTTTGTAGTGGGCGGCTGCCCACAAATAGCATTGTGAAATTTAATGGGCTGAAAACTTGCCTTGCCGCTGTTCGGGGCGTAGGGTAATGCTTTGGCCTGAATCCGCGATACCCAGTATGAAGGGCGCCACCGCAGCCTTGTTAAAGCACGTAGAAGCTTACTGTCGGCGCGCCGGTATAGCCGAGTCGACCTTCGGTCGCCAGGCGGTCAACGATGGCAAGTTGTGCGCGCGGTTGCGCGCCGGCAAGAATGTAACCCTGGAAACCGCGCAGCGGATCCGAGAATACATCCAAAGGCAATCGGGCGCCACGATCGAGCCTTCCGGCGAATCCGAAGCAGGCCAGAACCAGCATGCAACCCGGGGGAGCAGCATGACACACGTAACCGATGACCGGCCGTTTCGATTTTACGACAACCGCCAGAAGTACCTGGCGTTCGTCAATACCTGTAACGAGAAATGGAAAGTCGCGGAACGCGCCACGCAGGAGTTGACGCATATCCGGCCGTCGCCGCCGGCGCTGCGGCTGTTCGATGCTGGGGTCGGGGACGGTACCGTGCTGGGCCACATGATGCGCGCCATGCACCGTCGCTTCCCGACGATTCCGTTTTTCATCGTCGGCAAGGAAGTCAGTCTCGAAGACGTGAGGTTAACCCTCGAAAAGCTGCCTGACCGTTTTATCGAGCATCCGTCCTGCGTCATTATCATGACCAACCTGTACTACGCCGAGGCCCCCTGGCTGATGCCAAACGATGTCGCCAAGGCGGCCGCGCTGAACTGGATCGAAATGCCGTTGCAGGGAGATTCCGCGCACGAGTTCGGCGAACAGTTGCGCGGCATCGACAAGGAGCTGGTCGACGGCTGGCAGGTCAAGGCCAACGAAAAAACCGGCAACCCGATGTACGTGCGGCCGTCGGTGCTGGTCATGTTCCGCGAGGATCACCGGTTTTTACTTGACGACGTGATTCCGAAACGCGGCCAGGCGGCCGGCGGCGATTACGACCTGATATTGGCGTCACAGCCGTGGCGGGCGCGCATGAATGCCGATTTCAAGGTCAAGCACGTGCTGGCGCCGCTGGCGAAAAGCCTGCGCCCCGGGGGGCGGTTACTAACGGCGCAGTCCAGCGGCGACGATCCCGGGCTCGAACTGGTGCGCAAGATCTGGCCCGATGAAGACCCGTTCCAGGTCGACCGGCACGAACTGATCAAGGTGCTGAAAGAATACCTCGGGCGCAGCGCGCAGAATTACAACTTCAACGCCGGCTCCGACGCCAAGTCGATATTCCGCTACCGCATGCATACGCTGCCGACCGAGATTGGCGAATCGATCGGCACCTCGACGCTGTTCGCGGCCTGGAACGCGGCCATCTACGTCGGCCAGATCGAGGACGAACGCCTGGAGTCGGTGATTTCTTCGGGCGAGTATCTCGAAGCTACCGCCGATGTCCTGCACAAGCACAATGGGATCTGGTTCAATGACGAAACTTTTGTCGTCTCCCGGAAACGTGATACCTGATAAATCTCTCGCCACGATCACCAGGTTTGCATTCCTGGCGTTATTGCTGACAATTGTAGGCCTCATGAGCAGTCATTCCAACGCATCGGGCAAGAGCAAACGTGTTCCCGCCGAATGGGAGCCGCAGGAAGCCATCTGGCTGCAGTGGCCGAGTGATTTCGAGCGCGTGTTCCAGCCCGCCTTCGCCCGGATGAGCGCGATCATCAGTCGTTACGAAAAGCTGAATATCGTGTTTGATTCGGAGTCGGATCGAAACCAGGCGCGCAATGCCATTGCCGACGCCGGGGACGACCCTGACCATGCCAATATCCGGTGGCTTCAGCTACCCAACGACAGCGCCTGGATGCGCGACAATGGCCCGGTTTATATCATTGAAGAGGGCGAACTGCGCATCCAGGACTGGGGATTCGACGCCTGGGGCGGCGCTTTCGGCAGCCATATACCCTACCAGAAGGATGACCAGGTGCCGTCACGCATCGGTGAGTTGCTCGGCGTCCCGGTAGATGTTGTCGATATCGTGCACGAGCGCGGCAACCTCGAGTTCAACGGTGTCGATACGGTGCTGCTCAACTGGAGCACGATAGGCGATCCCGCGCGTAATCCAGGCTACACGCGTGAGCAGGCGGAAAAGGATCTCAAGGCCCGTTTCGGTGTTGCGCGCGTGGTTATGGTCGAAGGCTATGCCGAGGGTGAACTGACTCGCGGGCACATCGACGGTTTTGCGCGATTCATCGACGCCGACACCGTCGTGGTGTCGCAATGCAGCGCCGATTCTTACTGCCAATCCGACGATGGCGATGCTGGTACGCTTTACGACAACGCGGCCGCAATCATCGCCGCGGCGGGTTTCAAAGTTATCCGGGACCCGATTCTCGGGCAGGTCAGGTACCGGGACCAGGTGTTCGATACCAATTACCTGAACTGGCTGGTTGGCAACGGTTTCGTGATTACCGTTGGCTTTGGCGATGAAGCCAGCGATGCCGCGGCGAAGAAACGCATCGAGGGATACTTCCCCGGCCGCGATGTCTACGTCATCGAAATGCTTGCCTCATGGTACGACGGCGGCGGCGTGCATTGCCACACCAACGACCAGCCGGCGATATGAAGCGGGCCTGCAAGCTTATCTTGTTGTGGTTTGCGTTCTGCGGCAGCGCGCTGGCCGATCACGACAGCGCCGCGCCGTCTCCCTGGTCATGGCATATCGTGTCAGGCGGTCTGGACGAGAGCCGGGTAGCGATCTACCGCCAGACGGAACTGGTCGGGATCTATGATTTCAGTTGCGACCTGACCGGCGCCGGCAGCGGCGAGATGGGTGAAACCGATGCCAGCCTGGACCTGGTGCAGCCCGCGTCCCATCCACAGGGCCTGTTGGTGATAACCTGCAACGTCGGCGCGCATTCGCAACACATCGCCATTGTCGATCCGGCCGAAAAACGCCATCAACCCGTGTTCGCCAGAACCGGTAGTTATTTCGCCCGGTGGGAGCTCGAGGATGGGGAGTTGTGGCTCAGCTATGATCGTCCCTGCGCCACGCTGGTCAGCGTCGAGTGTCCCGATGGATTCGAAACCGTTTTCGTTCAGTATCCAGGGCAACAATAAAATTAACGGCTTAGCCTTCCCTTTGATGCCACGGGATAGCGCGTCATTCAAGACAGTTGTCCGGCAGGAGCGCCTGGTTTTCGGCCGCAGTGGTCGCGCCGGGTGAATCCAGCCGCAGAAAACGCCGATCATCCGGCCCTGGGTATTGCCCTGATGCTGGTCGGCATCGCCGGCTTTGCGGTAATGGATGCGACCATCAAGTGGCTCGTGGCCGATTACCATGTGGTGCAGGTGGCCGCGCTGCGCAGCTGGTTCGGGCTGCCAATATTGTGCCTGTTCGCGCTGCGGGGCGGGGGCCTGGGGCGGTTGAAAACGCGGCGCCCCGCGGTTCATTTCGCGCGTTACCTGCTGGTGCTGGGGCTTTCGCTCAGTTTCTTCTGGGCACTGTCGCAGATGAAGCTGGTCGATGCGATCGCCATTTCTTTCGCGGCCCCTGTCTTCATCACCGCGCTGTCGATGCCGCTGTTGCGGGAGCCGGTCGGGTTGCATCGCTGGCTGGCGGTCGGGGCAGGATTTGTCGGCGTGCTCGTCATGCTGCGACCGGGATTCGGCGTTTTCCAGTGGGCGGCGCTGGTCGTGTTGCTGAGCGTCGTGTTTTATGCCCTGTTGATGATTACTACCCGGGCGTTCAAGAACACCGAGTCCTCGGCATCGCTGATGCTTTTTCCGCAGCTCGGCATGTCGTTGACCGGTATCCTGCTGGCGCCTTTTTTCTGGGTCACGCCAAGCCTGCTGGACCTGGCGCTGTTCGCGCTGGCCGGCAGCTTCGGCAGCGTCGGCGTCATTTGCGTGACCCACGCCTTTCGGCTCGCGCCTGCCGCGGTGATTACGCCGTTCGAGTATTCCGCGCTGATCTGGGCGACCCTGCTGGGATACCTGCTATGGGACGAATTGCCGGACTTGATCACCCTGCTAGGCGCGGTTATCGTCGTCTCTAGCGGGCTTTATATCGTTTACCGCGAGACCATCCGGGTTGGCCGCCCGCAGCACCAGTTAACCAGCATGAGCCCGGACGATACCGCTGGCTGACCTAAAATCCCGCGGTCGGGCTGTCAAAAGGAATCTGTGCCTGCACGAAAACCGGCGATAGTGTGGCCATCTGGCTGAGGCCGATGCCCGATATGGAATCGGCATTGTTAACAGGCGGGCGACAGCAGCGCTGCGGTTACGAGGGGAAAACCATGTTTCACATGACCTCCGGCTGGCCGGGATCCAGGTCGGACTCGAAGTGCATTACCCGGCAGTAAATTTACTCGCTGCTTCCCGCCGGGCACGAAAATTGGAACCAATGCGCGTGTTACCCAAGAATCGTCACCTCGATCGATCCTGGTCGCCAGTTGAGCGAATACCGAAGGCAAAGCATCATGCCGATAACGGAATCCAGCCTGGCATCTGGATTTAAAGCCCCGTCTCACAGGCCGCTGTTAACCGTGTCCTTGAATTATTCCTGGCGTTCCCGGGCTAACAGGTAGATCGGTATAGCAAGAGCAGTGATTACAAGGGCATAAAGAATTATCGGTATCGATATGCCCATGACAGTCATCGGTTGCCAGAACTGGGTAAGCAACATCGCCGCGCAAAACAATGCCCCGAAAAAAGGCAGTAAGGGAAACCAGCCCAGGTTAACCGCCAGCGACACCGCGGTGTTCCTTACCTTTTCCGAATCGCGGTTTTTGTAGCGATACAGTAGCAACATTAAATTCACCATGAAAAACACCAGGAATACCCCTACGTTAGTCAGGTTTGCCGCATCGCCGAGCGACCCGCCG
>Ga0316201_10002937_pt1 | contig 12373 bp, 13 predicted proteins | sample CS6wburrow_MG_FD_204516 | JGI IMG/M metagenome (GOLD analysis project Ga0316201, IMG submission 204516) | Coastal sediment microbial communities from Delaware Bay, Delaware, United States - CS-6 worm burrow | ecosystem: Environmental > Aquatic > Marine > Coastal > Sediment | place: USA... | reverse complement strand
GCTCGTTGTTTCTCAGTATTGCATCGAACATGCGCCGGTATCGCGGCGGCGTTGCCTTGAAACATACACCTGTCGATTGGCTGTCAGTGGGAAATCAGAATCGGCACCTTTGCCTTTCTAAGGACACTACTGGTGACCCCACCCAGAATCGACTGACGAAATTTGCTGTGCTCATAGGCACCCATCACCAACAATCTCGGTTGCTCCTTGTCGAGGAATTCCAGAATGCGGTGGCTGACAGATTTGCCCTTACGTTTGAGATTCACGTGCTCGGCCTTCACGCCATGACGCTGCAAGGAAGTTGCCACATCGATTTCGGACAGCGATTCCGAGTGTTCGTCAGCAACCGTGAGGACCGTCACCAGGCTCTTGGTCTTGAGGATCTGCATCGCGTCAGCGAGCGCGCGCGCAGCGGCCCGCTTTCCATCCCAGGCCAGCACGGCGTGCTCGTTGAACGTCGACATGTCGAATTCCCGCGGCACCAGCAGGACCGGCCGACCGCTGACCATCGCAATGATGTCCGGATGCAACTCGTCATCTTCACCCTGTATCGCGTCGTAACGGCCGAGAATGGTCAAATCAAACAGACGCGCATATCTGGCTACCTTCGCATTACTGTCACCAGGGCTGGATATCCAGTGAAGCTTGTCGGGCGCCGAACTCGCTGCGGTGCGTTGCTTGAAACGGGCTTCAATTTTCCTGGTCGCCTGCGCCTGCGCTGTTTTTATGCTTTCCCGAACATCCTCCGGTATCCAGCTGTTTACGTTTGGATTTACCGGGGCAAAACTGTGCGCCAACAGGCCGGTCAGGTGAGCGTCATACTTGTCACGCATGAATAACGCGGCATCCAGGGCAGCATCAGAGGAGTCAGAGCCGCTGTATGCGATGAGAAGATTCTTGATTGCCATACGGTTTGCCTTTTTCGCGATCAACGCGGTTTCTGAATGAGCCCGATCGGTGTTTCCGGCATCGTCACCGGGCTACCCTGGGCTTACGGCCGCAGGACAATCTTCGGCGCGGCCGCCTTGCCTTCGTGGATGTCACGAAACGCTGCCGCACCATCGGACAGCGGGCGGGTCTCGACCCAGTCAAGCGGGCCAAGTGAACCACGGTATAAGGCATGGATGGCGGCACGCAGATCTACCGCGCTGTAGGTGTAGTTGCCGAGAAAGGTGATTTCTTCAAGAGTCATCCTGCGTGTATCCAGACCCGGTTCGTTGTCCTGCAGGCCCACGTGGGAGATGACGCCACCCGCGTTCACAAAACGGCACGATGCCGCTCGCGTTCGGCCGCTGCCTACCGCATCGATTACCAGATCGAAACTGTTTTCCTCGGGCAGATCGTCTCCCAGGGGATCATAGACCTCGCAACACTCAAGCTTCTCGGCGGTTTGCCTGCGCAGGGGATTCGTATCGCCAAGACAGACTTCAAAACATCCCTTGCCTTTCAGCATCAACGCAGCAAAGGCACCAATCGAGCCGCCGCCCAGCACCAGGGCCCGGCACTCGGAGAGCGGTCGGTGCATGACCCTGTCCGCCAGATAGATTGCGTGCAACGACGTGGCTGCGGGCTCGGCGAGGCTGGCGATCACAGGATCCATGTCCTGCGGCATCTCGAGCAGATTGCGCTCGGGTATCGTGATGTATTGCGCGAAGGCACCGGCGAGGCGCATGCCGATCAATTCGCGCTTGGCACACAGATTCGACCGGCCACCCTGACAGTGGTCGCAGACACCGCAGGTCATCAGCGGGTTGAGCACCACGCGCCGATCCTTTTGCGGGCCGTTCTGCACCACTCCGACGGCCTCGTGCCCGAGTATCAGCGGCGGAACGCGCCTGGCATCGTGTCCATGATAGGCATGCATGTCGGAACCGCAGATGCCGACCGCCTCTATCTTGATCAACGCCTCACCCGCTCCCGGGACAGGATCGGGTTCGTCGCGGTACTGCACCTCAAGTGTGTCTGTGTATACGAGCGCTTTCATTCGTTGTCTGCCTATTTCGCTGTGAAGCCACCGTCGAGATGGATAACCTGGCCCGCGATGTAGTCGGAGGCCGGCGAGGCCAGAAACACGGTCAATCCGTCCAGATCGGGAAGCACGCCGTTGCGACCAATCGTAGTCTGGACAGCGAGCTTTTCCAGCAACTCGGGATTCTCATATACCGGTGCCGTCAGCTCGGTCGGAAAAAAGCCGGGGGCTATCGCGTTACAGATGATTCCATGTCGCGACCAGGCCTCCGCCATGGCACGCGTCAGCTGCGCAATTCCCCCCTTGGACGCGCCGTAGGCCAGACCATTGGGAAAGGCCCGGCTCGATTGCAGGGAGGCGATATTCAGGATTCGGCCCCAGCCCTTCTCCTTCATCCCCGGCACCAGTTCACGCGCAAGAAAAAACGGCACTGCCAGGTTGAGATTGAGTGTTCTGTCCCAGCTCTCGAGCGTGATCTCTTCAACCGCTTGACGAAAATTGACACCCGCTGCGTTGATCAGGATATCGATCGGGCCGAAAGGCAGCGCGGCGCGTTTCGCCAAACCGGGCAGTTCAGCGCGATCGCCGAGGTCTGCAGGAAGCGCCGCCGCCCTGCCCCCGTCAGCCTCGATATCGGTAACGGCCTGCTGCAACTGCGCCTCGCGGCGGCCGGTCAGCACCACGGCGGCACCGGCCTGCGCCAGCGCCAGGGCCTGGCGGCGTCCGATACCGGACGTCGCCCCCGTCACCATCGCAACCTTGCCTTTGAGGCTGAAGTCCGCCATCACTCTACGGCTTCAGGTTTCAGCTTGAACGATTCGCCGGGAAAGTACTTGAACAGGCGGTCGTCGCCGGTGCGCGCGTGCGCCTCCATGCCTTCGAGGCGGGAGATTCTGGCGCACGCCGCAGCCACTTCGCGATTCGCTTCGCGGCTCATACGCTGGGTCGTGACAGTCTTGATGAACTTGCCTACAGACAGACCGCCGGTGTATCGACCGGCACCCTTGGTGGGCAGGATGTGGTTGGTTCCCGAACACTTGTCGCCGAAGGCCACGGTGGTTTCTTCGCCGACGAACAACGAACCGTAGTTGCGCAGGCGGTTCACCCACCAGTCGAGATCCTGCGCCTGTACCTCGAGATGCTCACCGGCGTAATCGTCGCTCACCTGCGCGGCTTCTTCCCGATCGGAACACAGGACGACTTCGCCGTAATCGCGCCACGATGCCTCCGCTGCCGTGCGTGCAGTGTCCGGCAGTTTGGCGATCAACGCCGGAACCAGTTCCATCACCTTTTCTCCCAGGGCGCGGTCCAGCGTTATCAGCCAGCACGGTGTATCCAGGCCATGCTCGGCCTGACCCACCAGGTCACTCGCCACGATCGCGGGATCCGCAGACTGGTCGGCGATAACCGCGATCTCCGTGGGGCCGGCAAACAGGTCGATACCGACACGACCGAACAGCATGCGCTTTGCCTCGGCCACAAAGCGGTTGCCCGGACCCACGAGAATATCGGCTGCATGACCGGTAAACAGCCCGAAGGCCATGGCGGCAATGCCCTGCACGCCGCCCATGGCGAGGATAGTGTCTGCGCCACAGAGATTGGCCGTATAGATGATCGCGGGATGCACGCCTGCACCAGGCTTCGGTGGTGAACAGGCGATCACATGGCCGACACCCGCCGCCTTCGCGGTCGCCACAGACATCACCGCAGACGCCACATGCGAATAGCGCCCGCCCGGCACGTAACAGCCGGCCGTCGCGACTGGTATCTGTTTCTGCCCGGCAAACAAACCCGGGGAGAGCTCGACCTCGAAGTCGACCAATGCGGCGCGCTGTTTTTCGGCAAAGCCGCGCACGCGCTCGTAGGCGAACTGAATGTCATCCTTTACCGGTTGAGGTACCTTGGCGGACGCCGCGGCGATCTCTTCGGGAGTAACCACGATGTTGCCGTCGTACTTGTCCAGTTTTTCCGCGTACTCGCGGGCCTTCTCTTCACCACCCGCTTCAATCGCCGAAAGCATTTCGGAGACGATCTTACGGGTGTCGTCTTCACCACTGGCGGCGGTCTTGTCCGCCTTTTTGAGGTATTCGATAGTCATAATCTTTTCTCTGGTTTCATGTAGACAGAAAAAGCCGGCTGCCTGGCGTCATCACAACGCCCACAGCGAAAGCTCCGGCACGAAGGCGAGTAACAATACGACCAGGAACATCGAAAGGACGTAGGGCACGGCTTTGCCAGCCACTTTGAGGATCGGGGTCCCGGTCAAACCGGAAACCACGAACAGGTTGAGCCCGAGGGGTGGAGTTATGAAGCCAACCCCCAGAGAGGTCACCATCATGATGCAGAAGTGGATCTCATTCATGCCGATCTCCTGCGCCAGGGGAAGCATGATCGGCGCAAGAATCACGATATTCGGCGTTGTCTCCATGACACAGCCGGCGATGATCAGGATGAAAATCATCATCAGGATGATGACCGTGTCGCTGTCGGTCATCGAGGTCATTGCGTGTACGAAGCCCTGCGGAACTTCGAGCGCGGCCAACGTCTGCGCCAGCGGCAAAGAAAAAGCAATGATGGGGACGATCACGCCGTTGACCTTGGCTGAGCTCGCCAGCATCTTGGGGAAATCTGCAAGCGTAATCGTGCGCTGCAGAAGTCCGATAATGATCGTCGTCACCACGGCCACTGCAGCGGCCTCGGTGGGGGTGAAGATGCCGGTGTAGATACCGCCAAGAATGATGAACGGCACGATCAGTGCGTAACGACCGTCGTATATTGCCTTCCCGATACGCCGAAAGGAGAAACCCTGATTCGCGTTTTCATAGCCCATGATCCGGTTCATCACGACGTTGGTGATCATGATGGTCACCATGACCAGAAGCCCGGGAATGATTGCGGCGAGAAACAGGGTCGACGCGGAAATCCCCAAAATCAGGCCGATGATGATGTAGGCAATCGACGGTGGTATCAGAATGCCTGTACAGGCACCGGAGGCAACCAGGGCGCAGGCATAGGGTTTAGGGTAGCCCTGTGCTACCAGGCGGTCGATCGTCATGCGCCCGACACCGGCGGCACCTGCAGCATCGGAGCCGGAGATGCAGGCAAAAAACCCGCATACCAACACGGTGGCGGTGCCGAAGCCGGAACGGAAACCGCCTACCAGCGCCTCAGCCACATCAAGAAGTTTGTGTGAAAGCCCTGTGCGCACCAATACATCACCGGTAAGGATGAACAGCGGCACGGCGATCAGCGCAAAGGCATCGATGCCATCGAAGAGCGCCTCACCGACCAGCGAGAGCGGCAACGCGCCGGAGAAGACGAGCATGGAGATGGAGGTCACACCAAGCACCGCCCATACCGGAACGGCGAGTATGATCATGATGACCGCGATGAGCAGTGGCAGGTAAAACTCCCACCCCAGTACAAGCTCGAACGTATCCTGTTGGTAGAGATGTTCCATTAGTCGAATAACCTCGCACCTTCATACACAGGGCGCCCATGTCGGAAGTCCCCCCAGTCACGCCAGATAGACTGCAGCAGACGAAAGCAGGTGAGGGTAAAGCCGAAAGGTACAGCCGCAAGGAACCAGGCCTGATCGATGCGAAGGCCATGAGTTACCGATCCGAATTTCATCGAGATCATCAGTGTTTCGTACGAGTAATACAGTGCAAGCACTGCCACAGCCAGCATCACAAAGTCGCCCAGCAGGTAGATGACCGCTTTGCCGCGTGCCGAGAGAAACTGCATCAGTACATCGATGCGGATATGCGCGCGATCGCGCACGGCGGCCGCAACACCAATCCAGACCAGATAGATGAATGCATATCGTGCTATCTCTTCACCCCAGATCGACGAGTATGAGAGAACAAAACGACGTACCACTTCGGTACCGATCGTCATCACGATCATGGTGTAGAAAACCAACAGCAACCAACGCTCGAGGTTCTGGTCGATCTGCTTGAGTACATATCGCACGACGATACCTCCCGTTCGGGTTCAGCCTTCATGAGGGTGCGGGCCACCCCAACGGGGTGACCCACCAGGTTATCGTTCAGGCATCGTGGACGTAGAAGCGGCCCTGCGTGTTCGCCGCCTCAAGCAGCTTGTCGAAAGCTGCTATGGACCCGGCCAATTCATTCTTGTACGAGTCCCATTCAGCGTTCTGATGTCCACCCTTCTGCACCCACTGATCGAGCTCGTCTGCCGTAGGCGTGTAGAACTGGACACCGGACGCACTCATCTCGGCCATCGCATAGGCACGCGAGGCCGGCACCTTCGACAGGTTCTGATGCGAAGTCACCTCGCTCGCAAACTCGATTCCCTCGCGCACGGAAGCGGGTAGCCCGTTGAACCATTCCAGGTTGCATGAGTAAACCTGGGCATCGGGAACCGCGCGCGTGAATGTCACCCAGGAAAGGATGTCTTTGAAACCGAACACGTGCAGCGCACCCACGGCCGGGTCGAGGGCATCTGCAACACCCTGCTTGATGGCCGATGGCGTCTCACCCCATGCCACCGGCGTGGGATTCGCGCCAATGGCGCGGTAGTACTGCTGCAGCATCTTCGAGCCCGGCACCCGGAACTTGATGCCGGAAAGATCGTCCGGTGTCTTGATCGGGCCATCGCCACCCTTGCGCAGCGCCACCACACGCGGATCGATGACGACATACCATAGTGGCTTGAAGCCTTTGGCTTCCACCAAAGGGTGCACTGAATCACGCCAGGCATCCGATTGTGTCAGGTTGACGAACTTCTGATTTTCGCCGCAGAAGTACGGCAGATTGATCAGGTCCACGACTGGCGCAAAGGGCGCGAAGTTCGAGATTGAGTGCTGGGCGACCTGGATGGTTCCCTGCTGCACTTTTTGCGCCAGCGCGCCACCGGCACCCAGCTGGCCGCCGGGCGCCAGTTTCACGTAGACCTGGCCGTTGGTCATGTTCTGGATGTTTTCTTTGAAATCCAGCTGCATGATGGGGTAACTGCGCGTCGCGCCCAGCACGTAGGCCGTGCCAATGGTCATTTTGTATTTGGCCGCCTTTTCACGTTCCCTCTCTTCCTTGGCGGAAGCGGCGGCCGCGTCTTCACTGATCAGCAGGGTACCCGCTGCCCCCGCCACGATTGCGGCGGTGAAGCCGTATTTGGCTGTCAGCGTGAAGAATCGACGACGCTCGACCGACTCGATTGTCTCAGCATCATTTTTCATTTGCTCTCCTCCTCTGCTGCTACGGCAGATTTCGTTGTTAGTTTGGTTTCCTGCGATTCACGACGCAGCACCTCAATCACGAACAGGATGACTGCTGCCAATAGAGCCAGAAACTCTCCTACGTCACCAAGCTTTAGAAAAGGTTCGAACTCGTAATACAAAGCCGCTTTGCCAAGCAGCACATCAAACACAAACAGGCCAAAAAGCACTCCGACTGCAGTCAGATACCAGAAATCAGCGCGTGTACTCATCACTCCCCCCTCTATCTGAAAGGCCGTCGATTTCTGAACTCATCCGGGCTGAATCCAGCATGCTCAGTGCGCCAGCCGCGCTAGGCGCTCTCGTAGAGCCTGGTGAGCACGAACTCCCGATGACCCAGTGCCTCCGCCGAGGTGAGGCGCCCGTTTGCAGTTCGGAACATACAGTCGAGCAGTGCGTCGCCCGCCCCATCGGGGGTCATTTCCTTACGCAGCAGGGCGGACACATCCACATCGACATGCTCGCTCATCGTACGAACAGTGCGCGGGTTGGCGCAGATCTTGATCACCGGAAGAATCGGATTGCCAATGATGTTTCCCTGCCCGGTCGGGAAGAAGTGCACGACGTAGCCCGCTGCCGCAGCCAGCGTCACCATCTCGGCTGCCGCGGATGACGAATCCATGAACCACAGACCCGGTCCGGTGGGCGCCTCGGCCTTGTCCAGCACACCGTCGACCATGCATTGCTTGCCGATCTTCTGGATGTTGCCGAGCGCCTTCTCTTCGATGGTTGTCAGGCCACCCTCGATGTTGCCCTTGGTCGGCTGCGAATCTGACAGATCCGACGTCTTGTGCCGCTCAATCAAATCCTGGTAACGGTTGAACATGAACATGAAGCGTTCGCGCACCTCGTCGTTGCGACAGCGCTCAGCCACCAGGTGTTCGCCACCGGTAATCTCCGACGTCTCGCCGAACAGCAAGGTCGTGCCGTACGGATACATCTTGTCGAACGCATTGCCGACCGTCGGGTTCGACCCGCAACCGGACGTGGTGTCCGACTCACCGCACTTGGTCGACACCCACAGATCACTGAGCGGCGCCTCTTCGCGTCGCAGCTCCGATGCCCACTGTACGTATTCTTTCGCCGCCTTGGAGGCGTTCATGATCGTTTCATGATCGCCGTGTTGTTCGATGCCGAACCCGGTCACCGGCTTTCCGGTCGCCGCGATACCTTCAACAATCTTCTGCGTCCATTGGTTCTCGATGCCAATCACGACGACAGCCGCCACGTTCGGGTTGGACCCCGTACCGATCAGCGTGCGGAAATGCAGGTCCAGGTCCTCGCCAAACTGCAGGCGACCATACGGGTGAGGCAACGCCATCGTACCTGGGATGTTGTGCGCTACTGCCTCGCAGGCCGCATTCGAAAGGTCATCGACCGGTAGGATGATGACGTGATTACGGACACCGACCCGTCCATTCTCGCGTCGGAATCCTAAGAAAGTTGCGTTGCTGAGATCCTGTGACATTGGTTTCTCTCCGATAAAGTTGACGACGTGGTGAACCTACCGGCGATTACCAGCGTTTGGTCTTGATGTTGTGAACATGGGCGTGCTCGCCTTTGCCGATGTCTGCCACCACCTTGCCGATGTCCACCCCGTACTTGATCACGGTGTCACCCTCTTTCAGGGGCTTGATCGCCAACTTGTGTCCGATCGGTATGTCACTGGCTGCGGTGAACTTGATGTCCGTGTCCTGGTCCATGATCCACCCGACGAGTTCGTCACCTGCCTTGACACCTTCTACGACCACGACGCCAACGCTGTCGCCTTCGTCATGTACGACAAAATCGATCATTTGCTTCTCCCGAACTGGAATGGAAAGGGTGAAAAAGTGGAGTCACCCGAGTCGATAGACCAATACTAGCTTTCATTAACACCTAGTCAAGTGGTCTTATACAAGAGTGGCCGGGGCAGCCCGGAGAATGACTGCAACCCATTGTTAATTAAATATTTATTTTTTTCGACGAGCATTATTGATCGGTAATACTGGCAAAACGGAACCAGTACGCCATACTTGCCGGCGTCAATCGTGTATAAGAATATGACAGTCTCGCGCCGTGCCCGTCTGCGCAATCAGACAGGCCTGCGCTCCTCTGGAGGTCGACGTATTCATGCTATCCAACGCGAAAGGCTCGACTCCTCTTTACTCGCAAATCAAGGAGCTGTTCGTCGCAAACCTGCGTGAGGGAAAATGGTCTCCCGGCGAGCTCATTCCCAGTGAGATGCAGCTGGCGCGAGAACTGGGGGTCAGCCAGGGGACGGTACGCAAGGCGATCACCGAGCTGGTCGAAAACAATGTGCTGACCCGCAAACAGGGACGCGGAACCTTCGTGGCCAATCACGACAGCGAGCGGTCCCTGTTCCACTTCTTCCATATCGTTGACAGCGAAGGTCGCAAGGTCATGCCTGAGAGCAAGACGCTGTCTTGCCGCCGCAAGCGCGCATCGCGGAAGGAATCGAGCCGACTGCAGTTGGCGCCGGGCAGCTCGGTGGTCAGCATCGAGCGCGTACGACGATTCGATGGCCAACCGATCATGCTGGAAACCATCATCCTGCCGTCGGAACCGTTCGCCCAACTTTGCCAGGTAGGTGCCAGCAATCTGCCGAACATGCTGTACGAGCTGTATGAAAAACAGTTCGGCAAAACCATCCACAGCGCTGAAGAGCAGCTGCGTGCAGTAGCCGCCTCCGATCACGATGCGTCGCAGCTGGCTGTTTTACCGGGGACGCCGCTGCTCGAAATCGACCGTGTTGCGTTGACGCTCGACAAGACGCCGGTAGAACTGCGCACAAGTCGCTGTGTTACGGGTGAACACCACTATCAGAACACCATTTTCTAAGTCGATCGCCAACCGGCATGACGACTGACAAAATCTGAACCCATGGCTGCCCGCATCCTGTCGGCCAGCCATGCGGTCTGTGGTACGCAGGAAAAGGTACATATCAGCCGAGTTGCAACCGGGTGCGAGGCCCGCCTGCGGGGCAGGTCCACGCAGATCAGCCATTGACAGCGTCGCAACAGGTCGCCGACATCGGCGCGTTGGCCTGCCGCAGTGCGGGGATAAACCGGGCAGAGCTGCCGGGGTCTTTCCGGGAGCCGCGGATCATGTATCTGAACGTACGGGAGATGGAGTTTCCGCAGGTGTGCCATCCGAACCGCGAGTACGAGAAAGCGATGATCGATGCAGACCGACGGGAGATCTTGCCGGAATCCACGCGTACAGGCAGTACGAATGCGCAGGTCCCGCCCCGGGCAATCTGAACGTGAACGAACCGGCCAAGCGCGGTTGCACGCTGCACAGCAAACTTATCGAGGGGCCAGGCGTAGCATCCGGGCAACAGCTGGGCCCCGGCGCGTGAGGCGGCGTGATGATGCACCCGCAGCAAGCCCTGCTGGTCGGCTGAGCGCTACAGAACTTGGCGCGTAGCCCACTCCGCGCCGGCGGCGGCGCTGCGCGCCTCGGGCGATTCAGTGTTCAACAACGAACTCGACCGGATTCGGCATGTCCGCATGCGTCAAACCACCCATCCGCGCGCCGGTCGTGGCATCGAGAATATCGATTCGACCGCCACGGGCGAACGCGTTCGGCAGATAGATCCGTCCACCCTCGGGATGTACACCGATCTGATGCAGACCGGCCACGTACGAAACACCGGCCCGGCTGGTGTAGCTTGCGGTGTCGCCAAGCATCGCCGTGGCAGGATCGAAGCTCCGGCGTTCGATCCAGCCGTCCTGCCCGTCACCGATAATCGAGGAACTGCGCAGGAACAGCCCACTGCCATCGAAAGCAAAGGCCACCGAGTTGTTGATCGGACCCATCGCGCCGCTGGCTACCGCGTGTGACACGGCTGTGTCCGCCCTGGTCAGCCCTGCGGTCAGATCGATGCGGAACGACACGACACTGGCATCCGCCCCCACCGGCAGCATGACGGCACCGGCTGTTGCACCCGGCGCGCAGGCCACCCACATGGGCGTCGAATCCAGGTCGAGTGCGTGCCCGGTATCGGCCAGCACACCAACGCGATCAAGGGTGAACAGGCGAATGCGGGCCGGATAGGTCTGGCGCACCAGGACGGTGCTGCCATCATCGCAGACCACGGCCTGCTCGAAGAAGTCCGGGAAGGCCACCGAGCTGACCGCCGTGCGCAGATCGAAGGTGTTGTTGGCCGTCAGCGCGAAACCACCCGGGTCCGGGTTGCTGCGTACCAGCGTCCAGGGATTGACCGCGGCACTGTCCAGAACCCTGCCGTCATCGGGGATGGGCACCGGGGGCGCGGCGCTGAGCGTAATCGACGTCTCGTCGATCCGCAGCTGATAGGTCAGGTCGTCGCCGCCGGTCAGGAAGGCCACGGTGCTGTCAAACGTCAGTACCGGCGTTCTCAGCCCGGTCGGAATAGCGGCTGCAGCAGGCATCGTGACGCTGCCGATCACGCCGTCGGTTTCCATGTTCACGGCCAGCAGGGACTGGTTCTGACCGGTCACGAGCGCCGAGTTCAAGGTACCGCAGCCGGGCATGACCAGCAGGCCTGCAGCGGCGACGGTGACCGCCAGGACAATGGAGCGTTTCATCGGAGTCCTCCCGACATTGCAGTGGTCCCTTGCACGGCCGCCGCCCATCACGGCGAGGCTTGTGCACGGGCAGGACCTGTTTGCCCTGCCCCTGTCTCTTATATGGACCCGCCACGGCCTCGCCGCCATATCCACAGTGGGGTGGCCTGGACCGACCAGGCTCGACACAACCCGGTCGATGTTCCCGCCGCGATCGATGCAGGGGCATGCAGGCAAGCGCGCCGGCGCACCCGCGGCAAAGCATCAGCGCGCTCGGCATCGCCGAGCGGCAACACAAACGCCGCGCCCACGGCTGCGCCTTCACGCGGCGAGGTGATTCGCCGTCGGTTCGCTGCACCGATGATCGGGTCGGCCGATCTGCCCGCCTCGCGGACCGCATTCGGCAGTATGCGATCGCCTTCCGCAAACCACGGATTGTCCGAGCGGACGCCAGGACCAGAGTCACCCCGCACCTGCTGCCTGATATCCAGGGTGAAGCGGGCAGCCATGCGATCGATTCGATGTTGAAACCCAATTTGGCGCAGTAGATTGTCCTGAATTTGTTGGCGTTTTTGCGCCTGTTTTCGCGCAACTTAACGCCAATGCCCCGGT
>Ga0316201_10002936_pt1 | contig 12374 bp, 8 predicted proteins | sample CS6wburrow_MG_FD_204516 | JGI IMG/M metagenome (GOLD analysis project Ga0316201, IMG submission 204516) | Coastal sediment microbial communities from Delaware Bay, Delaware, United States - CS-6 worm burrow | ecosystem: Environmental > Aquatic > Marine > Coastal > Sediment | place: USA: Delaware... | reverse complement strand
TTTCTTAACTTGGACCTTAGCAGGTAAATATCCAAGAATACTTAAGGATGACGTTATTGGTGAACAAGCACGCATATTATTTGCAGAAGCGAATGCCTTGCTCGATAAAGTCATTGCTGAAAATACGCTTAGTGCTATAGGTCGTGTTGGTATTTTTCCAGCCAATAGTAGTAATGAAACAGTTGAAATATACGATCCTCAGCAACCGTCTATCTTAATTAATAGCGCAGAACATTTACGCCAGCAAACCCAAAAGCCAAGAGGATTTAACTATTGCTTGAGTGACTTTGTCATACCAAAGTCAGCGGGTAAACTCGACTACATAGGTGCTTTTGCAGTGACTGCGGGTATTGGTGAAGAGGTCTTGGCAAATGCTTTTGAAAAAGATGGTGACGATTACAACTCTATTATGATTAAAGCCATTGCGGACCGACTTGCTGAAGCGTTTGCGGAGTACTTACACAAGCAAGTGCGCACAAACTTGTGGGGATATGCAAGTGATGAAAGTTTGAACAATGAAGCATTAATTGCTGAAAAATATCAAGGCATTCGACCAGCCCCCGGTTATGCGGCCTGCCCAGAGCATACTGAAAAACAAACTATTTGGGATTTGCTTGATGTAGAAGATAGTATTGGTATGACACTTACTGAATCGTTTGCAATGTGGCCTGGAGCGTCGGTATCAGGTTGGTATTTTGCACATCCTGATTGTCGATATTTTGCGGTGGCTAAAATTCAACAAGATCAGTTACAAGACTATGCAATGCGCAAGCAATGGTCTATTGAAAAAGCTACAAAATGGCTTACCCCTAATCTTCAGGATTAATGTTAGGATTAACTTATGCATGACAAACCATATAGCCAAGCCTGTGAAAATAACAAAGCGTTTATTCTCGAAGCGCTTACTGAGCATTTTGCAGATCTTAATAGGGTTCTCGAAATTGGCTCAGGAACGGGTCAACATGCTGTTCACTTTGCTCCAAACTTACCTCACTTAAACTGGCATTGTGCAGACCAAGTTGAATATCATGGGGGCATTAATGCATGGATTGACGAATTTCCAAGTCCTAATTTACATCGCCCCATTGAAATACGCTTTCCAGAAGTGGTGTGGCCATCAATTGTATTCGATGGCGTTTTTACGGCTAATACAGCTCATATTATGCTTAAGCCAGAAGCCAAATTAATGATGCAAACCATACAAAAGAAATTGCCACCCTTAGGCGTGTTCTGTCAATATGGCCCATTCACTATTGACAATAAATTCAGTAGTCAAAGTAACGCGGATTTTCACGAAGAACTTATAAATTCAGGGAGAGGGGGATATTGTGATATTGCCCAATTGCAGGCGTGGGCTCCTGAATTAAATCTTGTTGAAATAAAGCAAATGCCGGCAAATAATTTATTGTTAGTTTGGCACAAAAATACATAATTGTGGCAATACAATTAAGAAAGCCAAAACAAAGAATTTACTTCAAGGTTTTGGCTTTTTAGTTTTGATCGTAAATAGCGCAACTATTTACCAAATACGTACTCTATCTTCAGGTGATAAATAAAGCGCATTGTCGGGCTGTACGTTGAAGGCTTCATACCAAGCATCATGGTTTCGTGGTGCTAGTGTTCTATAACGGCCTGGTGCATGAGTACCGCCTTTGAGTCTATTTAACAAGGCTTCTTCTGTATATTTAACACGCCATACTTGTGCCCATGCAAGGAAAAAGCGCTGGTCGCCGGTTAAACCTTCAATAAGCGGCGCCTCTTTTCCGTTTAGGCTAAGTTTGTAAGCATGATACGCCATGGCTAAACCACCTACATCACCAATGTTTTCACCAAGACTATTGGCACCATTAACAAACTGACCTTCAATGGGTTCATATGCACTGTATTGTGCGATCAGTTTTTTCGTCTTAGTTTCAAACGCGGCTCTATCTTCATCTGTCCACCAGTTTCGCTGCACACCCATTGCATCAGATTTTGAACCTTGATCGTCAAAACCGTGACCCATTTCATGGCCGATTACAGCACCAATTGCGCCATAATTAACCGCTGGGTCGGCCTTAGGATCAAAAAATGGTGGTTGCAGTATTGCCGCAGGAAATACAATTTCGTTAAACGAAGCATTATAGTATGCATTTACGCGCTGCGGTGTCATAAACCAATCTTCGCGGTTGGTAGGCTTTTGCTCGTCAGCAATACTTTGCTTGTGAAAGAATTCGCGCATTGCTTGTGTGTTGCCAATTAGGTTGTTGTTAGTCAGTTCTAAACCGGCAAATGACTGCCATTCATCAGGATAACCAATTTTAGGTACAAAAGACGCAAGTTTTTCTTTGGCATTCTTTTTAGTTTCTTCACCCATCCAATCTAAATTGGTAATGCGTTCATCTAAGGCTTTACGCAAATTCTTAACTAAATCTGCCATTTGTTGCTTTGAACTTTCAGGGAAATGACGCTCTACGAACACTTTCCCGATAGCAAACCCTAGCGATTGGGTGCCAGCCATTGAGGCGACTGCGCGTTTCCAACGCGGTCGTGTTTCTTGCTGACCACTTAAGGTTTTGCCATAGAATTCGAAATCTGCATTGTAGATTTCATCAGACAACAAGCTCGCGTTACTAGTGATCAAATGGTAAGTTAAATAAGACTTCCACACGTCAAGCGGTGTGTTGTTGATTATGTTGATAACATCTTTTAAAGGTTGGGGCTGCGAGATATTTAAATCTTTTACCGCATAACCTTGCGCAGCAAAGTAAGTGTCCCAATCAAATCCTGGATATTCACTATTAAGTTTAGCGCGTTCTAATTGGTTAAGGGTAAGGTCTCTGTCGCGGCGCTTCTCTCTTGGCCATTGTGCTTGTGCAATTTGTTTCTCCAGAGCAATTATTTGTTCAGCTGCCACATTCGTATTTTCAAGTCCGGCAAATGCGAGCAAGGTAGCAATGTTCTTTTTATACTCAATTAGAATATTGGCAAAACGCTCGTTGTCTTCTAAATAATAAGAACGATCAGGTAATCCTAAACCCCCTACGCCTACGTTCATTTGATACGCGTTGGGATCTTTGCGATTGAAGCTGAGACCTGCACTTATTGGAGAATTACTATTGATTAACCAAGATTTACCAAAAGTGCTAGTGAGTTCTTTCACACTATTAATAGCCGCTATATCTTTAAGCATAGGCTTAAGCGGGTCTATTCCTTTAGCATTTATGGTTTCAATATCCATGTAGGAATTATAATAGTCAGATATTAATTTCTCCTCCTTACTTAAATCACCTCTACTGGCTAAATCTTCAATAATGAGTTTTACTCTATCTTCGCTGCGCTCTGCAAGTACTGCAAATGCGCCATAACTAGTTTTGTCAGATGGCATAACATAGTTGTCATACCAAGTTCCACTGGCATACATGAAGAAATCATCGCCTGGTTTTACATCTAAGTTGCGAGCACTGAGGTCTATTCCAAAGCTTCCTAATTCTGGGGTTTTTGCAGATGTTTGTGTTGCTTCAGACGATAGTGTTTCTGCGGAATTGTTTTTATTGTTATTTTCGCTGCATGCACTAATGGCAAATACGCCAAATATTGCTAGTGCTAGAAATGATTTATTCATATGTTTCCTTGCTGTCGTTTTATATAATTTTTAAAAGTGTTTCACTTTTTTAACGGACGTACTTTAAAGGGCAAGGGCACAGTATTCAAGCTTTTAACACTTTATTAATCAAGAGTTATGATTATTTCGCATCAATATTTTGTCTATATGGCAGTAAAGACGAAGATTGTTCAGCATAATCAATAATTTGTGGTGTTTCTCGTTGCAAAAAATCGTGTACTGCTAGGTCGAAAGCCTCTTCGTACATTTTATGGTTTGAATAACAAATGGTTGGAGTAAACCCTCGTAGGATCTTGTGTTCACCTTGCGTACCTGGGTTAAAGAGCATAATATTTTGTTCAATACAAAATTCAATTCCCTGATAGTAGCATGCTTCAAAATGCAAGCCTGACACATCAGCAAGAGAACCCCAGTAACGCCCATAAAGCCCATTTTTGTCATATAAAAATAGTGCACATGCTATTGGAGACTTTTCTATTTCGTGAGTTTCTGGCGACTTGCTTGTTACTTCAATTTGTTTAGTGTTTTCACTTTTTGATGTTTCCGCCACAACTAGCAATAAATTCTCAGGCATTTCAACGAGAAGTTGATAAAAAAACGCTTCAGTCAAATACCCAGAATGGCCACTTCTTTTTATATAAGTCTGCTGATAGCAGGTGTAAAAAAACTGCATATTTGATTGACTAATATTATTGCCGATTATGCGTTTAAGCTGAACACCTTGTTTGGCTATGCCTGCGCGTTCCTTTCTAATAGAGCGGCGTCTGCGCGCTGTTAACGATGCCATAAAATCGTCAATATGACGGTAGTTGTTGTTGTGCCAGTTAAACTGTACAGATTGGCGTTGATGAAACTGGCTTACCGCTAAGGCTTCAGAAGCTTGCTTTTCAGTGAATAAAATGTGTAATGAAGATACCTTTAGCGTAGTCATTAATTGCTCACTGATTTCACTTAAATACGCTGCCACTTGATTAATTGTAATCTTTGCAGCCAACAGGATGCGAGGCCCTGTTACGGGCGTAAACGGCACTGCCATTACAAGTTTCGGATAATATGACAAGCCGTGTTGCTGATAAGCGTTGGCCCAGCTATGATCGAAGACGTATTCACCGTAGGAATGAGACTTTAAGTAAGCGGGTATAAATCCGATTAATTGACCTTGCTGGTTTTGTATTATTATATGATTTGGCTTCCAGCCCGAATTACCACCCACACAAACGCTTTGTTCTAAAGCATTAAGGAATGCATATTGCAAAAATGGGCTGGTCGACTGTGTCGGATCACTAAGCAATGAAAAAGATTCTTTAGATATTGCTGCCATGCTATCAATACTTGTCCATTCCCAATTCATGAGTAAACTAACCGCCTATTTAATATTTATACGAATGCGTAAAGCTATATGAGTTTAGACGAAGCAAAGATCATAAATCAAACTATTACGCGCTTATTATCTATGCGCGAACATAGCCAGTTTGAATTACTGCAAAAACTAACAGCAAAAGGACATAGTCAGGTAAGCTGTGAAAAGCTTGTGCAGCTGTTTATCGATAAAAACATTCAATCTGACCAACGATACTTAGAATCTTATATACGCAGTGCTTACTTGAAAGGGAAAGGACCACAAGTTATTAGACAAACCTTAAAACAACACAAGATTGAAGGTCTTTGTGTGTCTGAGCATATAAACGACAAGGACTATGATTGGTATGGCCTTGCAGTAAAAGTCCGTAATAAAAAATTTGGCGAAAACCCACCTGTGGATTTTTCAGACAAACAAAAACAAATGCGCTTTTTACAATACCGAGGATTTGAACAAGAGCACATAAATGCTGCTTTTGACTGACGTAACACAAAATTAGCTATATTTTGCAGAAATGTCGTTATTAATATTAATTAAACAGTATAAACAGGCTTAAATTTAGTAAACAATAATGATATTGTTCGCAGATTAAATTAAACCTTAATATCTATAAGCTCAACTCGGGATAAGAAACAGCAATGCTGAACGCTATTTTTTATCCCGAGTTGAGCTTAATTAGCACACTAACCTAACTATAACGGCATTAATGCCGCAACTAGGTTAACGCATAGGAAACTAAATGACTCGCTCTACCGCTCAAGTACGTCGCGCTTTTCTTGATTTTTTTGTCAACAAGCAACACCAAGAAGTTGCTACTTCATCACTAGTTCCACATGACGATCCTACATTGCTTTTTACAAATGCAGGTATGAATCAGTTCAAGGACGTATTTTTAGGTACTGAAAAGCGTAATTATACTCGCGCAACTTCGTCTCAACGATGCGTGCGAGCAGGCGGCAAGCATAACGATTTAGAGAATGTAGGCTACACTGCTCGCCATCATACATTCTTTGAAATGCTCGGTAACTTTAGTTTTGGAGACTATTTTAAGAAAGATGCGATTACGTTCGCTTGGACTTTCTTGACTGAAGAATTAGGCTTATCGAAAGAGAAACTATTGGTTACTGTTTATCACGAAGATGATGAAGCCTTTGATATATGGGAAAATCATATTGGTGTGCCAAAAGACCGTATTATTCGCATAGCAACATCTGATAACTTTTGGTCAATGGGCGATACTGGGCCATGTGGACCATGTTCAGAAATATTCTATGACCATGGCGAGCATATATGGGGCGGACGTCCGGGTACACCTGAAGAAGACGGTGACCGTTTTATCGAAATTTGGAATTTGGTTTTTATGCAGTTTAACCGCCAAGCCAATGGAGATATGCAGCCCTTGCCTAAACCTTCTATAGACACCGGAATGGGTCTTGAGCGCATTTCCGCTATTTTACAGAATGTGCATAGTAATTATGAAATTGATTTATTTCAGGCTTTAATTAAAGCGGCGGCAAGTATTGTAGGTACCACCGACTTATCGAACAAATCATTACGAGTGATTGCTGATCATATTCGCTCATGTTCGTTCTTAATTTGCGACGGCGTTATTCCATCAAACGAAGGTCGAGGCTATGTATTACGCCGCATTATTAGACGTGCGGTTCGCCATGGTAATAAACTAGGTGCAAAAGACGTTTTCTTTTATCGCCTAGTAGCAGAACTGGTAAATCAAATGGGCGAGGCTTTTCCCGAGCTTGCACAGCAGCAAGTGATGATTGAAAAAGTACTTAAAGCTGAAGAAGAACAATTTTCCAGTACCCTAGAACGGGGTATGGGCATTTTAAACGAATCGTTGGCTAAACTAAGCGGAAAAGTAGTGCCAGGCGAACTCGTTTTTAAACTATACGATACTTATGGATTTCCAGCAGATTTAACCAATGACGTGGCTCGCGAGCAAGAATTTACAATAGATGAAGAAGGCTTTGAAAAAGCCATGCAAGCACAAAAAGCTTTGGCGCAATCAGCAAGTAAATTTAGTGCAGATTACAACAACATTATTAAGCTAGAGCATAAAACTGAATTTACTGGCTATTCTGACTTGCATGCGAGCGCAACAGTAATAGACATTTTAATAGACCAATCGTCAGTAGAACAAGCCTCACAAGGTAATGCATTAGTCGTGTTAGACAATACGCCATTTTATGCTGAGTCGGGCGGACAAATTGGTGATACAGGAATCTTAACATTCAATGGCGGACAGGCTAAAGTTATTGATACCCAAAAAATTGGCGCAGCTTTTGTACACAAAATAACACTAGATTCAGTATTGAAAATTGGTGATACGGTTGAAGTCACTGTAAATAAAGATAGACGTGAAGCGATAAAGTTAAACCATAGTGCAACCCATTTATTACACGCTGCGCTTAGAAATATACTAGGCGAGCACGTAACACAGAAAGGCTCGTTAGTAGATGCCGATAAACTAAGGTTTGATTTTTCTCATTTTGAAGGCATTGCTGCAAGCACATTGACCGAAATCGAAAATAGCGTCAACCAACAAGTACGAGCAAATCATCAGTTGAGCACCAAATTAATGACATTAGAACAAGCCAAAGAGGCAGGTGCAATGGCCTTGTTTGGCGAGAAATATGATGATAATGAAGTGCGTGTGGTTCAAATGGGTGATTTTTCAACAGAACTGTGCGGCGGTACTCATGTAAATCGAACGGGTGACATTGGTATGTTTAAAATTGTATCTGAAGGCGGTATTTCATCAGGTGTTCGCCGTATTGAAGCTATTACCGGACAAGCCGCTTTAGATTTTGTACACAATGATGCCAACAGCTTGTTTGCTATTGCAGGATTAATAAAGTCAGACAAAGCAAATTTAGTCAAAAAGACGGAGCAATTAATTTCACAGTTAAAACAAACAGATAAAGAACTTTCGCAATTAAAACAGCAATTAGCCGGTCAACAATCGAAAGATTTAGTGAAAAATGTAAGTAACGTACTTGGCGTAAATTTATTAGTTAATAAATTAGAAGGAGCCGAACCAAAAGCCCTGCGTGGCATGATGGATGACTTGAAAGTGCAAATTAAGTCGGGGGTGGTTGTTTTAGGCTTGGTGGCTAATGGCAAAGTAAACTTAATTGCTGGAGTAACTAAAGACCTAACAGGCAAAGTTCATGCAGGCAAGTTGGTTAGTCATTTGGCTGAACAAGTTGGTGGTAAAGGTGGTGGCCGGCCCGACATGGCTCAAGCCGGCGGGACAGAAGTTAAAGCAATAGATTCAGCTCTAGCGTCGGTAGAAAGTTGGTTAAGTGAAGTGTTAGCAAGTTAAAACGAACAATTAAGGTAAAAAAGATTGTTTATTGACTATACTAGGTTATGGTATATGAGTGATGATATGGATGGCCTATTATATTGCTAAAGTGGTAACGGAGAATTGGCGAAGAAGGGCACCTTCATTTATACTTCAAATTATCGAATAGTGGAACTAGATAATTTGTACATTACTTGCATATACTATTAGAACAAAATTATTAGCTGTATAGAGTAAGGTATGCTAGCATTTTGCAATGTAGTTTTACTTAACAGTCAAGTTAACTTGCAGGAAATAACGAATATTAAATAGGAGCTATACATGTTAATTCTTACTCGCCGTGTAGGCGAAACTCTCATGGTTGGAGATAATGTTACAGTGACCGTGTTAGGTGTTAAAGGCAATCAAGTCCGTATTGGCGTAAACGCGCCAAAAGAAGTGTCTGTTCATAGGGAAGAAATCTATATGCGCATTCAAGCTGAAAAAGGAAATGCACCCGCCGCTGACGAGTAATTACATTTTACTCTAGAACGAAGCTCGGAAATTGCCGAGCTTTTGTACAAAATGGGTGATATTTTTGCTCAATTGTTCAAATTTCTAACGATCAGAATTTTACTACCAAAAAAGCATTGACTTACTGTGGTGTTTCAGTAAACTTGCGCTCCACAATTTGGAGAGGTGGCCGAGTGGCTGAAGGCGCTCCCCTGCTAAGGGAGTATAGGGTTTATAGCCCTATCGAGGGTTCGAATCCCTCCCTCTCCGCCATTGTGTTTTTAGAAGATTGCGCGTGCGTAGCTCAGCTGGATAGAGTACCTGGCTACGAACCAGGCGGTCGGAGGTTCGAATCCTTCCGCACGCGCCAATTTTTCTACATATACATTTGCAAGTGTAAATGCAGAAAAGTTGCAGCAACAAAATTTTTTTAGCAACTAAGTCGTTTTTGCGCGTGCGTAGCTCAGCTGGATAGAGTACCTGGCTACGAACCAGGCGGTCGGAGGTTCGAATCCTTCCGCACGCGCCATCATTAAAAAACCACCGTACGGTGGTTTTTTTTTGCCAGATTTTTGCATACTGTTTTAGTTTGCAAATTTGTTAATTATTCGTTAAAACGAATAGAATATGCTTAAATAATGGTAATTTTGCATAAAAAATGTAATTTTGCGCATGTTTATGAAGTATTTTCATTGTCTTTTTATAGTCAGCATGCTATTTAAAGTAAGCATATTTTACAACAAATGATTATGAAGAGGATGAAGCAAAACCATGGTTGAGCAACTAACAGAAGCAGGAATATTACTAGCGGTAGGTATGTCAGTAGTATTTGCTTTTTTGACCTTATTAATAGGGGGTATTCACAGTATCGCTTGGTTTTCGAATCTTTATCCTCAAGCAGTGGAAAATGCTAATAAATATAATAAGCCTAAATATAATAAAAACAGTTCAACTCCAACGACAGTAGACCCAACCGTTGTCTCGGCAATTACTGCCGCTGTGCATGCGCACAGACGTAAAGGCAAATAAAAATAATAAATGCCAAGTTACAACACATACAAATAAATACCAAAAGGGACCATTTTTTATGTCTACAAAGTTGAAAATTACCGAACTAGTGTTTCGGGATGCCCATCAATCTATTTTAGCGACCCGTTTACGATTAGACGATATGCTGCCCATTGCTGCCACTTTAGATAAAGTTGGCTATTGGTCAGTTGAATCTTGGGGTGGGGCTACTTTCGACGCTTGCATACGTTATTTAGGTGAAGATCCTTGGGAACGTATTCGTGCACTAAAAAAAGCGATGCCAAACACAAAGCAACAAATGCTACTTCGTGGCCAAAACTTGTTGGGCTACCGTCACTATGCTGACGATGTTGTGATTAAATTTGTTGAACGCGCTCACAAAAACGGAGTGGATGTATTCCGTATATTTGATGCTATGAACGATGTGCGTAATTTAACAACAGCTGTTAAAGCAACAAAAGATGTTGGTGCGCATGCGCAAGGCACACTGGCATATACAATTAGCCCGGTGCATACCTTAGCGTTTTGGTTAGACATGGCGAAAAAAGTAGAAGACTTAGGTGTCGATTCTATTTGCATAAAAGATATGGCGGGCCTTCTAAAACCGTACGACTGTGAAGAACTAATTACTGAATTAAAAGCGACCATTAAAGTACCTATTGCCATGCAGTGTCACGCTACAACGGGTCTAAGTACTGCAACTTATCAAAAAGCCATAGATGCTGGCATAGATATGCTCGATACCGCAATAAGCCCAATGAGTATGACTTATGGGCACACAGCAACCGAAACGATTGCCGCTATTGTTGAAGGAACTGAGCGTGACACAGGTCTAAATAAAGAATTGATGGCCGAAGCTGCCACCTATTTTAGAGGAATACGCGAAAAGTATTCTCAATTTGAAGGTAGTTTGAAAGGTGTGGACGCTAGAATTCTTACCGCTCAAGTACCCGGTGGAATGTTAACCAACATGGAAAGTCAGTTAAAAGAGCAGGGTGCAGAAGATAAATTTGATGAAGTATTACTAGAAATACCTCGCGTAAGAGAAGATTTAGGCTTTATACCTTTAGTGACGCCTACTTCACAAATTGTTGGCTCGCAAGCGGTTATAAACGTACTAACGGGCGAACGTTATAAATCAATCTCTAAAGAAACAGCTGGTGTGTTAAAAGGTGAGTATGGCGCTACGGCAGCCCCTGTTAATGCTGAATTGCAAGCTAGAGTGTTAGAAGGCGGGAAAGCAATTACTTGTCGTCCGGCAGATAACATTGCTGATGAACTAGATGAATTGGAAGCAACATTAAGCACATTAGCGAAAGAAAAATCGCTGCGTTTAGCGAAAGATAAAATAGATGATGTACTAACCTATGCGCTTTTCCCGCAAATAGGCCTTAAGTTTATCGAAAATCGTGACGATCCATCTGCGTTCGAACCAGCACCCTCAAGTGGCCCTGAAGAAGTTAATAGTGAAGCAGCGGTGCCCTTTGCGGCAGATGCTGCTAGTTATGCAGTAAAAGTAGAAGGCAAGGTTTACCACGTAGAAGTAGCGGCCGGTGGAGAGTTAACACATATTTCGCCTATTAGTTTGTCTACACCTACTAATCAAGCTTCGCACTCTGCGGCGCAAACACCAGCCCATAGCGCTAATGCCACAGAAATTAAAGCACCTTTGTCGGGAAATATTTTTAAAGTCATAGTGGAAGAAGGTCAAGCCATTAATGAAGGTGATGTAATTTTAATTCTTGAAGCGATGAAAATGGAAACTGAAGTGCGCAGCACCGAAAGCGGCATAGTGGCCAAAATTAGTGTGAAAGAAGGCGACGCTGTGCAAGTTGGCCAAACTATGATGTTGGTAAGTTAATATGGATAAGATTGAAATGTTATGGCAAAGCACTGCTTTGCCGCACTTTGAGATTGGCCAAATTATAATGATGTTAGTGGGGCTAGGCTTGCTCTATCTTGCTATCGTTAAAAAATTCGAACCATTGTTGTTGTTACCCATTGGTTTTGGCGCATTATTAACCAATATTCCCTTAGCCGGATTTTCAGAAGCAGGGGGTTTGCTTCATTACATTTACTACATTGGGGTAGACACAGGCGTATTCCCACTATTGATATTTATGGGTGTAGGCGCAATGACCGACTTTGGCGCGCTTATTGCCAATCCGAGAATGTTATTGCTAGGCGCAGCAGCACAGTTTGGTATTTTTGCTACTTTGTTTGGTGCAATATTACTGAATGGTTTGCCTGGCTTTGAGTTTACTCTGCAAGATGCTTCCGCTATAGCCATTATTGGTGGTGCTGATGGACCTACGGCCATATTCCTAGCTTCTAAGCTTGCACCAGAGCTTTTAGGTGCTATTGCAGTAGCGGCTTATTCATACATGGCGCTAGTGCCAATAATTCAACCACCTATTATGAAAGCACTAACCAGCCCGGAAGAACGTAAATTAGAAATGAAACAACTTAGAGTGGTTTCGCAGCGTGAAAAAATACTCTTTCCTATTGCCGTTTTAATTTTGACACTTATTTTCTTGCCAACAGCTACGCCATTGGTCGGCATG
>Ga0316201_10002935_pt1 | contig 12376 bp, 9 predicted proteins | sample CS6wburrow_MG_FD_204516 | JGI IMG/M metagenome (GOLD analysis project Ga0316201, IMG submission 204516) | Coastal sediment microbial communities from Delaware Bay, Delaware, United States - CS-6 worm burrow | ecosystem: Environmental > Aquatic > Marine > Coastal > Sediment | place: USA: Delaware... | reverse complement strand
TACCACTGCCACCGCCTGAACCACCTGAACCACTGCCACCACCTGAATCACCTGAACCGCCACAACTGGCATGAACGATAACTTGTACTTGGGTGCTTTCTCCCGCACCTAAGAAACCCAGTTCTTTACATTCAACGGTTTTGGCATTTGGATTGCCGTTAAAGGGATAACCGACTAAGAAGGGAACCGATGAGGGGTTTGTACCCATGCGCGGATAAGGGCTATTAGGATGACCCGTGTCATTGCTCAAATTACAATTCAGAGGCGTATTGATACTCGGTAAATAGGGTTGCAAGGGGCGCGTGCTATGATCAACCGCTTGAAGTGGATTGCCGCTGGTACCGCTGACAAATGACCAACAATTAGGCAATTCGGGTTGTGACCACATTTCTGCCGACATCAAGGGCGCATTACCGTCATTATTGAGCGTAACGGTATACACGAGATCACCATTTTCAACCACGACATTAGCACTGGCCTGTAAGCTCAATCGCAGATTGGGGCTAAAAATTTTGGTTGAAGCGTTAACGGTGGGTGCGCTTTCAGAGAGCCGGATTGATTGGCTGATGCTATGGAAACTCTCTTTGGGTACCGTCAACTTTTGGCTAGGATTACGCGGATTGGGGATTTGGATATCCTGGGCCACCTCTATTTTTAAGGTGTAACTGCCCGGATTATCTAAACGGATGTCATAACAGCCTTCGTTGTTGGTGTAACCGATTTTATTACCTACTGTGATTTGCACCACATTAGCCATCTCATTTCCGCCAGCATCTTTCACGCATCCCATCACGCGATAACCGCCTTCGGCGGAGATCAGATAAATATCACCCAAATTGCGTTCGGGATAACTTTGATTCACTGAACCATTACGGCTGATATCTTGATAACCGCTTTTGGAGGCCGTGAGGGTAAATGAGGTAGCTGCCATCATGCCACTGACTGTAAACCTACCATCGGTACCCGTTGTCGCGGAGTTGCCAACATTGAGATTGATAGCGACACCGGCCAGAGGATTTTTATCAATATCCAAAATACGCCCTATGGCTCGATATCCCCCAGCTTTGATGCTCAAATCACCCAGATTGCGGATAGGATAACTGTTATTCACAGAACTGTTCTGGGTTACTGAGGTATAACCCTTTTTTGTGACGGTAAGCGTGAACGATGTCGATGCCATCATGCCACCGATTTCAAACGTGCCATCAGCTGCGCTTGTGGTTGTCGCACCCGTGCTGCTCAGACTGATTTGTGCGCCGGACACCGGCTGTCTATCAGCATTCACGACACGCCCTGTGACTTGATAACCGCCTTCTCTGATGATCAAATTACCCGCATTGCGGATGGGATAACGATTACTCACAGAACCATTATGAGTCGCTGAGGTATAACCCGTTTTTGTGACGGTGACGGTGAACGATGTCGATGCCATCATGCCACCGATTTCAAACGTGCCATCGGCCGCACTTGTGGTTGTCGCGCCTGTACTCAGACTGACTTGTGCGCCAGACACCGGTTGTCGATCACCGTTTAACACCGTACCCGTGACTTTATAGCCACCACGCGAGAGTTTAACCGTGCTTCGATTGGCAACAGGGCTGCTATCACTGACTGAGAAACTGATAGACACGCTATCGTAATTGGCTTTAGTCGCCGTGATCACATAAGGGCCTGGTTCAGAAACACTGAGCACATAATCGCTAGAATCGACATGAACCGTTCCGTTGTTGATCGTGAATTGGACATCATTCAGGTGTGTACCCGTCGCATACTCAACGACATCGAATTTGACTTTGTAGCCATTTGTGGCCGCGATAGCATAGATTCTGCTACCCACACTGGCCGTTTTATTGTTCGCGCTGACTTTTGAAAAAGAAAGCGTGCGCGATTTGTAGCCACTGGCAGACATGGTGAGACTTGTCGCACCTGCTGCCACGTTAGTCATTTCAAAACAGCCATCAGCACCCGTGCTGCCAGAATCGCCCGTCGCTGTCACCGTCAATCCCGATATTGCTTGGCCATTAACATCGACAAAACAACCGGTTACGGTATAGGCCCCTACCTGAGTGCTTAATAATAATAAGCTCACGATACCCAGTAGTCTGAATATCGTGTGTTTGGATTTTCGAGTACTCATAAAATTGATTACACGCAAAGCGTGCCTCCTTAATATATGTCGTTGCGTTAAACAAATACGTTCGCTGGAAATGATCGTATCGGTTATCAGTTAGGGTGTCAGCCTGTTATCAATTTTTTAACGGTTTTATCCTCTTTTCTTTAGCGTTTATTTTCCTGTTTTTAGTAACAACAAAAAATAACATCCTTTATAAACAAATGAATTTTACATGTATGCCTATTGAGATATGGGGTGAACAAATACCAATCCATATCCGTACAAATACGTATACTGATTATTAATGGCTATTGGCTATTCTCTAATTCACAATGTTCACAAATGAGTTTGCAGGGTTCGGGCACCAATCCACAAAATAAAGCGATATGAATCAGTTCAACCAGATGTTTCGCGCCCATTTTTTTCATGAGGCGAATGCGATGATCTTCAACTGTTCGCTTACCTATCCCCAATTCTTGGGCGATTGTTTTATTGGATTTGCCCTGTAGTATTTCAGTCATAACATCCTGTTGTCGCACTGTGAGTGTCTCTAAACGGGCTAGCAGTCTCTGCTTATGGGCCGCTTGACAACGGGAACGTGTGTCAAATTGGAGGGCTTCTTGGATACGCCTTTTCAACTGCGCCTGATTGAATGGTTTTTCAATAAAATCAAATACTTTGGCTTTCAAAGCCTTAACTGCGGTGGAGACATCAGCATTTTCAGCTAAGATAATGACGGGTAAAGTCATTTTTTCAGCTAACAGGCGCTGATGGAGTTCAAGGCCTGTCATATCGGGTAAATGCAAATCAAGTAGTAAACAACCGGGTTGATTGGGTTGGTAATTTTTTAAAAACGCTTCGGCCGTGTAATAAGAAACCACTCTTTGTGTGGCCCATTTCATACTGTCTTGAATCGTTGTGTGGGTTATTTCGCACTGATCTGTAATAAAAACAGTCGGTTGAGGGTGTCGTGTTTTCATGGCCGCCGTTTAACAATGAACAATGAGCAATCAGCACAATCAATTTAAGAAAGACTATCAATATAAAGGTTGCGAATATTAATTTGGGTTAATGAACATTTCGAGTCGGTGTAACTTGATCTGTTATAGGATGATTTTGTGTTTGTCCGTTATGTCGCTCATTAAATGAACGATGAACAATCACCGAAGACTGTCAATTGAAAGTTGTGAATCTTAATCAAGGTAAAAGTACATTGCTAGTATCAAAGTGTTGCATTTGGATTTTTGGCATTTAACAGAAGTGTTAAATTTGGGATGAGGAGTGGGAGGATGAGGAGTGTGAGGAAGGGAAGGCTATATATAGAGGTTCAGAAAAGGGCGAACACGCAGGTTCGCCCCTACGGGCGTGATGTAGGGGCAATCCCTTGTGGTTGCCCATTCCATCAAACATTAACCGCCCATTTCATCAAACATTAAACATTAAGCATTAACCATTAATCATTTACCATTAAACCTTGCGCCACAATGTTGTCGTTGACGCAATACCAAAAATATCTTGGCTTGGATAGTCGTCTTGTTGTTTCTTGATCTTGTCCAGTTTTTGTAGTCGTTGAAAAAGTGCCCAATGCAAATCCTTGAAAGGGGCACCCTTATCGTGATGAGCGGCTAATGCTGCCACATACTCATTTTGGTGCCCATGAAGCAACTTGAGAAAAAAGTCATGTGAAGTAAACTGCCGATCCATTTTTTGGAGGGTTTCTTCAAAAAAGCTTTCCAACTTGTCAACAACTTCAGAAGCTTGGTTTGCCATCAGAGTTAGTGTCTCCTTAGTAGATTAATGAAAGTGAATAATAGGGTACTTGATGCAAGCGCGATTTCATCGCACAGCATTTTGTACTCGCTTATAAGTATGAGCTAAAAACACCTTGTTGTCATCTTTTGCGTCATTTAAAAGAACTGTTTCAACAAATGTCTGTCGTACTCGAAAATTTTACCCAAGATTTTGTGCAATTAGTCCATTATACTCAAACGAAGATTGAAAGCGAACAAGAGGTGTTAGAACGTGCCAAAATCATGGATGAACTCATGGATATGGCGAACAGTGAAGAAGATATTGTTATGCTTTTTGCTAACGCTATCTCTGATCGCATTGAGGAATTTGAAAATAAGCAATTGGAATGGCATCGAATGAAGCCGGGTGACGTTTTAGCAAATTTGATGCAAATTCACCAAGTTGAGCCAAAAGAGTTGTCTCATATTGCACCGCAATTAGTGATTACTGAATTGCTCAATGAAAAACAGACGATGACACTTGAACAGCTTAAGGGCTTTTCTCAGTTTTTTAAGGTGCCAGTCACATTGTTTCTTGATTGAATACCTGTTTTAAAAGAGGTTTTACCCACCCTACCTGACTAATCCGTTGTACTTATGATTGGCGGTTGTTTGTAATTAATTGAGTACAACTCATTACTCGGATAAACGAATTAAAAACCCTCTTTTTACTTGGTTAAATTCGCTTATCCCCGTCATTAGCTGTACCTTATGATTGGCGGTGGTTTGTTTATTGAATGATTATGCTGCTGTTTAGTCTCATAATCAATAAAGGAGAATATTAGTTTGAGTGATTCATCTACTAAAATTGTCACTAATCCCTTGTTGCTTCTAAAAGGAACAGATGGAACAACCCTCTCATTAGCTCAAAATATTGTCACTCATCAATTATTCCAAAAGACAATGCCAGAAGAGGGCTATACGGGTAGTGGTGTTTATTTTTGGCGATATAATGCTTATGCCAAAAACTTGGCCACTTGCTGGTATGATTATCGTGTTCGTAGAGGAGATTTTAAAGAAAATGAAGGGGCCATCATTTATGTCAATATTCGTGTCAAGGAAAATGAATTTGTAGATTTGGAAACGCCATTGATGAAAGAGATTTTTGGTACTTTTGCAATGAAGCTGATCGAGAATGATGACGATGATGTTAAAATCAGAAAGTTGAAAGGGGGTATATACGATTTATTTATTGAAACATTGGAAAAAAAGACTGGCCTAACCTATAAAGTTTTTCAAGTTCGCATACCACCTCCTAAAAAATGCCAGATTTATTCTAGGACTCAATTGTTTTTAGGTGATCCATTCTGTTATGTAGTACGAGAGCAAAGCTGTATTCACATAGAAAAAGTGGAAGAGATAAAACAATGAATGAAACACAATTTGAAGAAGCAATCAAAGCGACAGCAATTGAATTGGGTTCAATGAGTCGCGAAGAACTCCGTCGGGAAGTAGAAAAGCGAGAAAATTGCGACTTTGCTCATATTTTTTCTGAAACGGGTGAAGATGAAGATTTTGGGTATCCCGCCTCAGTTAATCAACCTCATCTCATTTTATCCCTAAGTGAAGACAAATTAGACGAACTGATCAATCAAGCTGTTGCTAAGCAATTAAAACTCTTTTTACCCACTCTGGTTGATAATATTTTATCAAAACTGGAACACGCGAAAATATAAACGAAGCTTTTGCACCCATTATTCCTTTTGCATTGGCGCTGGAAGAGAATTATTATAGCGTTTCCCGATTGAATGAAGTGAGTACAACTCATTACTCGGATAAACGAATTAAAAACCCTCTTTTTACTTGGTTAAATTCGCTTATCCCCGTAATTCGTTGTACTTATGGTTGGCGGTGGTTTGTTTAGTACAGCGGATCAGGGGAGTGAATGGATTGTTGGTGAGGCGTATATCGAATAGAAGGGTGCCGAACTGATAAGTGGAAAGACTGGTGTGGTTATCCGCCATCACGAAGAATTACCATCACATCAATCCGGGAATGAAGCTAATCCGTTGTACTTATGGTTGGTGGTAGTGGGTTGCAGCGAGAGCGAATACCCGCCCTACTCTTGCTATGTTCCGATTCAGATTCAGGTTTATAAAAGGTAAAAATGATGGTACGAAATTATACTGCTAAATATACAAAAATTGATTCAGGCTATATGGGGCAAATCATTGAATGGCCCGAAGTTATCACAGAAGGTAAAGATATTGAAGAATGCCGTGCCATGTTGAGAGATGCCCTTCAAGAAATGGTTTTAGCCTATCATCAGCAAAATCAGGAAATTCCGTTAGGAAATAGTTTGATAGAGCAATTGCCCGTGGAGATTCAAAATGTCTGTCAAGCGGCGTAATTTAATTAAGTACTTTGAAGTCAATGGATTTTATTTATGACGTGAAGGCGGGAACCATTCTGTCTATACCGATAATATTAAGACTATTCCAGTGAAAAGACATCGAGTTTTTGATAGGATTACCGCTAACCAATTGTGTAAACAAGCCGGGCTACCACCGAAATTTTAAGCAAGGGTAGGGGCACTGCCATTAATTAAGTTCAGGGCAGCGTAGGGCGGTAGCCAGGTTGGCTAAGCGGGCACCCTGATCTTTGATTTTTATTCCAACGCATTGATAACTGATAACTGATAACTGATAACTGAAAATTTGTTCAACAAGACAAAGGAGTCAATCACAATGCTTGAAAATAAATTGATGACACGCGATCCCGATATCTTAGGTGGAATCCCGATATTTGTAGGTACTCGTGTACCCGTCCAAACCTTGCTTGATTATTTAGAAGGGGGGCATCCACTCAAAGCCTTTTTAGACGATTTTCCAACTGTTCAACTCACCCATGCTCAGGGCATATTGAGATTTTTCAAACAGAACTTATTGGTAGGTACTGATGAAAGTGTTGCTTGATGAATGTTTGCCCAAAAAACTTAAACGTGATTTTGTGGGTTATGAAGTGAATACGGTGCCATAAATGGGGTGGGCTGGTATTAAAAACGGTGCTTTACTCACTCTGGCAGCACCTCAGTTTGATGTCTTTATAACCATTGATAATAATCTGCGGTATCAACAAAATTTAAAATGCGACCACTGATACCAAGCGTTCTTTCAGCATTGGAAACGACTTCACAAACTGGGCAAGTTATTGAAATCAAAGCATGATAATTAAAAACCCTTCTATGGTTAAATTCGCTTATCCCCGTAATTAGCTGTACTTATGATTGGCGGTGGTTTGTTTAAATAATTGAGTACAACAGTTCTTAATCTTGTTGTACCAAAGTGTTTTCAGAATAGACAAGATAATCAATTCTGCACATTCTGATTTAATAACCTCGAAACAAGTGAAAACAATGAAGTTTTTAAAACTCTATTTGGAAACATCGTCATGGAATTTCTATTATGCTGATGATGCTCCCGAAAAAATGGCAATCACTCGTGAATTTTTTGATGCTTTGCCTGATAATCATTATGACATTTATATTTCAGATGTCGTTTTAAAAGAAATTAACAAAGCCTCTGAAAATAAAGCTGAGCAACTCAAATCTTTGATTAAACAATGTCAACCAACCACTCTTAGGTTGGAATTAACGGTTGCTGATTTGGCTAATGCCTACATAGAGGCTAAAGTTTTGCCGCCAAAAGCACTTTATGACGCACAACACATTGCCTTTGCAACTGTCAATGAATTAGATTATGTTGTCAGTTGGAATTTACGCCATATTGCTAACGTGCATCGGCAAAAAAAGGTTAATGCTATCAATTTGCTTAATGGTTATACTAAACCTCTTCAACTGATAACCCCAATGGAGGTAAGCTACGATGACACTTAAAGTTGACAAATCATTAGCGGAAGTTCTTGAATGGAGAGAACAACTACGATTAGAGTGTGAATCAATGTCACCGGAAAAACAAGTTGCTTATATTCATCAAGAAGCACAAGAAATCATGCGGCAATCTGATTTAAACTTGGTTATGATGGATTCTCGGACTCGAAAAATGAGTGATGCCTCTTAGAGTCGTGAAAAAATAGGAATGGTGGGATCGCTGTCGGTGAAATTGTAGAGACGCGATCTAGAGACGCGAGGCATCGCGTCTCTACAGTTCAATGCCGACAGTACGATCTGCATTAATTAATCATTAGCCATTAATTCCAACTACTTTCTATTGAACAATCACCTGTGATCTGGGCATGTAATCGAATCCCCTTACTGAGTAATTGTTCAATCACGCTTTCGATATTGGCATCGGGATACGGTGAGGCATCTGTGATTAAGAAAATGGTGCCGCCGGGTTTGACATGGGAAATGGCGACTTGTAAGGCTTCGATTGAGGCTTCGGGGCAACTGCCACCGCCTTTGGCTTCCAGTTGTTCAAGTGCCGTTTGTAAAACGTTGATATCTTGAGTCAATGCCTTGACTGTCACTTCATCTCTAAACGTGATTAAAACCAATTCCCCATTCGCCCACTCTTCTGAGCGTTTCACGGCTTCTAGGAGTTCTGCAATTTCTGTTTGCATACTCGCGGTGACATCCAGCAGCAAGGCGAAATCAACTTCAATATCGCCTATCAATAGCTCTGTACGTTCTCTATCTGTGTGTATGGGATACTCTTTTGCTGTGATTTGGGCCGCTAGAGTCAGTAGCAAGAGGCCGGCATCTTTCAATCGTACTTCGATATGAACGGGAATCTGGCGAATGTTATCAATACCGCCTAAATCGCTGAGTGAACAAATCAGAATCGGCCGTTGGCTGAGATCGCAATTGCCATAATCGGTATTAATGGCTTGCAGTTCTACGCCATTGGGTAACGTGATTTCCAATTCAACTTCTGTCGCTTTTGTTGGCGCTTTGTCGTTCAGCGTGGTTTCTATGCTGTATTTTAAAGTCTCTGTGATGGCTATCGGATCGTGATCATCGCGCACAATGACGGATAAATAAGGCCTGATCTCAGTCCAAGTGGTTTTGATATCGGCCGGGTATTCATTGGCCGTGATTTGAACCGTGTTGATCAGCTTTTCAGTTTCTTGATTGCTCACCACAATCTCGACAGTCGTTTCTTCGCTAGGCCCTAAATCGCCTAAAGTGCAAATCAGGGTGCTGCTCTCGCAGTGGCCGTTTACCGTTTCCATCGTTATCAGGTTGGTGTTTTCAGGCAAGACTTCTGTCAAAATGAGGTTCGTTGCCGTTTCAAGCCCTTGGTTGCTGACGGTTATCGTGTAAGTGATGTTTTCCCCTTGTTCTGGCACCTTGGGTTGGCTAACCACTTTGATATTCAGCTGAGAAGTGGGTTTAAAACTGACACTGGCCTTTTCCTGATTACCCACGGTGACGTTTTGCGCTTGAAAACGATAGCCCGTTTGACTGGCCGTGGCCGTGTAATCGCCTTCGGCAAGATTGCCGATTTGCCAATCACCTTGTTCATTGGTGAGCGTAGTCTGTTCGCCAACTTGAACGGTGACACCGGGTAATGGGTTGTTGAATTTGTCGCGGATGTTGCCCGAAACGAGATAGCTTGGGATATTTCCTGTTGGCGGGTTATCAGCCTCACCCGTTGTCTCATCACCTGTCGTATCGTCATTTTCACCCTGATGCTCGCTTTCATCCGTGTAGTGGCCATCGAATGGGGTGTCATTTTCCTGATGTTGACGGCCGTCTTCTTCAATCTGTTCTGTGGTGGCCGCGACACGCACTGTGATGCTGTCCCTGATTTCTGAATCATCTTGTGACAACACATTGATTGTAATGGTATTTTCAGCCGATATCGCAGGGAGTGTGACTTTGAACAGCATGGTTCGGGTTTGTAGGCCATCAAGCCGTAAGGTTGACGGTAAACTGCCTAACACCCAGCCGGCTGTGTCAGTGACACTGAATTGATAAGTTTCCCGTTTTGGCCCATGATTGACGATAGTTAAGAAAATGGGTAGGGTTTCACCAGGCTCGGCCGCGAAAGCGGCAGGTGTGTTGAGGGAAACTTTGCGAAGTGTTTTGGCAACGGCCATAATCAGATGAGGTGTGTCTATCCTGTCAGTCAGGCTTTTGCCATCGGGTAGCAAAACGCGATCAGTCTGTAGCTTGACTTCAGGCGCTTTTAGCGCCGGATCGCCGCTGGCTTTGAAATCAATCACACCGCCATTGCCTACGGCTAAAGTGATCAGGTTGCTGGCAGAAATCGCGTTGGCCGCGAAGCGGCTCAGATCGAGTACGACGTTGTCACCGCCTGAAAGGGTTATTTGCCCACCGCTTATCTGGCTTGCTTTGTCGGCTAAAATGATATCGCTTCCAATCCAAATCTGACCCTGTTTACTGGTGCGTAGGCTGCCCCCATTGAGCATCACCAAGGGGCGCGACTGGATCGAAACGACACTGCCTTTTTGGCCTTCGCCACCGCATAACAGGCCTTCATTTCGGAGTATACCCGGTTCACCTTGATTGCCCGTTACTGTGAGGTTGCCACCATATCCCCCTGGGCTACCGTTACCCGCGCAAAGCGTACCCAAGTTAGTCGTGTGGTGGCCGCCGTGGATTTCAACATGGCCGCCGTCACCGGCATACTCCTGATTGCGATGCCCCTGTCCACCGCGAATCGTCGCCTCTGGTGCATTGTAAAACGGGCCTTGGGTAGACAGATAAAGGCTGCCGCCTTGTCCACCATAATAATAACCGCTGTAACCTGTGTTACCGAGAATTTGGCCATAATTATAAATAAAGGCGCTGGCTTGGAGAGATAAATAACCATAACCGTCTCGATATCGCGAACCGGCCCAGCGATACCACCATGTTTGATAGCCATGTTGTATTACGCCATGATGACATAGGCCTTTGATTTGTATGCGATTATGCCATTGTTGTTGATAATAAGGCGCTTCTGCCAAAAGGGTATGGTTTGGGTGAATGCCGACGATATCATCCGCATTAGGGAGGCGATTTTGATCCCAAGTGCTGGGGCTATTCCACGGGCCACTTTGAATCGATTGAATGGTTGGCGTTGTTGGGCAAGCGAGGCCATCTGGTGTATTGCCAGTACCGGTTAATGAAATTGAAGCCGTTGGCGTATCGGAATCATCAGAGAGGAGATAGAACTTGGCTGTTCTGGAACCGATAGCGGTTGGTTGGAATTGCAGTTGTATCGTACAACTGCTTGAAGGCGCGAGGGTTTGGTAAGCACAACTGTCTTGTTGAAGGCTGAAATCATAACGATGTCCATCCGTGAAACCCATGCCTTTAATAGACAAGGGCCCTTTGCCAACATTCTTAACCGTAATCGTTTGAGCAACAGAGGTTTTGCCATACTGGATATCTTCAAACTGAATCGCCGTTGGCGTGATCTCAATAGCTGGCGACATCAACTCACGGCCTTCGCCTTCAAGCGATACGCGCAAATTGGGTGTATCAGGATCATTAGACGCAATGGACAAACTGCCTGGCAGTACCCCTTCTGATTGAGGCTTAAAGGCAACAATGAGAGTACACTGGCCTTGCGGCGATAGCGTTTTATTCGCGCAAGACTGCATCAAGTCATATTCACCTAAAATCGTGATTGCACCGATTTGTAAATCATCATTACCCGTATTTTGGATAATCAGCGTACTGGCCGTAGAAGTGCTACCCACCTTCACGATGCCAAACTGATAAGCGGTTTGGTTGATAACCATTTTCGGCGCAGCAAAAGCATTGCCTTTCAAAGAGACTGTCACACTGGCCTGATCCGGATCATTGGACGGTATAGAAAAACTGGCCGTTTTAGTCCCACCCGATTTGGGTTGGAAGCTCATTAATACGGTACAAGCTTGGGAAGCCGCTAAACTGCTGTTTGTACAGTTATCATGAGAGAGACTGAAGGCCGCCTGACTGGCCAGTTTGAGTTGCCCGATTTTCAAATCACCGTCGCCCCTATTTTCAATCTCAAAGTAGAGGCTTTTAGTATTACCCACATTGATATCGCCAAAATCGTAATCGGTTGAATTAACCGCAATATTAGGGATCAACACCTTACCCTCACCCGTCAATGATACTTTTAACACCGGCATTTCAGGATCATCAGACGATATAGACAAAATCGCGTTTTTCGCGCCACCCGATTGAGGATGAAATGTGATCGGCACAAAGCAATCTCTACCCGATAGCATCGTTTTGTTAGCACAAGTCGTCGTATCCAGCCTAAAATCTGTGCTAGACACTTGAATCTGCCCTAATTGCAGATTACCCGTACCCTTACTGGTAATGCGAAAATTTTCAGTTGTCGTACTGTCAATGGCCTGAAGGCCAAAATCCAAAGTCTTTGATAAGACAGAGATTTTATGCGTTAGCGCAATCCCCTCACCCTTCAACGACACTTTTAACAACGGTGTCTCTGGATCATTAGAAGCGATAGACAGCATTGCGTTTCTGATACCATCTGACAGCGGTTTAAAAGTGACGATCATTTTGCACTCGTTATCCGGCGCAACGGTTTGATCAGCGCAATTCGGC
>Ga0316201_10002934_pt1 | contig 12379 bp, 5 predicted proteins | sample CS6wburrow_MG_FD_204516 | JGI IMG/M metagenome (GOLD analysis project Ga0316201, IMG submission 204516) | Coastal sediment microbial communities from Delaware Bay, Delaware, United States - CS-6 worm burrow | ecosystem: Environmental > Aquatic > Marine > Coastal > Sediment | place: USA: Delaware... | reverse complement strand
GGCAATCCAATGAGTAAGTCATCTGTTTCTCCTTCCGGGGTCAGCGAAACTGTTACACTTCCGACAGGTTCAGAATACCTACTGGAAATCGGTGTTCCAGAGTAACTTCCAAGCAGTCCATTTCCTGAGCATGCACCAAGAAATGGAAAATCAATGGCAATGATTTGATCAAATAAATTATTAAAGAATGATTCAATTCGTTTTTGAACATCACTCTTTTTATGCGCTGGGCAGGAAACATCAAAAGGGCTACCTCCTGCAATGATTGCACAATAGTTGTTGATGTCAATTTCTACTTTTTCAAATTTTTCAACTCGAATTCGATGAACCTGTTCTCTGTCTATTTTACCAACCCTGAGTATTGCTTCAAACTCGCTATCCGCTGTTTCATTTTCAGGACGCATTTGTAAAATGAGCACTTTTTTCATGACAGTTGAGCAGATTAATAAATTAATTTTATATCAATTCGTTTTCAAAATTAATCTGTTCTATTCTTTTAATGCCGTTCTTGGAGACAATAAGTTTATAAAGCATAAATTTTTTATCATTCCTGTCTGAATAGGTAAGTATCATATTCAGATGATACACCCTGTCGGCATGAGATTTTTTAAATCCGTTTTTGGTTCTGACAAATATTTCCTTTTCCGGATCATCCATTTTTTTTGTGAAATCAGAAATATTTAACCTGAGGATTTCGGTAAAACCTGTAAAATCATCTGGCTCTTCCACTATATTTTTAAATATATTAATCTTATTGCGGTATCGGATGATCTTTTCGCCTATTGATTCAATGGATATTTCAGTACTGTTCATTTTGCTCCTTGCCGCTAAAATAAGTTCAGACAAGTGTTTATGTTTCACAAACAGGAAGCTTTCTTTTAGCGCACCTATTTTTTTATTTCCCTGATCATATATGTTTGTTTTAAAATCGTAAAAATACCTGTATTGTCTTTTATTTAAATATAACCTCACAAGCTCCTTTATCCTGTCTTTAAATATATAGCTAACTACGAGGGCAACAAAAAAAGGCAAAGTCAGGTTGCCATACATGAGTTGTGAAGCAAAAGCAACCGCAGTAGCAAAAATCATGGCTATACCAGCGGCAAAACCGAATATGATCTGTTCAAAAAATACACCGTCTTCTTTCGTATCTGTATTTAAGAAAAGGTTACTTTCAATAAATTTTTTCAGTTGGCTTGATCGGTATAGGATATCTTCGTTTGAACTATGGGACTTGGCAATAGAAAGATACTCTCTTTCTTCCCGATATGTCATTTCCTGCAAAACCAAATCATTCAGTTTTGTAAGTTGTGTTTTATCAATGCTATTTTTCTCATTGTCAAATTCATCAATTAATATAAAAACATGCTTTTCAACAAGTAAGCTTTGGTATTCGTCAGCCAGCTGGTAAACATCAAAAATTTCATTACTTTTCAATGATACATTGATTGTCGGTCGCAGGCTTTTATACGCTTCACGGATTTGCTGCACCTGGTCAATAAAATCAGAGATGAGTTCTTTTCTGTCAGTATTTATTGTGGCATTTAAAATATGATGAGTAGAGTGTCTTAAAGAGGTGCCAAAAATGGAACAAAATCGTTTAAGCTGAAAATCGAAATTTTCCTTCTTCTTCTCATCTGGAGACACAATGAAGTTTTTAGCACTTTTTGATAGATTGGCAAAAGGGCTATTCTTTTCTTTTACAATGTTCTGTAAAAGAAAGAAAGGGGTTGTCAAACGGATGTATGTTTTGAGAGAATCATAAAAATCCTGCCTGGCAAAGTTGTGTTTGTTCACATCGAGCGTGTAAGGCAGAAACAAATAAATATTTACAAAATATTTATCTTTTCTAGTTGTCATTTTTGATATAGAGAATTCTAATTTTAACTCTATTGTTTGTTGGTCATGTATTTTGATTTGCTCTTGGATCATGCCTATTGATAAGTATGAAATGCACTTTTGAATAATGGAAGTATAGAATATTGGACAACCTACAATTCCTATATGCATAATGCACAACTATGTGTTTATGAAGTGTAGTGGCGATTAGCCATCATAATTTTATACACGTTTGTGTGCCTAGTATGGGTCTTCCATCGAAAGGTAGTGATATATTCTAGAGGGTGCAACTTCATTATTCACCAGTTTGACAAACTAGAGGCATAGTAAGCTGCAAAGACGCAAGTGGTGTCCCTAATTCTGAAGCTTGGCCGGATGACCAGTAGACGGGAATTCAAAACTGAAAAGGTCTGTTTCAACGAACAGACCTGATGGATTTTGCCTTTACCTGGGGAGATCTTAAATTGAGTGGGTCATTTTGAGAAGTCGGTCGAGGTTATATTACCAAGAGTAGCGATCAATATTGCTAAATTCAGTATCCTCGAAGGTATGTATCCGTTCAGAATTTCGATATGGAATAATAAATGATACCTATATTTTGTTAATTGAGCCAAACGTTCTAGTGTATGGAGCGGACTGAGTGGTAATATGTCTTACCTCGTATACGTAGTTTATTCCTGGCATGGGCCCTCTATCGAAAGGTAGTGATATAGTATAGAGGGTACAAATAGCCCAAATATTTAAACATATGACATTGCTCAATAAATATATTGGTGTAACCAAGGAACATAAGATATATTTATTTGTATGGCTTACCGTAGTATTTTTAACTGCTGTAGTAAACTATTCCGATGGATTATATTATACACGATTTATCGGAGAATTGAATCCTCTTTACGTTTTTCTAATAAGTGGGATTATCGGATTTGCTACGCTCTCCAAGTTTTTATCTAAAAATAGATTTAGCATTTTCAAGATAGAATATGGCAAGAGATCATTTCGCTATATATGGCTGATCATTCCATTTACTTCTATTGCAATTATGGTAGACTACATAATGGTTTTTCCTGAGGATATGAATATTCCATTTCCAGATTCACTTCTATTCTATCCGGCCATGGCTTTTTTAGTTGAGATAGTTTTTCATGTTTTACCAATAGCAACAGTATTATTTTTATTGACTCTGATATTTAAAACCATTGATAAGGAAAATGTAATTTGGATTTCCATTTTTATAGTGGCATTGCTTGAACCAACTTTTCAAATTTTTATGGATGATTACCCTATTTGGGCTTTAATCATTACCTGGATGAATTTATTTTTATTCAATCTGACTCAGCTAATTGTTTTTAAATACTATGGTTTCATTTCAATGTTTCTCTTTAGACTATTTTATTATTTAATCTGGCATATTATATGGGGCCAATTTCGTTTGGATCTGCTTTTTGGATAAATAATAACTACGATTGAAACTCATGGCATAGAATGATATGATCTGCCGCTTTAAACGATACCTGTTTAGCTGAGCCTCAATAAATGGAATTCAATTACTGCTTCACTACCCTCGTTGTTCCTTCAATGATAATCTCCATTTGATTTTGAATCAATGAAGAATCCTGCGGAGAACCCGTTCCATGAATTGTAACACCCTTTAGAATCAGCACGCCATTATTTCTTAACGTGCCTCCCTGAGTAGCACTTCCTGGTGTGATATGAATGCCTTCAATGTATGCTGTATTATTTATTAGCACATCAAATACACGATTCACATCATTCCCATTTACATGAATGCTTAAATCTTCCTTTGCAACAATGTGAATGTCTTTATCCAATATAAGCTCAGCTGATGTTAATTGGATTGAGTCATATCTCAAATTCGGTGCAAACAAAATGGTATCACCTGCTGCGGTACAAGAAAGCGCATCTCTGAGTGTTCCTGGTCCACTATCAAGTGTGGAATACACAATATGACAAGCGCTGTTACATGAGTAGAAATCTGCTACAAGTTGTATCCCCGGAAAAGCGAAACAATTGGATGTGTTGCAATCAACCGGCCCACAGGCAGTATATGTTTGATCGATGTAAACTGCACTCCCTTCAAAACAAATACCCGGGTCAACATTTGACTGGCCTGGTTTAAATTTGAATTTTAAAGTAAAAAGGACATCAGTATAATAATTTACATTTTCATCAAACAGACATGCACTGGAAAAGTCATGTTGCCAACTGTATGAAAATCGATTGTACGTGTTATCATTCGCCACTATATCTCCATAAAAGGAAAATTCTAACGGAGGTTGACCCAGGGTTGTGTTTAGGATAGATCCATCTGGAATGATGACTTGCAAATTTCCATTGTTGTATGCATTTGGTCCAAATGCCGTCGTGTCATAATTGAAATAAAGTTGACCCGACCCTAATTTGAATCCGCTATTGCTAAATGTGAGCACATCTACCATATGGTAAATGGTACCATTTTCATCCACATTCCGAGGGTTTGTTAAAGTGTAATGAACGTCCTGCGCCTGCATGAGTGCCTGCATTGAGAATGAAGCAACAACGAGGACGAATATGATATATAATTTATTCATTGTTAAATTGTTTTCCACGTCCGAGATTAGGTAATATGCTTTGTTGAATATCAATATTTTGCACCTGGCCATTCATATCAACATCTTCTGCCAGGTAGCCTGAAAGACCAATTTTGGGCATTGAGGTGATAATATCTGTATTTTGAATTTGCCCGTTTTGATCCACATCTCCCGAGATCATTAAATATCGGCCACCTACTTCAATCACCGCATTTTGACCTCCGACTACAAAATTGATGTCCTTCGTCAAATCCAGGCTAGCAGGCTCATTTGTGATAATAAAAATATTATCTCCAGTCAACACGGGTAGATGATTACGATGGTAAATGGCTAGTTGGTACATGCCTTGTGGAGCATCCTGAAATACAACAGGTGATATCCCATCATGATCTACAATATCTCCATCACGTTGCAGCAAATATGCACCTCCCATGATGGCTGTGTCTGCATCCATTTCAACCAGCTCAATATATATCCAATCCACGATCGCGTCATTTCCACCGGTATTGGTTAATACCTCAGCAGAGTTGACGGCTTGCTCTGCTGTGGCATACTTCAATCCTTTCGCTGCATATGGATTCACTTGAGGAAGTACACCATCAATTCTGAGTTGGTCGTCCATCAAAGTGTCTGCTTCAATATAAGGGCCTTGAAGGAATACCCTCGTAGCGATTTCTACATTGGCTCCAAATTGTGTAAAAGCATCTTCAATAAATTTCTGTTCCTCCACATTACCAACATGGTCTTTTGCTCTGATATAAAATTGATAATAGCTTCCCTGTTTTCCAAAAAATGAAATACTTGTTGTATCAATTTTGGCCGTATGCAATTTATATTGAGCGCTGTCTTTAGACACATATAAATCGTACGATCTGACACCCACTCCCCCAGGGTCGTCTGTTGATGACCAACTCAGCAATATATCCAACTCACTGGAGTTTGGAGGGAGGCTGTCCATAATTGTGGTGGGGGGGAGAGCATCAATAATATTTGTCCATGTGTTCGTTGGAATTTCTTCATTTTGATCAAAAATGATCGTTGCATTTTGTTTGACAGAATCTCCTGTTTGGCTATTTGATTTTGGAGAGATATTAAACGAAACAAAGCCTTCACCCTTTTGTGTTATTGTATCTGTATAAATGGTCACCGTAGAATCATTGACCGGTAAAAATCCCGTATTTCCATCCAGGGGTGCAAGGCCTGTGATGGGGTCGATGGATTCAAAAATCCAGAATACCTCACCTTTTGTAATATCTATACCCGCGATCACATCCACGTAGACACCGAGGGAGTCGCGCACATCGAGCCGATCGGCATAGAAAGAACTGTTGGGAGGGGGTGTAAAAATAAAATCACCAAAGCCAAACTGCCCTATTCGGACACTGGGTAAATTTAGATGTGGGTCAATGACTGCATTCACTTTTACGATTTGTGCCGGGCCGGTCGCAAAATCGGGATCGTTTTCGAACCTTATCGTATAACCAAACAGGTCCTTGACCGACATCCATTGGGCCGTGTCATAACCGACTGGACCGATAATATCATTTGGGTCCACTGCATGAAGCCTTGGAATGTCAATCGAATCGGGAGGTGACGGATCACAACCACCGGGCACCATACATTCATCATCATCATCGTCATCGCAATCAAGTTGTGCATGAGCTATATTTGAAATACCAATACTCAACACAAGGAGAAGGATAAATTTGAATATATCTGATTTTTGCATTTTCATTGATTTCAATTTTTAACCGATTGGGATCAGGCAGGTTTTTGATTTTGCTGTTTCTGTATAACTAGCTTCTTCACTGATGCGGGTCTTAATTCCCCAAACCGTAATCGAGACATGTATCCATGCTTTTGCCTCAAACGTAGAGGATACTTCACATTCTGTGGAACAGCCGGTATCTTTACAATTAAGGCAAACTTTGGCTGTAAATGTTCCGGAAACGGAAGCACCTATACTCGCGTTCACTCGTCTGTCGCGCGAACCCCTCGCATTCCTGCCTTTGCTGTTTGTCGACTTCACATATAGTTCTCCAGATGTTTTCACAGTAGCGGTCACGCATCCACCTCCACTCCATTTTCCGCAAGCATCTTTCTTTTTATTAATACTTCCACTTGCTGATAGGCTCAACTTTACCCCTGCAAATATTTCGAAATCCGCTAATCTTGCCGCAACAGTAATTGCCCTGGAAAGAGGGAAAAAAGTCAAACCATTTACTTCTGCGGAAAACGACCCGGTGACAGTCGCTTTAAAGTCAATCGTTGTACCCTGGGTTTTTGTTTTTTTACAACAGGCCTCGCAGATCTTGCCACTAGCGCTTACTTCCAGGCTGGATAATATTGCTGCTCCGCGTAAACTACTCCCTCTTCCCCTGATAATCACCCTGTCGTTCTTCTTCTGGTTTTTGCTGTCCTTTTTACCACCAATTGAAACACAAGATTTCATTCCATCGGGATCATAATTATTGATTGGATTTGAGGCTACATACTGGTAAATATTCGGACCATCAAAAAAGCCCAATGGGTCACGTTGAATAAATCGGCCTAACCCGGGATGGTAATGTCTGGCCCTCATATAATACAGACCAGACTCATTGTCCAATTCTTTTCCTGTAAAATAGAAATGATTGTCAACTGTCGAATTAGAAATAGGAGTATAAGAACCATCATACAATTGTACATTTCCATAAGAGTCATACTCGTAGCGTTCAAAAACGGAGCCTGCTGCATTGCTCAATCCGATGACTGAATTCAAAATATCCAAATGATAATAATATGTACCACCTGAATAAATGGTCGCGACTCGAAAATCGAGCAAGTCCAAATAAATATGCTCCCTGGTTGCCCCGGTACTGGTGTTTTCCTGGATCAATTGATCATCATAATAGTAGTAGGTTGTCGTAACTCCACTGACAATTTTTTGATATCTGCGCCCCAGTGCATCGTATTTGTATTCAATATTCGCATCTACATTTGTGAGTCTGCCATCGATATCATAATCATAAGTTTGCACTCCATCAGATGTGAGTTGGCCATCGAGTGTGTAGCTTAAGTTCGTTGTATTGGAATTTGTTGTTGTAGATGTATAGGCATTGGTGTTATTTGCAACGTATGATGTGGATGTCCCGTTTTTTGAAGCAGTTAATCGATTACCTACTCCATCATAGGTAAATCCAAATATATCTGCGGGGGAAGGGATATCATCATTGACAATGGCCCCTCTTTTATGAGCTAGCAATCTATTGTTACTATCGTATCCATAGACTTCGGAAAAATCCGGAAAGGTCAGGTTCCCCTTTGCCGTTTTTTGGTCTTTGTTATTGTACGAAAATGAAAAATCAAAAACTGCTCCAGGATTAACGGTATGTCTTTCAAGGGCCCGGTTTGCATTATATGCGTATTGACTGGTGAGTCCATTTCCAAACGTAAGCGTTCCGATTTGTTCATTCGAGAATGTTTTAGAGGCAATTTGATTGCTCCCTTCTTTCACGTTTGTAACCCTTCTCCGGAAATCCATCTGCTCTTCGATAACACGCCCACTCGGGTAAGTAATTGTCTTAATTCTTGTTGATTCATTGTAAGTATACGAGATGACCTCAGTACCCACCGTTTCTGACATCAATCGATTGTTATCATCATAAGCAAAGCTGATTTGAGCGTGTGCATTATCGGCATTGATTAGACGGTTTCGCATATCATAATCGAACGTGCAGGTTGTTGCGTCAGGATAGTCTTTGACGCGCAATCGATTAAAAGCATCATAGGTATAATTCGTTGTTCGGTTTTGAGCATCCACCCGGGAAATGATATTACCGGCAGGATCTATATTTAATTGCATGGAGGTGCCATCCGGATAATTTGTTTTTGTTTGCCGATTCAAAGCATCAAATTCAAAGGTTGTTGTATTTCCCTTGGCATCAGTAAGTGCTGTCAAATTGGCCATTTCATCATATTGAAATGTTGTGATATCACCATTTGCATTTGTGATTTTCAAAGCCAGCCCCAACGTACTATACTCAATAGTGGAGATACCTCCATCTTTGTCTATTTGTTTGAGTGGAAGCCCATTTGCATTGTACTCTGTAGTTCTCTTTCTACCTGACTGGTCTTTTTCTTCAATGAGCCGATTGAGCGCATCGAACGTGTATGTGTACGTCAGACTGTCGGCATCCAGTTCGTATATAATATCATTGTTTGCATTATACTGATAAGTTATTATGTGACCTTCGTTATCTGATTGACCAGTTAATCTATTGTCAGCATCATATGTATTCAATATGATATTACCATTCGGCAATCTTTCTTCAATAATTCGCCCAATGGAGTCATAAACCATTTCCCTAATGTCTCCACCTGCATTTTCCTCATGCGTTCTCCGATTCAAAGCATCATACGTCGATGAGTTGATTACACCTGCAGATGGACTGGAAGTAAGTTCATTTCCCGCATCGTCATATGTAAATTTTGCAACGAGTCCTTCCGGAAATTCAATCCGAATTTTTCGATCCATTGCATCATAAAAGTATTTGGTGATATTTCCTCGTTGATCTTTCTTTTCAATGAGGTTGTCATTATCATCGTATGTTTTTTCTATCGTGTTGCCGAGCGCATCTGTTTCCACAATAACCCGGTCGAGTGCATCGTAAGTGACACTTGAAATAAATCCTCGAGGATTTGTAACACTTGAGCGGCGACCGAGCGCATCATATGTATACGTGTAGGTATTTCCTTCAGGATCAGTTTGACTCATTAATTGTCCACCTTCATTGTATTCATATGTCATCATATTGCCGAGTCGGTCTGTCTCCATTGTCTTGCGGCCTGCAGCATCATATTCCATCATGATTTCAAAACCTAACGGATCTTTTTGACTTGTCAATTGATTCCGGCTGTTATATTCATAGGTATAGACATTCCCTCTTCCATCAATAGATTTAATAATATTGCCCGAGGCATCAAACTCAAAATGTGTGGTGATTCCTGCCGGAGTTGTTTTCGAAATGAGTTGGTTTAGGCCATCAAATTCATATGTTGTAGCGTAGCCCAACTCATTGATTTCTTCAATCACATTTCCTACACCATCATATACGGTGTGAGATAGGTATCCAAGCGCATTGGTTTGTATAATGAGCTGATCCATCGCGTCATATGCAAAAGTGGTCGTATGTTCATTTTCATCTGTAACTGAAAGTGTATTACCCACTGCATCATTTACATACTCAATCTCTGTTGAATCGGGGTTAATGATTTTAGACAAGTAGCCATAGGTATCATATTCATATGTAGTCGTATGATTGTTACCATTCGTTGAAGTGATTGTATTTCCCACCGCATCGTAGGTAAATGATTCGGATACCCCAAGGGGATAATCAACCTGAAGCAAATTACCTTTTGTGTCGTATCCATAGGTTGTTGAATTTCCTAGTGCATCAACATTTGTTGTAACCTTGTTGAAATTGGGTTCATATTCAGCCGTTTCTGTATTGCCCAATGGATCAGTTTCCGAAATGATATTCCCCCTGGAATCATAATTAGCTGTAGTACCTTCTCCATTGCCATTTTCGACATAAATAACATTGTTATCCGCATCGTAGACGTAAGACTCGTTGTACCCGCAGCAATTCCCTTGTTTTTCTTTGATTCGTCCATCTTCATCAAAACCATAGGTTGTAATCGATCGATCATCTCCGACTTGCTGCACAACGTATGTTTCAAACTGAATCGGATTGTAACTAAAGGTCATCACCATATCGCATGATGCGATTTGTTTTGTACCCCCGGTTTTATGATAAATAATGTACGTTGGGATATTATTTTCATTGACCACTTTGATCAACCGGTGAGCATCATCGTAAGTATACTTTACTTTGAATCCAAGTGGATTCGTCACTTCTACAAGGTCTCCTTCACCATTATAAGCATACATAAATACCCTTGGTTCTGCAAGCAGGTTGTTCGTCAATTTTGTCAACTGGCCATTTGTCCATTCCAGTTCAAGTGAGCGACCCGTGTGATCGGTAATTTGAGTGACTAATGAATCTGTGTAAGTTAACATCATTGTACTTTGACATCGATCCATTATTTTCGTTACCCTTTTGTGGCTGGGATCTTCGAAATAACATTGAGTGCCATCCTTGGATGTCGATCTGAATTGTCCCGGAGCATATTCTTCTAAAACGTCGAAAACACCGGATTGAGCATTCCAGTTTTCACCACCAAAATTGTATGTCTTGGTTCCACCATCCGTTCCTTCAATGGTTAAAAAATTAGCGTCCTGCGTATAAAACTTGTCGAAGCTGAAAGTCCATCCATAACCAAAACCGCGATTGCGATTTCGTTTATGCGATTTGTACGAAAATTCGAAATCCAAATCAGGACCGATGCTTTCTATGAAAATGTCGCTCCTGGTATAGGATAGATTTCCGGAAAAACTTCCGACTCGAAAACCGTCAGGGCCATCAATGGATGGTTTTACATTATTCTTTTGCGCGCGGGTATTCAAAGAAAGCCCAAGCATGAATATTGTGATCAATATGAATGTGATATTGTAGCTTCTCATGTTTTATTCTTGTATGTAAAATCTCAATGGATGAGAAGAAAATGTGTAAACTGTCATAGATCCTGTTGCACCGGGCCGAAGGATGCCGGGTGGTCCGCCAGGTTCTTCAAATACGAGTAATAATTCCTGTTTCATTTCCGACAATTCGTCGGGGTTATATCCAAGAGGAGCACCTCTAACACTGAGAATAAATCGTTGAGGACATGGAATATCCATCGTACCGTTATTTCCAAATTGAATGGTGATCGGAACAACCCGCCCGACACGTACAGCATTCGGTGCGATGATATTTGAACTCAATAAGTTTTCTGTGCCCAGATTTTTAATATTACACGTGAAACCATTTTCATTTGAGCCAAAAGCATCAACTGATCCGACAGGTCCATCTACAATGGTAAATCCATCTTCTAATGCAATAGAGTCACCGCCTGGTTTTTCGACAACGACATCGTAAACACCCAATTCCGCTCCGACCAGATTAAAGGAGACAAAAACTTCAGTACTATTTATAAAGAATAATTTACTGGCTACATGTGTACCCAATGCATCATTATGCAAGCTTACAATCATATTTTCAGTAAATTTTGCACCTGTTAATCGCGCGGTCATTGTTCCTGTGTTTCCAGCAGTATTCTCCCCAATAGACCTGATCGAAAACTCTATGATTTCCGCAATGACCAGAATCTCTTGCGGTTCGCTGATATTCGTCTCGCCATAAATATATAGATAGTATGTGCCACTGTCCAATTCCGGAACAATGACTTCCTGATATGGACTAAACGGAATGCTATGTGAATAGTCGTGAGTGGATCTCGTAGGCATCATGTTTCGGCTCAGGTACATTTCATTACTTGCCAAAGGTTTATCTGACCCTAGTGTAATACGCATGGTTTCATTAATTAATGAATCCGGTATCTCTATTCGATAGAAAGCACTTCCTTGATGTATCAAGTTGTTATTTGTGAGCACATTCATGGGTAGTTCCTCTACCTGGATGTTTATTTTCCCGGGCGAGATATAAACATTGTTATCATCAGAGACTTCATAGATATTATTGAGCGCATCTGTTTGTATGATCACATGATAGTCACCCAATGGTACTCCGGGAGTGCAGACCATTTCAATTGTCCTGTTTTGTATGGCATTTGGAGCTAATTGACTGGTCAACTGTTTTATGCCAAGCTGCACATCTCCTACATCGAAAATGGAATCCTGGGAAAGATACAGAATGTCTCTTTGGAATCCTCCGGCCGGGAATTGCCCAATATTTTTAATCTCATAATCGATATCAATTTTCTGGTTCACGAATATAGAAGCTGGTACAGTTGCATTCGTGACAACTAAATCTGAAGGATCGTCCCGGTCGATTGTGATGAATGTGAAT
>Ga0316201_10002933_pt1 | contig 12380 bp, 11 predicted proteins | sample CS6wburrow_MG_FD_204516 | JGI IMG/M metagenome (GOLD analysis project Ga0316201, IMG submission 204516) | Coastal sediment microbial communities from Delaware Bay, Delaware, United States - CS-6 worm burrow | ecosystem: Environmental > Aquatic > Marine > Coastal > Sediment | place: USA... | reverse complement strand
CAGCAAGATGGACAAAAAGGATGTCGCCGCAATGTTCTGGACATCGAGCTGTTGGGCGAAGTGGATCGACATGCACCGGGACGACCCCGTCGCCATCTCCCAGCTCGCACGCGCTACGGCACTGATGCAGCGCGTCATCGAGCTCGATGAGACTTATTATTTTGGTGGTCCACACATGTATTTCGGCGTCTATTACGGCAGCCGTGCGCCATCGATAGGCGGCAACTACGACAAATCCAGGGAACATTTTGATCGCGCTCGTCAAGTCACCAACGGCAAGCTGCTGATCACCGATCTGCTGCAAGCGCAATTCCTGGCCCGCCAGATGCTTGACCGGGAGCAATTTCATAAGCTGCTCACTGGCATTGTCAGTGCACCCGATGACCTGATGCCTGAGCTTGCCCTGCAAAACCAGATCGCAAAACGCAAGGCCGGCTTATTGCTGAAGAAGGAAGAAGAATGGTTCTAAGATTACTCTGTTTTGCTCTCCTGCTGTCTGTCACGGCCACTGCTGTCAATGCAAAAACCTACCAGCTGAAATTTGCCACCCTGATGCCAACCGGCACCTCGTGGTCGAATCTGCTGGATGAGTGGATCAAGGAAGTCGAGGAAAAAAGCGAGGGCCGCATCAAGTTCAAGATGTACGCAGGTGGCGTCATGGGTGATGAACCCGATGTATTGCGCAAAATCCGCAAAGGCCAGTTGCACGGCGGCATGTTCACCGGCTACGGCATTGGCCGGATTTACTCGCCGGCGCGCGTGCTCGAAGTGCCGTTCATGTTCAAGAACACCGATGAATCGGATTATGTCCGCGACCAGATGATGCCGGACCTCGAGGCGGGATTCAGAGAAAGCGGATTTGAATTACTGGGCTGGCCCGAAGTCGGTTTTATTCATTTCTTCTCAACACAACCCATCAGATCCATGGATAGCATCAAAAAACTGAAAATCTGGCTATGGCAGGGTGACCCCCTGGGCGAGGCGTTTTTCAAGGCGGCCGACATTGACCCGATTCCATTGTCCATCATCGACGTCTACACCCAGCTCTCGGCAAAACATGGCAGCATTGATACGGTTTATACCTCCAGCTTCGGTGCCATCGCTCTGCAGTGGTATACCAAACTCAACTATGGCAGCCGAATTCCGTTCACCAACGCTATCGGTGGACTCATGGTCAGTAACCGTTTTTACGACAAGCTGCCGGAAGATCTGCAGCAACTACTGAAAACAACCGGCAAACGTTTGAGCGATGATATCCGCCAGCGCGCTCGAGGAGAGAACGAAAAAAGCCTGGCTATCCTCGAGAAAAACGGCATCGAGTTTATGTTTGACTGGTCAGATGCCAATATGGATGAAATACTGGAAATTCGCAACCAGGCTGCAAAATACCTCGAAAAAACCAACTACATACCGGCCGAGACGTTCAATAAGGCACAACAACTCGTTGAAGATTTTCGTGCACGGCAACGCACCAACACCCAGGCTACCCACCCGACTAGCCCGTGATAAAGGAACTTGAAAACGGACTGCTAAAAGCTGAAAGCGTCATTGCGGCGCTGAGTCTGTTTCTGTTACTGCTGCTTTCAGTCGTGCAGATGCTGGTTCGGAATCTGTTTGAATTCGGTTACCCGGAAATAGAAATCATCAACCGTTATCTGCTGGTCATGTGTGGTGCCATGGGAGCAGTCATTGCGACTGCAAAACTCAGACACATCAAGGTTGATGTGCTGACTACATTTATGAGCAAGCGATGGCTGGCGCGGCTGCGTTGCCCGCTGGCATTGTTTTCGGCGATGGTGTGCGCGCTGTTGAGTTATCACGCCGGCATTTTTGTCGCCGATGAATGGCAGTATATTCCTGCCAACGAGCGCTGGACATTACCGTTCACATTGACTTACCCCTTGGGTTTTGGCCTGCTCTCGCTGCATTTCCTGCTCAACTGCTTTCACAAGAAAGAATAAATGCTTGGAGCTGCAGCCCTAACACTGGTAGTGCTTGCACTGGTCGGTGTACCGCTTTTTGTGGTACTCGGCGCGGGCGGCCTGCTGGCCAGTCATTCTGCAGATATCAGTCCAGACATTCTGATCATCGAGATGAACCGCCTGGCATCATCACCCAATATGATCGCACTTCCGTTATTCACTTTTGCCGGCGTACTGATGTCCAGTGGTGGCGCTCCGCGGAGGTTGGTTAACTTCTACCGGGCCGCACTCGGCTGGATGCCCGGCGGCCTCGCTATCGTAACGATTGGTGCTTGCGCCTTCTTCACCTCCTATTCGGGCGCATCGGGTGTCACCATTCTCGCTCTGGGTGGATTGCTGTATCCGATTCTGGTGGGTGAAGGTTACCGTGAAAAATTTTCACTGGGCCTGCTGACCACATCCGGCTCGCTGGGGCTGTTGTTCCCCCCCAGCCTGGCCATACTCATCTACGGTATCGTTGCCGGTGTCGGTATCGAGAAAATGTTTCTCGCCGGCATCGTCCCGGGCGCCTTGCTGATGATCATTCTGGCGATTCACAGCATCGTTCATGGCCGCCATCAGCACGTCACAAAACATGAGTTCGATTTCGACACACTGGTTGCTGCGACACGCGGCGCGGTTTGGGATATCTTCCTACCCATCGGTATCGTCGTCGGTATTTTCGGTGGATTTGTTTCCATCATGGAAGCCGCAGCGGCAACCGCGACCTATGTCATCTTTGTTGAAGTGTTCGTATACAAAGAGATCAACCTGAAAACCCAGTTCTTTGGGCTGCTGGTGGAAAGCTGCATCCTGTTCGGCAGCCTGCTCGCAATCCTGCTGGTCGCACTCGGTCTGACCAATCTGATGATCGATGCTCAACTGCCGATGCTAATGCTGGATGTACTCGAGCAACATATCACCAGCCCACTCGAATTTTTATTGCTGTTGAACCTTTTCCTGCTGGTCGTTGGCGCCATGATGGACATCTTCTCCGCCATCATCGTTGTCGTGCCCTTGATCCTGCCATTGGCAACGCGCTACGGCGTAGACCCGATCCACCTCGGCATCATCTTTCTTGCCAACCTCGAAATCGGATACTCGACACCACCGGTTGGTATAAACCTCTTTATAGCCAGCCAGAGATTCGGCAAGCCGATTGTCACCCTGTTCAAATCCACCTTGCCATTCCTGTTATTGATGCTGATCTGGTTGATGATGGTCACCTATATTCCGGATCTGTCATTGTGGTGGCAACACGAATAATTACACAGCCGTCCAGGATCCGTAATAAATTGGCGCGGCAAAATCCGTGCATTTGAATTGCCATAGAGCTATTCTTGTGTAGAACAAAGCGCTTCAGTTCAAGGAGTATCACCATGTCCAAACCCTGGTTGAAGAGTTATCCTGAAGGTGTACCTGCAGAGATATCGATCGATGACTACGCATCGGTCGCGGATATTTTTGACCAGAGCGTCAGCAAGTTTGAGGAACTACCCGCTTATTCGAACTTTGGCAAGACAATCAGCTACAAGGAAGTGAAGCAGTTCACATCTCAACTGGGAGCCTATCTGAACAATGAACTGGGTCTTGAAAAAGGCGCTAAAGTTGCGGTAATGATGCCCAACCTGCTGCAAAATCCCATTGCCATTTTTAGCATCCTGCGTGCAGGTCTGGTTGTGGTGAACACCAATCCACTATACACCTCCAGGGAACTCAAACACCAGATGAATGATTCAGGCGCCGAAGCCATCATCATTGTGGAAAACTTCTGCCACGTGCTGGATGAAGTCATCAAGGAAACATCCATTAAACATGTGATCGTCACGCGTATGGGCGATATGCTGCCCTTCCCGAAATCGGTCATCATCAATTTTGTTGTCAAGTATGTAAAGAAAATGGTGCCCGCTTACAGCTTGCCAGGCGCAGTGCCTTTCAGGAAAGCACTGAAGCTCGGCTCACAACATCACTTCGAAACCGTGCCCACCAATCATGATGACATTGCATTTCTGCAATACACCGGTGGCACCACCGGTATTTCAAAGGGCGCCATACTGACCAATAAAAACATGGTTGCCAACATGCAGCAGGCATCAACGTGGATCCGATCCGTCATGGAAGAAGGCAAGGAAACCATTATCACCGCACTGCCGCTATATCATATTTTTTCGTTAACAGCCAACTGTCTGACTTTCATGAAATATGGCGCCCTGGTATACCTGATTACCAACCCGCGCGACATGAAGAACTTCGTCAAGGAACTCAAAGGTGTCAGGTTTACCGCCATCACCGGAGTAAACACGCTGTTCAATGGCTTGCTGAATACACCCGGTTTCAAAGATATCGACTTTTCAAATCTGAAGTTAACACTCGGTGGCGGCATGGCGGTACAACGTACGGTCGCCGAACAATGGAAGAATGTCACCGGCATAACTCTGCACGAAGCTTATGGCCTGACAGAAACATCACCGGCTGCGTGCATCAACCCGCTCAGCCTGAAAGATTATAACGGCAAGATAGGATTACCCATTTCCTCGACTGACTGTTCGATCCAGGACGATGACTGGAATCAGCTACCGATCGGGGAGACCGGCGAGCTGTGCATACGCGGACCCCAGGTCATGAAGGGGTACTGGCAACGTCCCAGGGACACATCCGATGTATTGAGTAACGACGGCTGGCTCCACACCGGCGATATTGCCTTCATGGATGAAGAGGGCTTTGTACAGATCGTCGACCGCAAAAAAGATATGGTTCTTGTCTCAGGCTTCAACGTCTACCCCAATGAAGTCGAAAGTGTCATTGCACAACACCGGGGTGTCCTCGAAGTCGGTGTTATCGGTATTCCCGACGAGAAAAGCGGCGAAGCCGTAGTGGCGATCGTGGTTAAAAGCGACCCTGCACTAACCGAAGAAGCCATTATCGACTATTGCAGGGAGAACCTGACAGGTTATAAACGGCCGAGACATGTTTTCTTTGCGGACGAATTGCCCAAGACCAATGTTGGCAAGATACTAAGGCGCGAGCTGAGGGAGAAATATGTACATTAAAAACCATAGCTACGGATGCACAAAAAGATTGTCCGCCATTAAACGCTAGTGAACGCAAATATCATTATGGCTTATTTGGTATTGGGCCGCGCCGTTATATTCTGAATTGCCAGAACGCTTTGCGTACACCCGCATTTCTCACCTGGATCACGGGAGCAGGCGCAGGAGTAAGCCTCGCTGTGGAGAGAAAAGCGGAGCAACAGCTTGGGCGAAGCGACCGTAGGGTGCGCCGTGCGCACCGATGCTTGTTAATAGAATTGAAAGTCACACTGCAACGCCGGCGTAGCGTTCAAAGAAACGAATACTCTGCGTTCGTGATGAATTCAATTTCCTCTGATGTTGATTCCCGCCCCAGAATCTCATTTAGTTCCGGAAAACGGCCAAACTGTTCGATCACGTAACGGTGCTTTTCTGCCCACTCGAGAGATACTTCGAACGGCTTGCGATACTGTTGTGGTACATCCTGTATCAGCTGCCTGAACGCTTTCACGCCCAGATTCTGCAGCGCAATATCCTCGGCATGCTCCAGGGGCAAATAAAAAAAACTGCGCTCAACCGGATGCAGGTTTAAATCATCGCCGGCGCCAATACCGTCGGTGCAGAGCTGTTGTGCTTTGCTATCCTGAGCGAACGCATCAGCACAACCCCGGTGTATATGGCGCGAAAACTGGTCGAGCAGAATGATCATTGCGAGACGACCGCGTGGTGATTCCGCCCAGTGATCGAGTTCACCCTCGATCGCTCGAAAATAGTCTGAACCAAAGCGACTAAAGATTTCAGTATCATAAGCTGCTCCGTTCTGAAACCACATGTCAATTTTCGACTCGTCACCGCTCCAGGCATCGGGGAAGGTACCGAACCAAAATTCGAGGATCTTTTCGATACGATCGATCATGGAAATCATTCTGCCACATAGACACTGAGGGCACGGGATATTTGTCCGCAAATAAACGTAAATAAAAAGTTTATGTTTTTGTGGAGCGGCTTCAGCCGCGAACATAGGCTGCCCACTGATGTATATTATTGGTTCTATAAGTCCACTGATTTACGCCTACTTAAACATATGTGCGTTTCTTTGCGTTCATTTGCGGACAATTTCAACGGCAAAAAAAGGGCGGATAAACCGCCCTTACAAAATTGTATTTCGAAGGAAACTCTGATTTATTCAGACGTTCCTTGCGGCACATGGATGTGCCGTGCTCTGATAATTCCTGGATGGAATTATCAGAGCTTCCCTAAATCTGTCTAAAAGTTATACAGCAAATTGAACTGAAAACTGTTGATGGGATCACGTACCACATACTCGGACCGCAGTACCCAGTTTGGATTAAAGTAGTAACCCAGTCCGGTACCCGCCATCACGCCATCATCATCACCAAAGTCGATACCGAGGCGAACCAGACCCTCGACTCTGTTACCGATCGGAAAGCTTTCCACCACATTGAGCCACATCCCTTTTGCCTTGTCATTGACACGAAACGTGGCGTCGTTGTTGAAATTCTTGGTGTCGAAATTGCCGCTGTCCATATAACCTAATTCGAGCGCGGTTGAGATGTTACCGTTGATTTTAAAGTCAAATTGGTAACCGCCCAGAATCTGGATACCGGTGCCGTTACCCCCTGATGCCGTATTGAATCCGACACCACCCCCGAGGTAAAAACTGCTGGCTTTCAGAGTAATACTCACACCCTCGGCTGATAACGCCGTAGAGGAGAACAACATCAGTAAAGAGAAAAGAACACCACGTTTCATGATAGAAATATACCCTCTGGAGTTAATCGAATAGAATGGAAAACGGCGGGTATTTCAACACAGAATGGCGAATAAATCCAAAATATCAGCCTTTTAACAGGCGCCTGATTTGCGTCCGGCTTCATAGTCTGTTATTTGTACGCACCTCAAAATTTAATCCAACCACAGGTCTCAGCGAAAATGGTTAACAAACACAGACTCCACCGCAGTGAACTGGCTGTTCCCGGCAGCAACCTGCGCATGATCGAAAAAGCCCCGAATGCGGGCGCTGACTGCGTCTTTATCGATCTAGAAGATGCCGTCGCACCTGACGACAAGGTACAGGCGCGCAAAAACGCAATAGCGGCACTGAATGATCTGGACTGGTCAAAAACAACGGTATCGGTACGCATCAACGGCCTCGATACCCACTATTGCTACCACGATATCATCGACGTTGTCGAGCAGGCCGGTCACAAGCTCGATGGTATCCTGGTACCCAAAGTCGGCAAACCGTCCGAACTGGAATTCGTCGCCCTGTTGCTGCGCCAGATCGAAGTCGCCAAAGGTCTGCAGCCCATTGCGCTATCGGCGCTGGTCGAAACCGCCATGGGCATGGCCAATGTCGAAGCGATTGCCCAGGCCTGCCCGGACAGGCTCGAAGCGCTGCATTTCGGGGTCGCCGATTATGCCGCATCAACACAGGCCAGGACCACCAGCATGGGCGGTGCCAATCCGGCCTACACATTACTGGCACACCCGAACGAAGAAGGCCACCGTGAAGTACACTGGGGTGATCAGTGGCATTTTGCGATGTCGCGCCTGGTCGTCGCCTGCCGTGCCTATGGCCTGCGCCCGATCGATGGACCATTCGGTGATATTCAGGACAAGGAAGGCTACCTCTCGGTCGCCAACTCCGATGCCGCCCTCGGTTTCGAGGGAAAATGGGCGATCCACCCCAGCCAGATACCGCTGGCCAATGAGGTGTTCACACCGCCCGCAGATGATGTCCAGATCGCTCGTCAGATCCTGGACGCCATGAAGCAGGCTGCCGCTGAGGGCAAGGGTGCGGTATCGTTGGATGGTAAAATGATCGACGCCGCTTCGATCAGACAGGCTCAGGTGCTAGTCGACAAAGCCGATCAAATTTCGGCAAACGCGGCCTGAATCAAACTTGAAAATAACGCGGTACTTCGTCCTCAGTCCGAGCCGTGTACGAACAATTGAACCCTGGAAGTTAAATGAATATCCACGAATATCAAACCAAGGAACTACTCAAATCCTTTGGCGTACCGGTTCCGAAGGGCCGTGTCGCTGATTCCGAAGCCAGCGCCGGCATGATCGCCGAAGAAATCGGCGGCGAGCGCTGGGTGGTGAAAGCACAGATTCACGCGGGCGGGCGCGGTAAGGGCGGCGGCGTGCAGATGGCAAATACGATCGAAGACGTGCGCAAACACGCGGACCATATCATCGGCAATCGTCTGATCACGCCGCAGACAAACTCTGCCGGCAAGATGGTACATCGCGTGCTGGTTGAGGCGGCGCAGAATATTACCCGAGAATACTATCTTGGACTGATTATCGACCGTGTTGCCCAGCGCATCACCCTCATCGCCTCCGCCAGCGGCGGTATGGATATCGAGACCATCGCCAAAACCAGTCCGGAAAAAGTGGTCCGCCTGGCAATCGACCCGGCCGTTGGCCTGCCCGAGTTCCTCTGCCGAAAGATTGCGGCCCAGGTTGGCCTGACAGGTAGCTTGATGCCCCAGGCCGTGAGGCTGATGCGCTCCCTGTACCGATGCTTCCGCGACAGGGATGCATTGATGGCTGAGATCAATCCGCTGGCGGTCGTCGACGGAGACAGGCTGCTCGCGGTCGATGCGAAAATGTCATTCGATGGCAATGCGGTGCACCGGTATCCGGAGATCACCAATTACCGTGACTTTGACGAGGAGGACCCAAAAGAAGTCGAAGCCAGCGGCCATGGCCTCAACTACATTGCACTCGATGGCAATGTCGGCTGCATCGTCAACGGCGCCGGACTTGCCATGGCCACGATGGACGCCATCACCCTGCACGGCGGTGCGCCGGCGAACTTCCTCGATGTTGGTGGCGGTGCCTCGCCGGAAAAAATTGCCAATGCATTCCGTATCGTCAGAAAAGACCCGAACGTCAAAGCCATCCTGCTCAACATTTTTGCCGGCATCAACCGCTGCGACTGGGTCGCCGAGGGCGTGGTACAGGCCATGCAGAAACAGGCCATCAGCGAGCCGGTGATCGTAAGGCTTTCTGGCACCAACTATGAACTTGGCCAGGAAATTCTGAATAAATCCGGATTGCCGTTCATCTATGCCGATGATCTCGACGATGCAGCACGAAAATCCGTCAACGCTGTCAACAAACTATAACTATCAAGAACCGAAAACCATGAGCGTTTTTATCAACAAAGACTCGCGCGTGATCTACCAGGGCTTCACCGGTCAGCACGCGACTTTTCACGCCGAAGAAGCGATCAAGCACGGCACCAATATCGTCGGTGGCGTGACCCCGGGAAAGGGTGGCGCCACGCACCTCGAACGCCCGGTGTTCGATACCGTTTCCGATGCCGTTATTCAGGTCGGAGCCGATGTATCGGGTATTTTTGTACCCCCCCAGTTCGCTGCCGACGCGATACTCGAAGCCATCGAGGCCGGTATCAAGACCATTGTTGTGGTTGCGGACGGCATCCCGATTCAGGACATGGTGCGAGTCAAGCGCTACCTGGTCGGTCATGATGCGATGATCTTTGGTCCTAACACCGCTGGAGTGATCACCCCCGGAGAATGTAAAGTCGGCATCATGCCGGCCAACATCTACCAGCCCGGCCGGGTCGGCGTGGTATCGCGCTCTGGCACCCTGAACTACGAAGCGGTCGCACAGATGACTGCGCGCGGCCACGGCCAGTCCACCAGCGTCGGCATTGGCGGCGATCCGATCAATGGTGCCAATTTTGTCGATGTACTGAACGCGTTCAACGAAGATCCGGACACCGATGCCGTGGTGCTGATTGGAGAAATCGGTGGAACTCAGGAAGTCGATGCCGCTGAATGGGCCAAAGAAAACATGGATAAACCTGTGATCGGATTCATCGCCGGGGTATCGGCACCGGTCGGGCGCCGCATGGGTCATGCCGGCGCAATCATTTCGGGTGAGGCCGACACGGCTGAAGCAAAAATGAACCGTATGGAAGACCTGGGTGTCCATGTAGTACGTAACCCGGCAAATATCGGCGACACTGTCGATAGCGTATTGAGGCAGTAGATACTAACCCGTATTTTTCACCAGGGGCTCACATGGCACGCATGGTCATCCTACTTGCCGTTATCGGCATCGGCCTGGTGCTCTGGTACAAAATATCCAGAGCACCGGCCGATAAGCGCAAGAACCTGATTTTCTGGAGCACTGCCGGCGTTATCATCGGTACCCTGGTCGTACTCGCCGTCACCGGCCGCATGCACTGGCTGTATGCCCTGGGCGGCACGGTCGCCGCCTTCATGCCACGCATTATCAGCGCCCTCAGATACCTGCCCCTGATCAGCCGCCTGCGCCGGCAATTCAACGGACAACAATCCCAACAGGCCGGCCAGCAGTCGGCCGGCCGCGCCAATCCGGGAAAAATGACGGCAGAACAGGCCCGGCAGATCCTCGGTGTCGAGGCCGGTGCCAGCAAGGAAGAGATCATCAAGACGCACAAGCGCATGATGCAGAAAGTACACCCCGACCGCGGCGGCTCGGACTACCTCGCCGCCCAGATCAACCAGGCCAAGGATACCCTGCTGGGCTAGTCCGCATTTCTCACCAGGATCACGGGAGCAGGCGCAGTAGTAAGCCTCGCTCTGTGGAGCGAAAAGCGTAGCAACAGCTTGGGCGAAGCGACCGTAGGGTGCGCCGTGCGCACCGAAACAGCCCAGCACACTGAAGATTCACGGTGCGCACGGCGCACCCTACGATCTCATGCAAACGAAGACCGGCCTGAACCGTGATAGGCAGGCTTGAATAACACACTGTATTTTTGATCATCCGAGCTTCGCTCCAAAAAACCAATGCCTTACCAGTATTCCACGCCGCCTGGTGAGAAATGCGGGCTAGGCAAGCTGGTCCAAACCACCAGTATCCCTCGGTTTTTTATCGTTCCCCGAGATGACATAATCGGTGCTTTTTATACTAATCTGCGCCTTTTAAGGCAGTATAATAGCGTTCGAAAAAAGATGACTGATCCATTCACAACCGTCGCCAGCCTGGAAGCGCTGAAAACCAGCAAATTGCTGTGTGTGAAACCAGCCGGTTTACGCATCGCGCTAGCCTACGTCGATGGCAAGGTATTTGCCGTGGATGACAGCTGTAGCCACGAAGACGCCGCACTATCGAAGGGCTCTCTTCATGGCGAATGCATCAAGTGCCCGCTGCACGGCAGTCGGTTCGACCTCAATAACGGCGCAGCGCTCGATGAACCGGCCGAAGATCCTATAAAAACCTATCCGGTTCAAGTCGAAGGTGATGACATACGGGTAATGCTCTAACAGGTGTTTAAATGAGTGAAGTAGAAGAATTGTTGCGCCAGGATCCGAAAACCATCATGCGTTCGATTATTCAGCGCATCGCCACCGGTCCTGACATGAGCAAAGGCATCTCACAGCAGGAAGCCCGTGCCGGCATGCGCGCCGTGCTCGACAATGCTGTTGACCCGGTGCAAGCGGCGGTGTTTCTGATCGCACTGCGCATGAAGCGTGAGACCGACCAGGAAAACCTGGGCATTCTCGACGCAATTCGCGATATCAGCATCAGCGTCACTGCACCGGTCGATGAGGTACTCGATCTGTCCGACCCTTATAACGGCTACAACCGTTCACTGCCAGCCGCCCCGTTCGTACCGGCTGTGCTGGCAGCCTGTGGCATTCATACGGTGTCCCACGGCGTCGAAACCATGAGCCCCAAATTCGGTATCACCCACCGCCGCGTGCTCAGGGCTGCGGGTGCCCAGGTTGACCTTTCGGTTGAACAAGCCGCAGCCAGACTTGGCGACAGCGCTATTGGCTGGAGTTACGTCGACCAGGACGCCTATTGCCCGCAACTGCATGACCTGAGCACACTGCGGACCAGTATAATTAAACGCCAGGCCATCACCACGGTTGAAGTCTTGACCGGGCCAATACGCGGTAGAAAAAAGACGCATTTTATGTCCGGCTATGTGCACAAACCTTACACGCGCGTTTACACGATGCTGGCGAGGCATTCGGGATTTGACACTGCTCTGCTGGTGCGCGGTATCGAAGGCGGTATCATCCCGTCGTTACGGCAGAAGGGAAAAATGGTTTACTACCATGACGGGGGCCCAGAACAGGAGCAGGAATTCGATCCCGCCGAGATCGATATTCACCAGCCCGTACGCGCGACACCTTTACCGGATGACTTGCCGCCACGGCCAGGTGGTGACGATGTCGGTGCCGACTTTGATGTTGACCACGCCGCGCAGCTGGCGGCCGAAGCCGGCCTTGAAGCACTCGCGGGCAAGCCAGGCAGCACCTACGATGCACTGGTATACTCAGGGGCGATCGCCTTATGGCACCTGAAACAAACGGATCACATCGCAGACGCGGCC
>Ga0316201_10002932_pt1 | contig 12382 bp, 8 predicted proteins | sample CS6wburrow_MG_FD_204516 | JGI IMG/M metagenome (GOLD analysis project Ga0316201, IMG submission 204516) | Coastal sediment microbial communities from Delaware Bay, Delaware, United States - CS-6 worm burrow | ecosystem: Environmental > Aquatic > Marine > Coastal > Sediment | place: USA: Delaware... | reverse complement strand
CCTGTGTGCTTGACCTCCATAATGATAAGGAGGAGCTGGGCCAATGGCTCCAGCAGGCAGGCTTTAGTGCTCAACGGGAGTTTATCCGGATGTATCTGGAATCAAATCCCCTGCCCGGCAAGATCAACCGGCAGTTCCTGATTAGCGGACCGGAATTCGGATAAAGCAGGATCATTGTCCTGCGGCAGCCTGTTCCATATCCGCGGAACGGTAGACTATTTTTCCACCCACCAGGGTCATATCGGCCCGGATGTCCCTGATCCGTTCCACCGGGCAATTCAGAAAATCATCGGAAAGGAGCACCAGGTCGGCCAGCTTACCTGGCAGGAGAGAACCCTTCAATTCCTCCTCGAAGGAAGCATGGGCATTGTTGTTGGTATACATTTGCAGGGCCTCCATTCTGGTGATTGCCTCCCCGGGCAAAATGACAGAATTTCTTTCTGTGGTCCTGGTAATCATGGCCCACATGGCCAGGAAAGGATTATAGGGATTAATGGAAGCACTTGCATCCCATTTGACCATATGGTCCGATCCTCCGTTCACCAAAACCCCGGCATCTATAAGGGAGCGGTAAGGGAGAAAATGCCTGATCCGCTCCTCACCCAATATGGCTCTCATGGCATCGGCGTCCTTGTAAAACCAGGCGGCCTGCATATCCGCATATACCCCCAGCTCACTCATTCTCTGTATGGCCTGCGGAGTAAAAAAGTTGCCATGGATAATGGAAAAGCGCCGGTCCCGAATGGGATGGATGCGGTTTACTTCTTCATATACATCCAGCAGAAGGTCCACCGCTCCCCCTCCGGTGCAATGGGCCGCAAATTTCCAGTCTCTTTCCGCAGCCGCACTTACAATTTCCAGTAATTCGTCCCTGCTGTAGTTTACGATCCCCCGGTAGGCTGTGTCGTCAAAGCCGTAAACCTCCTCCGCTTTCTCTCCCCAGGGTTCCCGGAGATAGGCAGTGCCGGTCAGTATGCCCCCGTCCAGAAACACCTTTACCGCCCCAATCCTGGCCCATTCATCCCCGTCACCGGTTTTGCAGTCCAGGGCCCTGATTTCTTCCACCAGAGCACTGACTTTCGTTGTACTGTTCCGCCGCAAAATCATATTCTGATGGATCCGTACGCTCAGGCGGCCTTCCTCTCCAAGCCTTTTGTACAGGGCAAAGCCATCCAGGTCATCGGCTCCGGAGCAAAGGCTGGTGATCCCGTACTGGTTGTAGCGTTTCAGCATGTCCAGGAAGGCGTTTTCGTATTCTTCGGGAGACAGCTGCGAAGGGGGAGCCAGCTTGAGCAGCGAGAATGCAGATGCCCGTATAAAACCTGTTGGCTTAGCTGTCAGCTCGTCCTTCAGCACTCCCGGATGAACCGTCTTTTCACTGATACCGGCTACCTGCAGGGCCGCAGAGTTGATCATCCCGCCAAAGGAACCATTGAGGAATACCGGGTGCCGGGGGGCCACCAGATCCAGTTCAGACAGGCTGGGCTGACGCATTTCCACCAGGCGGGTAAAGAAGAACTTGGGGAAAACAATCCACTTCCCTTCCTCCTTCAGACTGGTCTGACTTTCGATCCAGGCCAGCAGTTCATCCATGGATCTTATATCCGGGATTGCTTCCTCCAACTCGCTCAGGGCAGCCATCCCGGGATGCAGGTGGGCATCGATAAGCCCCGGTATCACCGTCCGGCCGCCTGCGTCAATAACCCTTGTCTGCCCCTTTGCCAGTTTCCTGATCTCCTTGTTGGATCCCACTGCCAGGATCTTACTGTCCCGGATGGCCAGGGCTTCGGCAATGCTGAAGGTGGAGTCCACTGTCAGGATTTTTCCGTTTAGTATTACCATGGAGGCGGGCTCAGGCTTATTGCAGGAAGGACAAAGAAAAAACATGGTAAAAACGATCAGTAAACCCGGTATAAGTGCTCTAAAGGTATGGGCTAATTTGGATTTCATGGCATATATATCCGGCAATTAATAAATCTCACGGTAGGCTTTTTTTATGATCCTGGGCTTCGGCCGCCGTACGCTGAGAGAAATCTCATCGAACACCCCTGTGGCTGTTGTAATCCCTTTCAAGGGCTCTATGCTCACCTGACCGTCCTCCCCGAACAGGCTCATTCCTGCCAGTTGGGGAACTGCGCTAAGGTCTTTCTCCACCTCAAGCTCCTCCCTGTACAACAGAGCCGGTTGCCCCATGGCAAACTCATCCTCCACCCGGGTAACAGGATCGAAACGAGGATAACTTTCATTAAAATCCCCGGCCAGGTTCATTTCTATCCAGCAGATCCAATGGCTGCCTGGAGCAAGCCTTACCCTGCTCCGGAAGTAACCCGGCAGGGGCGTGGCCCCGGTAATGGCCAGGTCTTCCATGACATTTTCTGCCTTATGGGCTTGCCCGGACTGTTCGGCCCGGTAGGTCCCGGTCCAGACGGGTAGCGCCCCCGGCACATCCTTCTTTCCTTCCCAGTCGCCCGTTGCCACCCTCCTGGTAGCATATACCGTATGGGTCTTTCCTGTTCCGGGATCTTCCAGCCAGATGGCAAAGGTGGGGGATTCCCCGAATACGGACTCCAGGACAAGCTCTTCATCAATATGGATCACAATTTCCAGATCGGTCTTGTTCATGGTCCGGCCATAGGCAAAGATGACCAGCAACACGGCCAGGCTCAGGGCGCTTATCAATGCCGGTTTTATAAATCGCTTCATCCTATACCTCCTTTATTTCAAATCCTTTCCGGTACTCCCGCGAAATCAGCGATGCAGCCAGCTCACTGTTGGTAATGGTCTCCGTCTCCGGTGAAAAGAGCAACTGCTTATTCCCGGCACGATAGGAGAGATTTGCCAGGTGGATCATCACCGCGCTTTTATGCCCCTCCACAATATGGCCCCTGGGTTGTTCCCGGTTCCGCATGCAGTGAATGAAATTCCGGATATGGGCTTCCAGGGGATAATATCCGGGTTCCTGGGCCACCACCACACCATCTTCATCAAAGGCCTGCCATCCTCCTCCCATGCGTCCCACGTACATCATCCTTTTGGTCCCGATAATCTCTATGCGGGTGGCATTCTGCATCCAGTCGGGGAAGTTCTCCGAAAAACGGATCTCCGGACCGGATTTTTTCATGTAGGGGGTGCATTCGCCTGCTTCCAGGCTCAGGGTAAAGTTTCCGTAATCAAAAGTGGCCAGCTGGTAATCGGGGACCTCCCGCTGATCCTCAAAAAAATACCTTCCCCCGCTACAGTACACCGATTTGGGAAATCCCGGGTCTCCCAGCACCAGGCGTGCCAGGTCCAGCTGGTGGGTGATCCCCCCCGCCATGGCCGATCCCCCGCCGTAATCCCAGTAGTAGCCCCAGGATTTGTTACGCGACACATTATAGGGGACACTGGGTGCCGGGCCCAGCCACATATCCCAGTCTATGGTATCGGGTGTCCGGGTATCCTCTTTCTCCACAAATGGTACGGGTCCGCCCAGCATTTCTTTGATATGAACCGCCACCAGATCGCCCAGATCTCCCCTTTGGATAAATTCTCTGGCAGACAGGGCATAGTCCGAGCTCCTGTTCTGAGTCCCGCACTGTACGATCCGTTCATATTTACCGGCCGCTTCAATCATCTTTTGTCCCTCAAAAATATTATGAGAGATGCTTTTTTCCACGTAGACATCCTTGCCTGCCTGGCAGGCCCAGATGGTGGCCAGCGCGTGCCAGTGTTCGGGAGTGGCGATAAATACCCCGTCCACCTCCTTGTCATCAAAAACGGTGCGCATATCCCGGACCCGGATGGGAGCCGTTCCCTGTACCTTTTCCACCTCTTTGATGCCATAGCCGCCACGGGAATCATCCACATCACAGAAATATTTGATAAAAATATTTTCACCCAGGTTCGCTGCCTGGAGGATAACAGCAATTCCATGATGGCCCGCCCCTATCAGGGCCACCACGATCCTGTCATTGGCCCCTTTTTGGGAACCGGCCGCCCCCGATGAAAACGTCGTTTTCCTGTAAGCGGGTTCCCCTGCGGACTGCAGGGATTTGTTTTCGGCTGAAGTATTATCTGATCCACCGCTTGCACAGGAGCCGGCCAGGGTAAGACCTGCAGCACCTGTGGAGGCCAGCTGAAAGAATTTTCTCCGTTTCATCGTATTATCTTTTTTCAAATTTTACTTCGATCTCATGTTCTCCGGCGCCCGCGGGAAGGCTCAGTGCTCCTGCACTTCTGTTGTATTTCATGGATTTCCCGTTCACTAGCACCCCGGCAGGCTCACCCATCTCCTCCACCAGCCAGTCGGCTAGCTCCAGGTTCCAGTTGGAAGTCTTCTTGCCGAAGTACCTGCAGTAATGCGGATCATAGTCCACCCGGAGACGAAGCTTTTTCCCCTCCTTGTCCCAGGATCCCGAATTCCTCGCATGTAAGTAGGCAATATACTCATTGATGCTGATAAACCGGCCGTGGGGATACTGATCGAAAATGGTCACAAACTTCCCCGGATCGGTCACGATCCCGAAATCATGTGCATCGGGGGGTGCTGCCACAATATCCGGCGAATCGCTGGTGCCCATGAAATCCCAGTCAATTATCACCATATCGGTACCGCAGTAACCCTCGGTCCATCCGCACCATCCGAAACCGGCCTGTGCAGCCAGTTTAAAGGTGTTGTTGTGATAAGAAGTGGAGGCCCCGTTCCCTCCTGCACAAAATTCCAGGGGAACCACCCCAAATTGTTCGGTCAGCCATTTTTTTGCTGTTTTCATGCGCCAGAGTTGTTCCGCAGCGGGAATTTCCTGATTGCGCCTGGTATCCCCGAATTCACGGTACCATCCCACCTCAGCTTTCTCCTGGTCATAGGGCGCTCCATACCACCCGGGTTCGGAGTGCAGGTCGGGCTGCATATGAGTCAGCCCGTGACACATGACTTCAAACACACCCAGTTTAATCCCTTTGTCATAGCCGCGCTTCCCCGATTTAAAATCCTGCTTTGCACCGAAGTGATCTGTAAAATCCTGCGTCCATGCAGCTTCAATGCTCTCATTTTCATCATTGACAAATCCCGGCACAAAGTTGATGTTGAGTACTGCCTGATGCTTCTGCAGCGGTTCTATAAGATGCCTGGTAATCTGTTCCTCCGTGAGGGTGGGATACTGCCAGTGCTCCAGGTACGTATTCTGTGCCCCGCCCGGATCATCCATGATCATGATCAGATCATTTTCCCAGGTCTTGTAAAGATTGTATCCGATGGTCCAGGTGATGGCCCGCCTCAGGAGGGTACGAAGATCCTGGTACTCAAATAAGCCGTTTGGATCATTGCCGATCCAAACCGCACGGCCCCCCGATGGAAACGACCTGGCCGTAACCTGCGGCCAGTCCCCCTGAGTAACCAGTACTTCAGCCCCTTCCTCAAGCTCCACCTTTTGCCGCTTCAGATGGACTCCGTAAAACTCATCCACCCCTTCCCGGACATCAGCCTGAAAACTGGAAGCGAGTCCCTCGGTCAGGAAATGCCGGGAGACGGGCCTGAGCTCCTTATTGCTTTCCCAGGCACCCACATATTTAAGCCCCAGGATATCCTGTATCTCCGGCTGGCTTATCCGGTCGGCCAGGGCAATGATCCCGATCCCCTGTTCCAGCACCATTCGACGCACGATGGAGCAATCGGGATCCAGGAGCTGCTCACCCTGGTTCACATCCCAGATGATGGTCCCGTACATGGGATCCCCGTACATATCCGTAAACATGCTTGCCTGAAGAAATTGCTGATCCAGGCGGACCACATCAAAGGGAATCCCCCAGGATTTCAGCAATATCATCAACTGGTGAAAATCATTCTCGCCATAAACTTCAGGATATTTAAAATAGCCTGAATACTCCCCGGTGGGAGCTGCCCTTTGAACCATAAAACTGGCCGGGTCCTTCCACTGGTCCCCGATCACCACCAGCACCCGGAAGGGTTTGGCAGCCTGGGTCTCCGTTGCCACAAGCAGCAGACAGGTCAGAACAACAAGGTATAATCTGAAAATACGACTCATAATCGTTAGTTTTAATTAGCTTTATAAAGAACCATCTTATGTTCCTTCCCTCTGACTCCGAATTTATTCAGGCTCCTGGCCTTCAGAAAATTCTGACCCTCGTGCAGGCTCCATGAAAAAAGCGGGCCGGCCGGCTCCCACTCCCCCTTGTCAATGGATACCTCAAATCCACTAAAATTGGGACAATGGGTTTCCAGCTGAACCCTCAGCTCATCCTTACCCTGATCATACAGGTGAATATGGGCCTGGTTCAGGGTCCAGAAAATATCCTCCACCCGGGCCGTCCGGGTTCCCAGAACATCTCGTACATCCTGCTTCCCCTGGGATTCCCATTTTTTCTCCCGGTTGTATTCATCTTCGGGGATCAGGTACTCGTAGTTCCAGTAGGCAAAGGGCACTTCAAAAAAATTGTTCCGCGATTTATAGGCGATCCATTCGTATCCATCCTGCCTGTACTGGTAGTGCCCGTCCTCACGCCTCTCCAGGGTCACTCGCTCGGCCCGCTGTTCCGTCCCGAATACCATTTCCATATCGATCCCCCGGTTGCAGTGAAATTCCCGTCTGATCTCATTGCTGTTGAGGGGGACCGCTGATCCTGCCAAACGAAAATATGAATTCCTGCTGGGATCGATCTGCATCCATTTGCCCCAGTAGTCGGACCATACATCCAGGGTCCCGTGCCCCACGGAGGTGATCTTCCTGGCCGTGAAACCCAGGGAAGCATACATCTGCATCAGGGTGAAAGACAGATAGGTGCAGTAGAAGCTCTGTCCGTTGAGCCCGTGATAAAGCACCTGCAGGGCCTGGGGCCTGATGGGTGGCGGAGATCCAAAGGGCACATGCTCCACCAGCCATTCATTCAGCAGGAGGATCTGTTCAAAATCATTCCTGCCGGAAGAGATGATCTCCTGCAGGTTATACTGATTTCTCAGCCGCTGCAGTTCCGGGTTCTCATACTTTTCATAGAAAAAGGGGTAGTTTGACCGGACAAGCGGCGGGTTGTCCAGTCCCAGGCAGGTAAGAGAACTTCCGTTCTTCAGTAAAATCCTTTCTCCGGCAGCCAGAGCGGTAATTTCATCCGGGATTTCCACCAGGTCCGGTCCACAATGGATCCGGTTGCTTTCAAGTCTTTCCTGTACCAGGTTCCGGTGTATCCCGGGCAGGGAGGATCTGATCTGCTGAATCGCCTGCTTGCTTAAGTTTCCGGAGAAAAGCAGGTGTCCAAAATTCGCTGCGTCAGCAAAGCGAAGCCCCATGGGGGTAGAATGGACCCTTCCCCCGGATACTATTTCGTTCAGCGTCAGGTTAAATCCCCATATCTTCCCTTCTCCGGCCGCGGCAAAACGGGCCAGCGGGATACTCACTTCGGCCCTGAATCTTCCCTTTTCCATGCGGCTGACAGCTCTCCAGTCCATGTGCCAGGACTCATCGTCCACCCTCAGATCCTGCCGGCGCCCTTCCGAGTCCAGGAGGAAGGAATAGTAAATCCCATGACCATGGTCAGGATCCAGCGAAATGCTCACATGGGGGAACTGTCGAAGATCCGGCTCCTCACTCAAATAACAGACCGGGGGAATTTTGTCTGACTTAAAAGCCGGTAAATCCAGCCCCACATAGAGATTATCTGCATCTCTCAGCATAAATGCGCGTCCCTCCCCTTGTCCGGCCAGGCTCTGTTCCAGCTTGAAAAATTCACTTATCTCACAGGCCTTCAGCCAACCCGCATCATCCAGACTCCCGTCGATCACCACCGGTTCAGCAAGTTGGGGGATCTCAAAAATGATCGTGCCCGGATCCTTTGGAAGCTGTGCCCGGCCATTTAAAGACAGGAGAACAAAAAGCATTAAAAAAGCAGTACCGTGTTTCATAGATTTTTCGATTTTTCGATTAATGCCCGGGCAAGCACATCCATGCTGTCTATGACCACGGCCCGGCCAATCTCGTGTTCCTGAATGGCCAGGGGAATCTCCGTGCAACCCAGAATAATGGCTTCGGCTCCCTTATCCACCAGGGAACGGGCCGCCTGCAAAAGAGCCTCCCTGGCCCTGGGCCTGACCGGGTCCGAATAGGCCTTTATTCCAAAGGAGGTATCATATACGGCGGGATGGATCAACTCGTCCTGAATCTCCTGCTCAGGGTAGAGGGCAGTGATCCCGCGGGCGGACAAAGGTTCTGAATAGACCCTGGAAAGATAGGTTCCCGAGGTCCCGAGGATACCAGCCGTTCTGATGCCGGGATAAGAAGTGGACAGATGTTCAGCCACCTCTTCGATCAGATGAACCAGCAGTAGTTTTTCCGGTTTTCGTTTAAGAATCTCCCTGTAAATCGAAGGAGCATGGGCTGCATTGCAGGGAATGCCCACAATACGGGCACCGGCACGATCCAGGGTGGCAATAATATCTGCCAGGGCAAGCCCCGGGTTTATGTTTGTTTCGCCCGTCAGAAACCGGGTCCTGTCCACCACCTTTTCAGGATCAGAAACCAGGACTACCGGAAGATGGTCCTGGTCCGTTCTGGCCTCCGTCAGGCGATAGATCCTCCGCAGGAGATCAATGCCTGCAAAAGTCCCTACGCCACCAACAATGCCAATCATATTCTGCACCTGTCCTGTTTTAATAATTAACGGTCCACCGCCCTGCCATATACCTCGATCCAGTCCAGTCTTGAACAGGCCACACTCCCCCCACCTGTCATCAGATCAGAAACACCCACTTCGTCCACTTTTGACAGATCCGGATCCTCTACGGCCCCCTGTTCCACCATGGTCTCAATATCCAGGGCATACCAGCGGATATCAGCCACATTAAACTCCTTTATCCTCCAGTCCACCGAAACATCATCACACTGATCACTCACCAGCCAGGTCCCGTCGGCCAGCTTCAGCAGGATATGCAGGCACCGGAACCCGCTCTGCTTTGTTCTCCATTTGATTTTTGAGAAACTACTCAGATCCACAAAGGAATCCTTCATTTTCAGACTGAGCCCCCAGTTTCCCTCACACAGGCCTGACCAGACGTAAAAGGGATCGTCTTCGGGATGATCGTGGTTGCTCTTTCTCATCCCCTTTTTTGCAGTCCCGTACAAGCTAAGGATCAATTCCGTGTTTGCCACGTGATCCTGGGTCACCGGGGTTTCCGGGGGGATCTCCTTCCAATCCTCTCTGAACAGCAGGCCTGGCCTGTATTGTGCTGATGCAGAAAAGGAAAACAGAAGACAGGATATCCCCAGGAGTACAAACAAAAGTCCGAAGGATTTGGAGAGGTGGATTTTTTTTATTTGCATTTTCTCTGATTTAGTCATTAGAATGTGGCTCATTAGCAGCTTAGAAGACAACTCAGTTATGGAAAATTAAAAACATAACATAAGTGAAAGTCTCTTATTTTTTCTTTCATTTTGTTTCCATAACAAATATAAATATTATTTTTACTTTTTGTTCAACCCTATTGTATAAAATACCTTTCTGATCTATGATTTCAATTCGCAAAGCCGTGAAACAGGGCATATTCCTGATGGCCATATGGGCCCTTGGCTGTTTTTTAAGCGCATGTCAACAAAAAACATCCGGGGAAAATTCAAGGCAGCAGCAGAGGACAGTCCCCGCCTTTAAAGTCATCGGACCGGGCGGAGGAGGAGGGGTTCTGAAACCGACCGTCAGCCCCTTTGACGATCAATTGGTAATGACCCATTGTGATATGACAGCTGCCTATGTTTCAGAAGACGGGGGCAGTCACTGGGATATGAAAAACCTCTGGACCGTACCGGAAGACTTTGAGTTTGATCCCGGGGATCCCCAAACCATCTATGCGGCCACCAGGGGCTACCAGCACAGCGAGGACCGGGGTTCGGGGCTGAGTACCCTCTTAAGGTCTGAAAATAAAGGAAAACACTGGGAAATTATCTATCCGGATCTAAATGAAATTCTGGTAAAAGATAAACTGCAGACACTGGATCTTCCACCTTCCGGCATTGTAAAAGGGGCCTTTGACGGAACCATTGACAAGGTTGAAGTGGATCCGCATAACTCAGATATCCTTTATCTGGGCATGGCACCCTTAAAAGCCTACACGGGACCAAAAAAACAAAGTGATACGGACTCCTGCATGCTTGTCCAAAGCACAGACCGGGGTAAAAGCTGGAACCTGGTGGGCCGCGTTTCCGGGAGGAATGTAAAAGCCATCATTCCCCTTTCTTCCGGGGAAGAGGATAAAAAAGTCCTGATGTTTACCGAGAGTGCCGCTTCCCGCATCGATATCCTTAGCGGAGAAACCCTTCCTGTCCCCCTTCCAGTTTCCAGTATCATCGCCATCGGAAATGGCCTTTCCCGGGGGTCTCAGCTGATCTATATACAAAGCCGCTTCGAAAGCGATCAGAACAGGATCACCGGGGGGATGTTTGTAAGCCGGGACCTGGGAAACACCTGGACCCAGGCAAATGAGGGGCTCCTTAAGGACAGACCGGCCGGCAAAATCCCCTACTTCAGGCAGGGACTGGCCGTTTGTGAGAGCCAGGCAGATGTGGCCTATATCTCCATCAATTGTCCCGTATCCAACAGCCAGGGTGAGGTGGAAATCATTTACAGCATCTATAAAACTTCAGACGGGGGCGCACAATGGGATCCCGTGATGCTCTCTTCCACTCCCGGGGGGTATATCTCTGATAATTTCTCAGGTTCCTGGATGGAGCTTAGCTTTGATCCGGGCTGGGGTGGAAGTCCCATTGACCTGGGGGTGGCACCGGGCAATCCGGAGGTATGTTTCGCAGGAGATAATGGCCGAGGGTATAAAACCACGAACGGCGGACTCACCTGGGAACAGATCTACAGCACAAATATGCCCGACGGATCCTTTGCCTCCAACGGACTGGACGTAACCACCTGCTACGGGGTCCATTTTGATCCCTTCGATAAAGAGCACTTTTTCATCTCTTATACCGATATGGGCTTGTTTCATACCCTGAATGGAGGCAACAGCTGGTTTCACTCCATCACAGGGGTTCAGAGAGAATGGCAGAACACCTGCTACGATCTTTGCTTCGATCCTGAAACAAAAGGCCTTTGCTGGTCCGCCTGGGCCAATGCCCATGACCTGCCGCGGAGCAAGATGTTCGGAGGCAGTGGATTTGACCATTTTAAAGGCGGCGTGGCCGTATCGGAAGATGGAGGGAAAAACTGGAAAAAAGCCAATAAAGGTCTGCCGGAGAATTCCATCTGTACCAATATCCTGCTGGATCCGTCCTCCCCGGCAGGCAATCGCACCCTCTATGTAAGCGTTTTTGACCAGGGGGTGTTTAAGTCCACGGATGGAGGGAAAAACTGGCAGCCGGCAAGTGAGGGACTGGGTGAGAACCGCTTCGCCTGGCACCTGGATCAGAATTCCAATGGCCGGCTATTCGTTCTGTGCTCCAGGGGAACAAAGGGTTCCCGGGTCCTGGATGGCAAGTTGTTTTACAGCGATAACCAGGCCGGGGATTGGACCGAAATGGAACTTCCCGAAGGGCTGAATGGTCCTCATCACCTCCTGATCGACCCAAACAAAGCTGAACTCATGTACCTGAGCTGCTGGCCCAGGGACCTGGGAGCAAAGGATGCTTATGGCGGGGTTTATCTTACCCGGGATGGCGGTGAGAGCTGGAAGCAGGTGTTTGACGACAGGATCCGGGTAAATGCCATGGCCCTGGAACCCGATCACCCTGAGATTCTTTACATGAATACCTTTCACAACGCTGCCTACCGGAGCGATAACTCCGGAGAGAGCTGGACCCGGCTGGAAGGATTCCGCTTTAAATGGGGCCAACAGGTTTTTGCGGATGTAAACCATCCGGGAATGTTATATCTTTCGAGCTATGGAGGAAGCGTTTTTTATGGCCCGGCCACGGGGATTCCCGGGGCGGTCGATGATATCATAAACATGCCTGAAGGATGGTGGTAAAAAAACTTTCCATATTCCAGAGAATTAAAAAAGCCTTCCAGTCCATCGGCCCCGGCTTGATCATCGCCTCTGTGGTCCTGGGACCCGGCAGCATTACGGTGGCCTCCAGGATTGGATCCCAGTATGGATATTCCTTCCTGTGGGTCATTCTTATTGCCACCATTTTTATGATAACCTATACCTCCATGTCGGCCCGTTTTGGCGTGACACACGAGGAATCCCTGCTGCAATCCCTGTCAAAACATTACGGCCGCTGGTTTGCGGTGCTTATCGGGATCTCTGCCTTCCTGAGCACGGCCAGCTTCCAGTTCGGGAATAACCTGGGCATCGGCATCGGGATGGAAGGGATTACGGGCATTGATGAAAGGATCTGGCCCCTGGTCTTCACTCCCCTGGGGATCATTCTCATATTCTGGGCCAAAAATCTGTACA
>Ga0316201_10002931_pt1 | contig 12384 bp, 12 predicted proteins | sample CS6wburrow_MG_FD_204516 | JGI IMG/M metagenome (GOLD analysis project Ga0316201, IMG submission 204516) | Coastal sediment microbial communities from Delaware Bay, Delaware, United States - CS-6 worm burrow | ecosystem: Environmental > Aquatic > Marine > Coastal > Sediment | place: USA... | reverse complement strand
TACCAAAAAGGTAACCGGGATATCACGACTCCGGAGCATTTCGGCCAGTTCAATTCCAATAAGGCCACCTCCAACGATCACCGCTCTTTTGCATACTTCTTTGTTGGGGGCATCTATTTCGAGTTGCTCTAATTCCTGCTTGGAATACAGGCCCTGCACCCCTTTGAGATCCTGTCCCGGCCATCCAAATTTATTAGGTTTGGATCCGGTGGCAATGATAAGTTTATCATAGGGGATTTCTTCTGTATTCTTTAAAAGCACTTTTTTGCTGGCATGATCTACCCGGGTTACATACCCATTCACCAACTCAATACGGTTTTTTTTCCAAAACCAATTCTCATAGGGTTGGGTGTGTTCAAACTTCATATGGCCCATGTATACGTACATCAGGGCTGTTCGGGAAAAGAAGTATTCGCTCTCCGCAGAAATGATGATAATACGTTTATCCGATAGTTTTCGAATATGCCTGGCGGCGGTTACCCCCGATATGCCATTCCCTATAATTACGATGGTTTCCTTCGCCATTATGTTCCTTTGAGTAGTTTCAGTCGCATTAAATATAAGAACTTAACACAGTTTTCTATTTCATGAATATTTAATTATTGTAATTTTGGAAATAGCTAACGTTAAATGCATGAATAAGAGTGTGTTATTTCTTTGTTGCCTTTTGCAACTTTCCTGTAGCAGCCAGTTTGTTGGCAAGATCAATGGCGTAAGCTTTGTTGCTTCCCGCGACCAGGCATCCCAGGAACATATACAGCCTATCAAAGAGGTCTATGCAGACTACGCCGCCGTTATGCCCTTCGGCTTTATGCGCAATGCAGATTCTCCCGAGATCATCTACAATACGGACCGTCAATGGTACGGGGAAACCAAGATGGGTGCCAAGCAGTATATAGAACTGCTGCATAAAAACAAGGTGAAGGTAATGGTAAAACCACAGATCTGGTTATGGCGTGGCATCTTTACCGGCACTTTGAAAATGGACAGCGAGGAAAACTGGCTGTCACTTGAAAAATCGTATGAAGATTTTATCCTGACCTATGCAGCATTGGCAGAGGAGACTCGGGCAGATATTTTCTGTATTGGGACCGAGCTGGAACAATTTATTGTAAATCGACCCGAATATTGGCAACAACTTATCCAGAAGATCCGGCTTGTATATAAAGGGAAACTGACCTATGCCGCCAATTGGGATGAGTATAGCCATACGCCGTTTTGGGCCTCGCTCGACTTTATTGGTATTGATGCCTATTTCCCGTTATCTGAAGAAAAAACCCCTTCCGTGGATCAGCTAAAAGAAGGTTGGAAGCCATGGAAGGAGAACATAGCCGTTCTTTCCAAGGACGTTAATAAGCCGGTACTGTTTACTGAATTTGGGTACCGAAGTATGGATTATACGGCCAAAAAACCCTGGTTGGTAGACCGCACAGAGGAGCAGGTAAATATGGAGGGACAGGTAAATGCCAAAAAAGCACTGTTCGAATCATTTTGGGAAGAGGAGTGGTTTGCCGGAGGCTTTGTCTGGAAATGGTTTATAAACCACGACCGAGCAGGCGGCCCGGAGGATAATCGTTTTACACCTCAAAACAAACCGGCCCAGGAAATCATTAAATCATTTTATAAACTTTATACCCGTTGACCTTGCCCACAAGAATACGCCTCTGCTATCTATTCCTTTTTTCAGTGTTGCCCTTATTGGGATGCTTTGCACAGGATTCCCTGTTAGTTGTTATTGCCGAAAAAGGAGATGGGATCTTTTCGCTGCTCCGTAAACAGGGGATGGACCCCTCTGAACATTATCAGGATTTCCTAGTGTTGAACCAGGAGAACCTTCGAGATGGCCAACATCTTTTTGCTGGAAGTTTTTACTACCTGCCTGCAGTGATCGATAGTCTAACCACAGTTACAGATGAAATTGCCTCTGAAGAAATTACTCCTGAAGATACCCTTATAGAAGAAGGCGTACGTTATCCCATTTTTGGAGCTGAAAATGCGCTGGTGTCACCGAAAAGCGATCGGCTGGAGGGAGCCATCTATTACCTGATCTCAGGACATGGAGGCCCCGATCCCGGGGCCATAGAAACTTATAAAGGGATCACCATTGCCGAGGATGAATACGCCTATGATGTTACACTACGCCTTGCCAGGGAATTGCTGGCCCACGGCGCAAGAGTGTATGTTATTGTCCGTGACTCTGATGACGGTATTCGTGATGCCAAAGCCCTGAAAACAGACCGGGATGAGGTAGTGTACCCCAACAATGATATCCCATTAAATCAGTTGGCACGATTAAAGCAACGGGTTACTGCGGTGAACGATCTGTACCTGGAGAACCGGGGCAGTTACCAACGATTGCTGGTGACCCATGTAGACAGCAGGGGCAAAGGTCAGAACATCGATGTCTACTTTTACCATCATGAGAAAAGTAAGAATGGGAAACGACTGGCAGAAAACATTCACAATACTTTTACCAGGAAATACAGGAAATACCAGCCCAATAGGGAATATACGGGCACTTTCTCGGATCGGAGTAATTTATACCTGGTTAAGAATACACTGCCCGCTATGGCCTATATTGAAATAGGCAACATCAAGAACAAAAAGGACCAGCGAAGGATACTGGATCCTGATAACCGCCAGGCACTCGCCAAATGGATCACCGAAGGTGTTTTAGCGGATTACGAAACGCGTTAAGTATCTCTTACAAGTCCGATTGAATATTCTTGCGGTAATAGTCATATAATTTTTCGGGCGGGGCACCCATATATTGTTTCAGGTGTACCACAGCAAAGTGGTATTGCAGGTTTACCATCCCATTATCCACATATTTTCGGGCTGAGGTTTTTACGTGCATCGGCAAGATCCTGAATTTCCCTTTTCGGTAGATCCTGCTAATAAATTCATTGTCCTCATAAATCCGATAAGCTTCGTTAAAACCACCCAATTCTTCAAAGAATGCCTTGTGGATAAAAAGCGATTGGTCGCCTCCGCGGCATAAGGCAAGATTGAATTGCGAAAACCAGGCAAAAAAGGCCAGGAACCTACTGGGATCATTGAATTTTAAACGAAAACAGCCGGCATCATATCCCTGCTGTAGGGCTTTAATAATTGCAATATCGAAATGGGTTGGTGGTAAGGTATCGGCATGTAAAAAATAAAGTATGTTACCGCAGGCATGTTCAGCACCCAGGTTCATTTGCCGGGCCCGTCCTTTTTCCGAAGACACTACCCGGGCTCCGTGCATTTTGGCTACGGATATAGAATGGTCCGTACTCCCACCATCTACGACCAGAATCTCAAGCCGATTAAAATCATGGGCTACTTTTTTCAGATGCTGCAGCATTGGTCCTAAACAGGCCTCCTCATTCAGCACCGGAATGATGATACTCACTAAAATGGGATCATCGAATTTCATTGAGGTTCCAGTCATAGGGGAGATACGAAATTTTTGCATCGGGAGATAAGGGTACCCGGGTATAAGGTTGAATGTAGGCTATCAGAGGCCTTTTTTCCATAAAATCGCCTTTGTACCATTTAAAGATGGCCGAGAGTTGCAGTGCGTTGGGGGTTAAGATGTTTTTGGTGGTATCGTTGATAAAGTCCTCCGTGGCCTCCTGCAGCTGGGCTTCCATTCGGGCTGCCGTATAGGCCTCATTCTTTAATTTTGGGCAGCTAAAGGAGGCACAGTTAATGGCAAAATGGATGCGGGGTTCGTTCATCTTTCGAAGTATACGATGTTCAATATCGCCTAAGGAAAGGGTTTTATCTCCTACCATTAGACGGTCCTGGCCCCAGGGCCGCCAAATGTCCTTGATGCTTTTTACCGGATAGTTCTCCAGGATCAGGGCTACCGTAGCTGCATTATACATGTTGATATAATAGGCAAGGGTCTCGTTCTGTGTCCAGTTGGTGGCAGGGGCATTCTCACCCAGGTAGTCCAGGTAGGCGTTTAGCTCCTTTTCTTTGGTTTTAAACCGGGCATAGGCTACATCGCCCTTCTCATTCACAAACTCTTTTAATAGGGTATTCCAGGCCGTATGTTCAGGCGCAGGTGCTGTTCCCTGGGGAAGCACCGGGGGGGTACCCCACCAGATCAAAAGTGCTAAAAGGTATTTCATACTATCGGTAACTTGCATACTGGGTTGGTAGTGAAAACCCACCCTTCCTTACAGCTCATAACACCAAATTATTTATAAAAAAATACACGCGTGTCCTATCACGGATCAACAGCATCCGCCTCCATCGTAATGCCAGGTACTTTCAGAGATATGGATCTGGTCCGAGACCTTAGCCAGGGCTGCTGCAGTTTTATCGCACACTGCCAGTGGCTGGTTTTGTATCAATACATGGCCTTTTTTGTCGTCCAAATAGGGTTCCCCCCCAAAATAAATAGCCGTTTTTCCTGTAAAAACACAGGGGCCGTCTTCTGGCATGGGGTCTTTGATGGCTGCAATTTCGATCGATTCAATATGGATGAGCTCGTCTGTTGGGTAGTGGTTTGGAGACAGTACCCGGTACGATTTCCGTGCCCGGATCTCTATGGTCCCAAAGCCGGCATCGGTCAATGCTTTTACATAGTCCTTAATGGGAATACTACCGCTTAAGCACTGGGCCCGCAAGCGGTCATCATTGCGAAGTGATTCGTTCATGTGTTGTTCACAAACAGGGTCGCTCATCACCAGACGGCCATGAGGTTTTAGCACCCGGTACATCTCGGCTACTGCTTTTTTAAGGTCCTCTGCCTTAAAGATATTAAAGAGGCAGTTTTGGGCGGCCACATCCATGCTTTCACTTTTAATGGGCAATTCCAGGGCACTTCCTTTCTTAAGGGATACAAATTCGCTTTTAAACCAGGGGTTTTCTTCTTCTGCAATTTTAAAATTCTTCCGGGATGCTTCCAGCATTTCATCGACCACATCTACCCCGGTAACCCCAGCTTTTTGACGGGAGAAATACGCAAACTGAAGGAGTTCCATCCCTCCACCCACGCCTACATACAGTACTTTGGGGCCGTTCACCAGGTCTGAAGCCGAAACGGTGCTTCCACAGCCGTAGTTCATTTCCTGCATGATGGTAGGGATCGATAAGCCCGGTAATTGCCAAACAGGATTTGTCGTACAGCACAGCCCTTCATCGGGGGACAGGGCTGCTTGCTTGTATAGATCGTTGGTCGCTTCTAAATAACTCATAGCATTTTTATTAATTCTGTGAATAATGTAATCATTTTTGGTTCTGTTTTAGTGGCCACCTCAATTATTTCCGAAATATTAACAGGTTTCAGATCACTTGGATCGCATTCGTCGGTTAAAACTGATACCGCTACTACAGGTAGTCGTAAATGATTGGCAATAATTACTTCGGGCACCGTACTCATTCCAACCGCATCGGCACCAAGGGTTTTGAGCATGCGGTATTCGGCTTTGGTTTCCAGCTGCGGACCTACCACAGCGGCGTATACACCTTTTTTTAAAGAAATCTTTTGCTGTCTGGCTATTTTCTCGATCATGCTTCGCATTTCCAAATCATAAGGTTCGCTCATATCCACAAACCGATCCCCAAACTCGGCCACATTTTTAAAGGCGAGGGGTGAGCCCCCCTGCAGATTTATGTGGTCTTCAATAAGCATGATTTCGCCTTTTTTAAAGCTGAGGTTTACCGCCCCGGCAGCATTGGAGATAAAAAGTTTTTGAACACCCAGTTGCCTCATTACCCGGATGGGGTAGGTAACGTCGTAAAATTCATAGCCCTCATACAAATGAAAGCGGCCCTGCATCACCACCACCTTTTTGCCCGCCAGACTGCCATAGACCAGTTTCCCGGTGTGAAACTCCACCGTTGCAAGCGGAAAAAAAGGAATGTTATGATAGTGGGCCACTATGGGGTCCTGGATCATATCGGCTAGTTTCCCAAGGCCTGTCCCCAGGACGATGCCTATTTCCGGGGCTTTAAATCCTTTTGCCTGCAAAAAGGCCGTTGATTCATCTAATTGTTTTTGTGTCATACATGGTCTTTTAAAAAGGGCTGGAAAGCAGGAATGTCCCGGATATCGTCTAGCACATCTACATCATTTTTTGTTTCCAGCAACTTTACTTTTGTTTTGTCGAGATCGGCGAGGGTATCTTTCAATACGGTATCCGTTCCCCATTTTTTGTTTTTAAAAACAGCGGGGATCAGCTTCTTCATCCCCAGCAAATAATAGCCGCCATCCTGGGCGGGGCCCAAGACTACCTTGTGTTTTCCCAGGGCTTCAAATGCCCGTTCCAGATCGGCCGTGCTGAGATCGTACAGGTCGCTCCCGATAAGGACAACGCGTTGATAACCTGACTCAAAACCTGCTTTTATAGCGTTGTACATTCGTTCACCCAGATTGGCTCCCCACTGCATTTTTTTCCGGTACAACTCTGGATCCCACATATCATCCTCCCCAATGGTATCGGAATAGTGCACTTCCTTATCGGGCTGCAGGTCCTGGGTTACTTCTGCCGTGTGCTTTAGTAAAAATTTATAAATGGCCAGGGCGGTCTCATCGCCCACCGAAGCAGCCAGGCGAGTTTTGCACTGCCCCAGTACCGGGTTGCGGGTAAAGATTATTAGGAGGTTGTTTTGGGGGTCCTTTATCATTATTTTTTATTTTCAGGCCCATAAACCTTTTCGCCTTTGAGTAGGAGTAGCCCCCAAAATTTGTTATAGGCGTGGACCCGTTCCGTTTCCTTTCCAAGACTGTCTACTACTTCCTGGCCTTTGTTCTTCCATTGAAAAATACCCCCGGCCAGGTTCTTTACATCTGTATACCCCAGTGCTATCAATTTTTTTGCGATCTTTTCGGAACGCACCCCAATGGAGCAGTAGACCACCACCGTGGTGTCCTTGTTGGGAACCAGTTCCTGTACCTTTTTAGGATCGAAATCCTGATACCCAATATAGTGGGCACCTGCAAGGTGACTTACCTCGAATTCCTCTATTTCCCGTGCATCGAGGGTAATGTAAGACGGATTTACCGAGAGCTCGGTGACTTGTACCACCGGAACGTCTCCCTTAAGGAGTTTTGCTATGGCCTTTCCCATAGTTCGCTGCCCCATCAGCGGGGTTGCCAGCATCAGAAACAGTAACGACAACTTGTTTTTTTGCATGGCGATAAAGATACTACTTTGATAAAAACCGGGAAATGTAACGGGGGTTTTTCACATAAAAAAATAAAAAGTATTTTTATACAAACGACTACTCCTATGCCACGTAATTTTTACTTTTTACTAATGTGCAATTTGATATTTTTTGGTGCCTGCAAGGAAGCCCCCAAACAGGACACTGATTCCGCGGCCGAGACCGTTTACTACCAGGAGCCTTTCAGGCCGCAATTTCATTTTACACCTGCTGAGAAATGGATGAACGATCCCAATGGCCTGGTCTACCACCAGGGGATGTATCATTTGTTTTACCAGTACTACCCGGACGATATTGTCTGGGGGCCCATGCACTGGGGACACGCTACAAGTACCGATATGCTGCACTGGGAACATAAGCCCATTGCACTCTACCCGGACGAACACGGCCTTATCTTTTCGGGAAGTGCAGTTGTGGATGTGAACAATACATCGGGTTTTGGTAGCCCAGAGAATCCACCTTTGGTGGCCATCTATACCTACCACGATATGGAGAAAGAAAAATTGGGGAACAAGGACCACCAGACCCAGGGCATTGCCTATAGCCTGGATAATGGCGAAAGTTTTACAAAGTACGAAGGCAACCCTGTGATTCTAAATGGTGAATTCCAGGATTTCAGGGACCCCAAGGTCTTTTGGGACAACAACACGGAGCAATGGGTGATGGCCCTGGTGGCAGGGGATCATTTGCGATTGTACAGGTCCGACAATTTACTGGAGTGGGCTTATATGAGCGAATTTGGAAAGGACCAGGGAGCCCATGGGGGCGTCTGGGAATGCCCCGACCTGTTTGAGCTGCAGGTTGGTGATACTGATGAGACCAAATGGGTATTGCTGATAAGTATAAATCCCGGAGCACCCAACGGGGGCAGCGGCACTCAGTATTTTGTGGGCGACTTTAACGGGACTACATTCATTTCGGACCAAAAGGATGAAAAGTGGCTCGACTGGGGGACGGACAATTATGCCGGGGTTACCTATAATAATACTCCGGATGGGAGCAGACTTTTTATTGGCTGGATGAGCAACTGGGCCTATGCCCGTGATACCCCCACTGAGGTATGGCGCAGTGCCATGACACTTCCACGGCATTTGAGCCTGGCCAATATACATGGGGAATATGATCTCTTGAACTACCCTATCCCCGGATTGGATGACCTCCTCACAGATGAAGATACAACTACGATAAGCCTAGTACCTGGGGGTGAAGAATCCATTCCCCTGGAACACGAAAACCAATGTGAACTGCGGTTCATGACCAGCGCGCGCGACCTCCATCTAAGTTTTGAAAACGATGCCGGGGAGCAGTTACTATTAGAGCTGGACGCCCGACAAAAGTTAATGGTGTTAGACCGTTCCCAAAGCGGGTTCACTGATTTCCAGGAGAGTTTTGGCACGGTGCAACAAATGCCTATCGATAATTTACCTGAAGGCGATGTTGAGGTTCGAATCTTGTTGGATACTTCTTCGGTGGAAGTCTTTTTAAATGGTGGGCAGTATGTGATGACCGCCCAGCTCTTTCCTACAGCAGCCTATTCCGAGTTGGTGGTGACCAATACCGGCACTGAGGCGTTACTCATTCCTGAATTTAGAATGGGTGGGATCATAGGGGTGTGGTAGCCTCTAAAGCGCTGATTTATGTACGAATAAACCTACAAAAATCATAATTTGGAGGGTTCCGTAATTGCCTAATATTTAGTATCTTAGAGTACTAACATTTAAAACCAACCACAATGAAAAAATTTGTTACCAGTGTATTGCTGTTTGCAGCCTTTGCAATGAGTGCACAAGAGTCCTATTGGACCAACTACAGCTTTATTGTAGAACCACAGAACCAGTCGACCGTTTTTAAGCTGATTGACGATTATTTTAAGGAGCATAAATGGGAAGGGGTTACGGTAACCCTTTATTCAAACCACTTTCATGATGCGGATAACAAGTTTACCCATGTCTTAGGTTTTTCGGGCTCTTTGGATGCTTTAGGGGCTATTTACGCCGATGATGGGGGAGATGCCTGGGCTTTATTGGGATCAAGGTTAGACCACTTCATTAAAGATCAATCCGGAGCTCGGATGGGGACCACTAAAAAACGCTATGGGGATACTGAAGGAGACTATCCAATACAACAATACTATATTTTGGATGTAGAAAATGCGACAGCCTTTGAGAAGGCCTTAACCAAATTCAACACCGACTTTAAACCCGAAGGCAGAGTAGTTTCAATGGGGAATTTTACCTCCGGGATCTCCCCCGAAGGAGAGAACCATTGGGCTCTTGTTGGGTACAAAGATTTTAAAGGGGCCATGGGCGGCGCCAATGCTACTTTAACCCCTGCACAGCGGACGGCCCGCGATGCCGGCTGGAAAAATTTCCAGGAGAACAATGGAGGGGTACGGATGGTACGTTCCGGCCTTCGGTACCGGATGGGACAATGGTAATAAAAAGTAAAGATCAAGAAAAAACCCTTCCTTTTTGGAGGGTTTTTTATTCGTAAGGGCCTGCGTGTCTAGTAAACGGCTCGTTTTACCATGTTCTTAACTGGCAGGATGGTCTTAAGATATTCAAAGATGGCCCCGGCCTCTTTATCTGTGAGTTGGGTGTAAGGAACCATGGGGTATGTAAGCGCCGGTTCCCCTTCCTTTTGCCCGTATTTTACGGCCTGGATAAATTGCTCTTTGGTCCAGTTGCCAATCCCGGTTTCTTTATCCGGTGTAAGGTTGGCCGTAGGCTTTACCCGGCCTTCATAATCGAGTGTTTTGTTGCCCCCTGCAAAATAGCCTTCACTTAATTCGGGCTGAAGGAAATTATTGGTCTTAAAGTCGGCCGAATGGCAGGAAAAACAATCCAGGTTATGGGCCAGGTATTTTCCGGTGGCGATCATATCGGTACTATCTGGCATGGGAATAGCCTCCGAAGGCATTGGAAAGGGTTTCCATTCCAGGCGGGTGAGCATCTTGGTTAAAAAAGAAGGTTCCGGAGGCATATCCGGAGTGGGGTTGGCAGCCACCATGGGATCATCGGAGCGTAAAAAGGCGATGATTGCATTCACGTCCTCATCTGCCATGACTGGTAGCTTGGCCATATAGGGCGGACTGTACTGCCCGTTCCTCTTTATCCCGGTGCGGATAAGGTAGAGCAGTTCCGCATCCGTCCAGTTACCGATACCATACTCCTTATCCTGTGTAATGTTCTGGGAATAGATGGTTCCAAATTCCTTGGGGGCATCCAGCATTTGGGTGCCTGTCAATTTCCCGGTGGCTTTGTTCATATGGCAATTGGCACAGAGCATGGAAGCCAGTTTCTTGCCACGGGCCACGGCCTCGGGAGTGGCTACCGCTGTGTATTCTATTTTTTCGACCTCATAGGTTGGGATGTCCGAAGCACCTATATACAGGCCTACGACCAATAAAACGAGGATGAGGATCCCCATTACGATTCCGAAATATTTCAAAGTTCTATTCATATGGTTAGTGGTTAAAGTTGTACTTGAAATTAATATTTTTTGAATAAAAATCAATAGGACAACCCTTAGTTTTTTTGATGGTTTTTACCCGTACTTCCAAATGGAACCATCACTCGGTTTCCAATTAATTAGGAAGCATCTCTGAGTATAAATTAAAATTTTCATCATCAAAACAGACAAACACTATTTCCTTTACTACTTCTGATTTAAAACCTTTAACCGCATTAATGGCAATTTTGGCCGCCTTCTTTTTTGGGAAGTGATAGATGCCGGTACTTATATTTGGAAAGGCAATGGATCTGAGATCATTATCCTCGGCCAATTGTAGGCTATTCAGGTAAGAATTCCTGAGCTTTTCTTCGGCATCTGAATTATTGTCATGCCAGCGAGGGCCTACCGTATGAATTACTTTTTTTGCCGGTAGCTTTCCGGCATTGGTGATCACTGCTTCTCCAACATTACACCCTCCCTGTTTTTGCCTAATTTGAATACATTCCTTTAAAATTTCCTGGCCACCTGCCCGGTGTATGGCACCATCAACACCACCACCGCCCAACAGAGATGAATTCGCTGCATTGACAATAGCATCGGCTTCAACTTTTGTGATATCTCCTTTTAGTAACCGGATCTTCATTATTCACGCGCATTTGGTTTTTGATCTTCCCGTAGCGTAGGATAGGAGATCCCCAATTGCTCCAGATAGCTGTCGTATTTCTTTTCGTTGTAATAAAATGGAGTTAGCAATGGTTTATAGGTATCCATGATCTCCTTGTTTAAATAGGTGGCAGGGGAATCTTCCGCACTTACCATAGGTACGTATTTAAATTTCGAGGCCTGCTCTGTTTTAAAATAGTCCCAGGCCTGTGCTACCAGCTCGGGTTTTAAAAGCAGATCCAGCAAGGTCATTGCCTCTACCTTGGCGCCGGCTACCACCCCTTTATGTGCAATGGGGGTGGCCATAGCAATAGAATTAGACCAGTGATGGCCTTGCAGGCCCGGGATATTGCTGGGGTATCGCAGGGTTACCGTAGGCACCTTCCAGGAGATGTCGCCTATATCATCAGAACCACCACTAACAGGTTCCACTACCGGCAGCCCAATAGTATCTAATTTTACAGCAAGTCCCGTCGTATCCTTAGGGGAATTTACCTCCCGCTGTACGGCCCGGGCTAGCTGTTGGTCTGCCTCACTCCAGGTGGGCAAGCCCACCTGTACTATGTTTTGGTACATGGTCTCCGCAATGGGTTTATTAAAATGACGGGGCCATGCAGTGCCCAATATTTTGCTTGTCATGGTTGTGCGGGTCATCAGGGCCGCTCCTTTGGCCATATCATTGGCACGTTCGTATACCTCCATGATCTTGGGATAGGTAATCTCCCGAAAATAATACCAGATAGAGGCTTTGGAAGGCACCACATTAGGCTGGTCGCCCCCGTTATTGATCACGGAATGCGAGCGGCCAAGGGGGTGCAGGTGTTCTCTGTTGTATTGCCAGCCAATGTTCATGAGCTCTACCGCATCTGCTGCAGAACGGGCTCGCCAGGGGGCTCCTGCTGAGTGGGCAGATTCCCCTTCAAAGGTGTATTCTACCGAGATCATTCCTGTGCCCCTTGCCGGGCCATAGGAAACGGCCATGTTGTTTGAGACATGAGTAAAGATGCAGAGGTCCACATCATCGAAATAGCCGTCCCGGGTATAGTAGGCCTTGGTGCCCAGCTGTTCTTCGGCCACCCCCGGCCAGATGATGAGGGTGCCGGG
>Ga0316201_10002930_pt1 | contig 12388 bp, 13 predicted proteins | sample CS6wburrow_MG_FD_204516 | JGI IMG/M metagenome (GOLD analysis project Ga0316201, IMG submission 204516) | Coastal sediment microbial communities from Delaware Bay, Delaware, United States - CS-6 worm burrow | ecosystem: Environmental > Aquatic > Marine > Coastal > Sediment | place: USA... | reverse complement strand
TATGTCCGAGGCGTGTGAGCCTTCGCACACACGTGTTCCAGCGCAGGATCGCATCGTCGTTCTCCGGCGGGTGGATCGCCTCAGCCTTCTCGTACCACTCCATCGCTTTCTGAAGCGCGCGATAGGCACCCGAGCCAGGCGTGTTACGGGCGAGATGAGCCTTACCGGCGCGTTCCTCGATGATTCCAGAATAGTAGCGAAGTGCGTACTCGTCTTTCAGTCTGCCGACCGCTGCACGGGCCTCGCCCAGCCGGCTCATGTCCTGCTCGAACTGGTCTGTCAGCGAAAGGACCAGCCGGACCAGCGCTTCCTGGTGCTCGGGCTCTACCTCCAGCACGTCGAGACAGATACTCTCCGCCTCCCACGGCTCGTTGCGCAGGCGACAATGCTCGGCTCTATCCAGCGCTCGGTTGATGCTCCCCCGGGCTATTTCCTTGAGCTTCGTCACGGCACACCCCCATCCAGCAGTGCTATACGAACAAATCCGATGACTCTCACGAGTATAGTGCCGCAAACGCCGGATCGAGTTCCGTCGCGTGGATTGGCATGAGCCAGGATCTGCTCTTCACTTGTCCGACGTACCCCGTCCCTTGACGCATGTCGCGTCGGCATATATTATGTGCATATGCACATTACATACAGGAGTAAGCATGCCTCGGCCGAAGAAGCAACGTCGCTGCCGTCGCTATGACGGCGACCGGATCTTCAAGCCCCGCAGCATTCCGATGTCCGATCTGGAGACGATTACCCTGGAGCTTGATGAGCTCGAGGCGATGAGGCTCTGCGATCATGACGGACGGGATCAGACTGAGGCCGGGGACGAGATGGGAGTGTCCCGGGGGACGGTTCAGCGGCTCCTTCGCTCGGGCCGATCGAAAGTCCTGAGCGCACTCCTGAGCAATGCGGCGCTCCTGATCAATTAAGGAGAGACTCATGAAGCTGTGCATTCCAACTGAGGATGAAGCAGGCCTGGCGGGTCGCATCAGCGCCCATTTCGGCAGTGCACGCTGGTTCACACTCGTCGATAGCGAGACCGGGGCCACGCGCTCGGTGAGCAACCGGGAGCAAGCGCACAAACCTGGCACCTGCGACGCGGCGGCGAGCATCGCGGATCTGCAGGTGGAGGCCGTCGTAGCATCCGGCCTGGGCCGCAGGGCACTCCAGTCGCTCAACCAGGCCGGGATTCCCGTATACGTAACGCAGAGTCCGACGGTCGGTGAGGCCGTCGAGGAGTTCAAGATGGAGGTCCTGATGCCACTGCGCGGGGAGCAGGCCTGTTCGGGCGGGCGAGGCCTCGGCAGTCACCATCGACATGGGCACTGAGGGGGCCGTATGAGCGCCAGGACGAAGATCGGAATCATCATCTGTGACCGATACCGCCAGTGTGCCGGCGGTAAGTGCTTTCGCGCGATGAGGAACAGGGAAGGGGCCTTCAACCGGTACGAGGATACCGAACTGGAGCTGGTCGGCTACACCACGTGCGACGGATGTCCCGGCGGCAACTTCGAGTACACCGGCGAGGAGATGACGAAGAACGGGGCAGAGGTCATCCACCTGGCCACGGGACTCGTAGTCGGCTATCCCCCCTGTCCATACATCGAGACGTTCAAGGCCTTCCTCGAGGTTCGTTACGGGGTAGAGGTGGTTATCGGAACCCATCCAATTCCGGCCAAGTACCTGGACATGCACACCCGCCTCGGGACCTGGGACGACCCCGCGTGGGAGCCGTTTCTCAAACCCACGATGGCCGACGCGAAGACTCGCGAGGCTTACAACTAGCCTCAGGAGCACCGGGGTGGCAGGTATGGTGATCCGGGACCGGGCTCCAGATCCGTGAACCAGATGTCGCGCAACTACTACGCTCTCCTCTGGCACGCGACCTTCCTCGCGCTGACGCTCACCTTCACGGATGTCAACACGATTCTTCCCGCCCTCCTGGTCAACGCGGGCGGTACCGATATTCACATCGGATTGCTCACGGCGATCATGGTGGGAACACCGATCGCGGGGCAGGTGCTATTCGCGAGTTACCTGCACCTGAAGGCCCGTAAGAAGGCGTTCCTGCTCCTTGGAATCAACCTCCGGATCGTCGCCCTCATCCTGGTTGCCGTGGTCCTTGCCACAGCCGAGCTGATCCCCGGAAGGGCCGTGATCGTCCTGGTGCTGGTACTCATGTTCGCGTTCGCCCTCGGAGGTACCTTCGCGGGCGTTTCCTACGTGGACATCGTCGGCAAGTCGCTTCTCCGGGCGCAACGCCACCGCTTCTTCGTCAGCCGACAGGTCCTGACAAGCGTGGCCTTTCTCCTCTCGGCTCTCGTCGCGCGGAACGTGCTCGCCCGCGTCGACTACCCGACTAATTACATGTGGCTCTTCGTCCTCGCGGCCGGTCTCCTGCTGGTTGCCTCGTGGGGCTTCTGGGTCATTGCCGAGCCGTCTGCGGATCCGCCCGGTGACGCCTATCGTCTGGCCGATGTCCTGAAGTCGATTCCCGGTCGCCTGCGGGATGACCGGGAGCTGCGCCGCTACATATTCGTCGTCAACCTCACGGGATTCGGTCTCACCCTGATGCCGTTCTACGTAGTGCTGGCCAAGGCTCACTATGGTCTCACGGGGCAACAGGTGGGAGCATACCTGCTCGTCCAAATCGCAGGCATGATCGCATCGAACCTGTTGTGGGCCCGGGTAGTGAAACGGTACGGGTTTCGAGGTGTGATCAGAGGCTGCATCGCCTGCGGCACTTCTCTGCCTTTGCTTGCCCTTTTACTGGTACGCGGTCCGCTGGTCATCTTCCTGTTCGTTTTCTTTCTGATAGGAGTTGGACTCTCGGCACGTAAGATCGCCTTCGATGGCCTGTTCATAGAGATCACCACCGATGACAATCGTGCGCTGCACAAAGGCGTCGTCGGGACGACCTCCCTGTCCACAGCCCTGTTCCCGCTCCTGGCAGGCATACTGATCACCTCGATCGGCTACGCACCTGTGTTCCTGCTCGGCTCCCTCCTCGTGGCGAGCGCGTATCCCCTGTTGGCTGAACGGTGAGATGGGAACCTGATCAGCCCGGCCGTGCACCAATCCAGAGAAAGGTTCGTTCCTGCAGGTGACCGCGACAGAAAGAACCAAGGCATGGAATACGTCGCAATAAGAGAGCCGTGGCCCGCCGGTGGCGGCCATCTGAGCCGACACCACGCCAAGGGGGCGTTATGCTCGAGAAAGTGATCTACGCCGTGGACTTCGGCGATCTCCAGCCATTGGCCGTGCCGTGTCTCGCGAGGCTGCGAGACGCTGGCTGCGACGAGTTGGTTCTGCTGCATGTCGCGGACGAGAGGCGATCGCTGCGCGGGGTCCCGGGCCTTCTGCGGGATGATGTCCGCACCTGCTTGAGAGAAGCTGTCGAGGTGAGGATCAACGAATGGGCTCGCGCCTGTGGCGATCAGGGAACCGACGTCCGAATCCTGCACAGGGAAGGAAACGTGCAGTGGACGGACCTATGCGAGGCCGTGCGCCAGGAGAAGGCCTCGCTCGTGGTCCTCGGACCGAGACCCGGGCACGATGCCGGCCCGACAGCCTACTTCCTCATGCACTCCGTCAGAGCCCCCCTGCTGATCCTGAAGGTGGCCGATCCTTCGCTGCCTGAGCCCTTCGGCACTGAGTGCTCGGGTCTCTTCTCCCGTGTGCTGATTCCTACGGACTGGTCGGAGTGCGCGCTTCGCGCCGAAAAGAGAGCGATCCAGCTCAGAAAAGCGGGGATCAAGGAAATCATCTTGGTTCACGTGATCGAACCGGACCTGTCGGGAACCGGGAAGGAGGAGGCCGAAACTCTGGCTTCGAAACGACTGGCCAGGTCGCGCGCCGAGCTCGAGAAAGCAGGGATCAAGGCGACGACCCTGCTTCTAGAAGGTGACCCGGCGCAAGCGATCTCCGACGCGGCCGAGAAGGAAGATGCGTCCCTCATCATGATGGGCTCCACCGGGAAGAGCGTGACCGAGGAAATGCTCATAGGCAGCGTCAGCGAGCATGTGGCTCTCACGGCCAACCGGTCCGTGCTCCTCGTTCACTGAACGGATTTCCCTGTAGGGTTTCCGAGGCCTCCCCGGCCCCGTCAAGCTGTTCGGTGGCCCTGGGGTCGGCTATTATCCGCATCACCTGACGACGTCAGCGCGCGACTTGCGCGCTGACTTACCCCGTCCCGACGCAGGCTCAATCCGGGTGTCCAGTAAGAGCGGAACTCCGACCAGGGAACCGGCGGACGTGGCGATTCCGCGGCTGCTGGAAGAACACGGCGATCGCATCTACGTGATGGGTCTGCACATGTGCGAGACCCCACAGGATGCCGAAGACATGCTGCAGGAAACCTTCATCCGCGCATATCGGAGCTGGGATCGGTTCGAGGGGCGCTCCGCACCTTCTACATGGCTCTACACGATCGCCAGCCGGGTCGCGAAACGGCAGTATCGGCTTCGGGCCGGTGAACCACGGAGGATGGAGTCTCTGTACCGCGTGCTCCCATCCGGTGAGGAGGGCGTGGTCGACATACCGACCTCGGTCGAGTCCTCTCTGGGCCAGGTGGAGCGTGAGGAGATAGAGGAGCGAGTCCAGGCGGGGGTTGGCTCCCTGCCCCTGCGCTTCCGCCTCCCGCTCGTACTGAAAGATCTCGCCGATTTCTCGATCGCGGAGATCGCGAAGATCCTCGAACTGAAAGAGAACACGGTCAAGACCCGCATCTACAGAGCGCGAATGGCGATGCGAAAGTGGCTGGTGGAGGGGATGCCGAAGAGGACGAACCTGGAGCTCGACCACTCCAAGCGGATCTGCCTCGATCTTCTCTATGCCAAGCAGGAGGCCCTCGATCGCGGGGTGCCGTTTCCTCTGCCCCAGGACGAGCTGTGCGCCCGTTGTCACGCCGTTTTCGCCACCCTGGATCTGGCTCAGGACGTATTCCGGCAGTTGCACCAGGGGGGTGTTCCCGACGACGTCCGGATCGCCTTGAAGCAGGAAATGGAGGGTGAAAGCTCCCGATCTTCGGAGTAGCGCGTCCGCCTGAGCGACCTCATCAGAACCCCCGCCCGGGAACCTCCCCGTCGAATTGGCCCACCTACCTGGTGTGGAAGCCGCAGAGTCCGCAGCCCGGGAGGCCGCCATGCTGAACATTCGTAGAATACTGATGCCCACGGACTTCTCCGCGAGCGCCGACGCGGCCCTTCCGTGGGCGGCTCACCTGGCGCAGAATCACGGTGCGGAACTGCAACTGCTGTGTGCCGTTCCGGAGCGGGAACCGGACTCCTGGCTTCAACTGCACGATTCCACCGACCGGGAGGAAACGTGGCGCGTGTTGCGCCACCGGGCCGAACTCAAGTTGGCAAACCGGGAGTCTCAACTTCCCATGCCCACTCAGTCGGCCGTGTCCGAGTCACATGGAGACCCCAGCTCGGCGATCGTGTCCTACGCCGAAGACCACGGAATCGACCTGATCGTCATGGCGACTCACGGACGCCGCGGCTTCAGACGCTACCGGCTGGGAAGCGTGACGGGGGAGGTGGTCCGCCGGTCGACCTGCCCCGTCCTTACCGTGCGGCACGACACTCCTGAGTCATCAGCGGACATGACCCTCGAGACCATTCTCGTTCCGATCGACTTTTCCTGGTACTCCCATCTGACCCTGACCTACGCCAGAGCTTTCGCCGCGCACCATGGGGCGCGGCTGCAGCTTCTCCACGTCATCAGCGAGACGGCCTGCCCGGGATTCCACCTGATGCAGTCGGGGCTGGTGGACCAGGACCTCAGTGGATTGGAACTGGAGGCCAGGAGGCGCATGCTCCAACTTCTGGCAGAGGCCGCCGGCCCGGCCGTTGAGGCCAGCGTCTTTGTGAGATCCGGAAGCCCGTCGGGAGAGATCGTGCGCTTCGCCCGATCTACCGGATCCGACCTGATTCTCATGGCGAGTCACGGTCTCGGAGGGCTTCTGAGAATGATGCTGGGAAGCGTGGCGTCACACGTCGTGCACGCGGCTCCGTGTTCGGTACTGGTCTCCCGGTGGGGTCATGACCTGACTCCGGACAACGCGTCTTTGTCTTCTCACTACGCGGGGCTCCAGACGCCGGGTGGTGCGGGACTCCGCCCCGGCCTGTGATGTGATGACCGGGTTGGCCAGCGTGGCCAGCAGCATGGCGAGCAATGCCGGGAGGTGGGTCATTTGGCAGCGCGTCCACGCGTGATGTTCAATCCACGAATGACGTGACGACATGGCCCGGAATGCTGCGCGTCTTGCCGTCACAGTCCATGCACGCCACTACCGTACGCCCTCGAGCAAGGAGTCCGCCATCTGCCGCGCGTCGAGCCTCGTGTGAGAAGGTAATCGAGCAGCTTCTCAACTCTCCGATGTCGGTCCAGATCTGCACCTCCTCGTCGTACCCTACCGACTGCCGGTACTCGATCTCGGCCATAACCACCGGGAACTGCACGCCCGCCTGCTCGAGCTCTGCATACGAGATTCCATTGGCTCGCAAGAGTTCGATACGCCCGAGCTCGAACCACGACAGGTACTGCATATGGTGGGCTTTGCCCATCTGGTCCGTTTCCGCGTAGCGGACACGAAGATCTGCGCGAGCTCTCCGAACGGGCATCAAACCCGAAGAAGCCGACTCGACCACTTGGAGCATCTCTGGGGTCTCCATTCCGTTTCGCTTCCGTTGTCCGTGAGTTCCCTTTACGGATGAGTGCAGAATCGGGTCCTCAAAGTTCCGCGGCAGGGGAACCTCCTCCGCCCAACTCGGCACCAATCGAGTGAACCCGGGAGAACAGGAGCGCTTCCATGATTTCGGTGAGGCCACTGAGGAATCAACGGATCGGCGTTTTCGGAAAGGGGGGCTCCGGTAAGAGTACGGTGACTGTGCTGACGGCCAGAGCCCTCCTGCGCCAGGGATACTCGGTCAGCGTTCTGGATGCGGACTCCACGAACGTCGGACTCCACAATGCGCTTGGCATTAAGCACCCCCCGGCGTCCCTGCTGGAGTACTACGGAGGGACTGTCTTCAGCGGAGGAAGCGTGAGCTGCCCCGTCGACGATCCGACACGACTCCCGGGTGCTCACGTTTCGCTCGAGGCAATTCCGGATCGATACATCGGCCGAACGTCCGACGGCATCCGGCTCCTGATCGCGGGGAAGCTCGGCTCGCTTGGACCGGGGGCAGGTTGCGATGGGCCCGTCGCCAAGATTGCCAGAGATCTGACCCTCCTGTCAGCAGCCGAGAACCCGGTCACTCTCGTAGACATCAAGGCTGGTTTCGAGGACGCCGCCCGTGGACTGATAACGGGAGTGGATTGGGCAATCGCTGTAGTCGATCCGACGAAGTCAGCCGTCCGGATCGCGGAAGACCTCAGCAACCTGGTCTACCGGCTGCACGAGGGTGGCGGGCCGGCGACCGAGCACCTGGGAAGCCCGGATCTTGTCGAGCTCGCCAACAGCATTTACCGCCACTCCAGGGTCAGGCTCGTGCTGACGGTCCTGAACCGGATAGCGGACGGAGACACCGAACAACTGCTGCGCGAGGCCCTGCTCGATTACGGTATCGAGCCGGTTGCCGTCATCCATGAAGATCCGGCGATCAGCGCTTCCTGGTTCAACGGGGGCGCGCTCAGAACGAGCATCGCGGAGAGGGATGCGGATCCGTTGGTCTCAGCGCTCGAAGCGGCTGCCAAGACCAGTCTGGTGCAGCACGCGACCGCACCCGAGGGCTGAGCCCGAGCCGGCGGGGGCAAAGGAGGCGATCATGTCACTCGAGGGCTATTGGTACAACGAGCTCGGTTCCGAATTCGTCCTCACGACCGACGGGAATGACATACGGGGGACGTGCCGAACCACGGTGGGAGACGCGCCTGACACTTACCCGCTAGTAGGGCTGACGGACTACACACCCTCTCTGGGCCCCCAGGTTCTTGCGCTCTCCGTCGTATGGGACAGTGAGCAGCATGGTGATCTCCATTCCGTCACCGCGTGGTCAGGCCAGTACCAGCGTGCGGACGGCGACGAGGTCCTGGTCATGTTCTGGGTGCGGACGCTGGAGATCGAACCGAATTCCGATGCACAGTCGACGCGAGTCGGAAAGGACCTGTTCAGGCGTGCGACACCCAGCAACGAGGAAGTCGTCCGGCGCCTCCAGATGGGGCCGGCATCGCACCCATTACTCGTCTCCACGTGGGATTCTCCTTCCCGGGATGGCCGGGAGCGCGAGCTCGAACTGGAGGTGGAATCCTGTTCCCTGGCGGGCACCGGATGAAACCCCGAAGCCGCATTCCGGCACCAATAATGTGAGAGGTTCAGTGAAGGAATAGATCGAAGCCGGACCCGGAAGTCGTCACTGAAGCCGGGGAGGAGGCCCAATGAAGAACCGGAGAGAACTCGCCCGAGAAGAAAAGAAGAGTCGACAGCAGTTGGAGACGGCGAACGACCGCTTCCAACGACGTAACCGTGATCTCAGTGTAGCCTGCATCCTGATAGCCACCGGCATGCATTTCAGTCTATTCAAACTCAATCCTCGGATGCAGATTGGCAACATGGAGACGACCGGTGAGGAGATCGTTGCCATGACGCTCCCGCCCGACGTCCAGATTCCGCCTCCTCCTCAATCAATCGCCCGACCGGCGACCCCGCGTGTCTCGGCAGGGCCTGTGGCGGAAGAGATCACCATGGCCCCGACGACTTTCGACGCCAATCCGGTGGAGAGTCTTCTTCCTCCGCCTGTCGACGTGAAACGACAGGAAAAGGACAGCACGCCCTTCTACGTTCCGCGTGATGTGGAGCCGCGGCTCTTGAACGGCTCCGAAGTCGCCATGCTTCTCGAACAGAACTACCCCAGGACGCTTTGTGAAGCCGGGATCGAGGGAAGAGTCGTGCTCTGGGTTTACGTGAGCGTTGAGGGCAAGTCCGCAACCTGCCTCGTTCACTCATCCAGCGGCTATCGCATGCTGGACGAGGCCGCGAAGAAGGTGGCTGGGCACATGAGATTCGCACCTGCGCTGAACATGGATAAGCCGGTAGCCGTGTGGATCGCGCAGCCTGTCGAATTCTCGGTGTCGTAACGGGGTGGCAGCCTCCGCAGGCCCGGCCTCGAGCTCTCCACACGAGTAAGCGAACGATCTCGGCGTGAGCCAGCCGGGTTTCCGTATTGTCTTCCGTTCGCCGAAGGCGAGTCTTTCGCGCTGAACCAGTCGTACTGTTCACCGCCGCAGGGGAGCCACAACATTCGCTTCGCCTACGACTTCCTCATGCCGATCGGCACGGAAATCCGTGCCGCCCGTGCCGGCGTCGTCCCGAAGGGCGGACTACTGGGGTGGTCCGGTGCCGCGGGAGGGCGCTTTCACGCCCCCCCGTCTGAGCCCTACGAGCAAACCAGGAAGGCTTCCAAGTGGTGGTCCTCCGACACCACCTGCAGTTGCAGGAACACCCTGGCGACGTCAGACGGGGCCAGAGGTACCAGTTCGTCGTACAGAGCGACGACGTTGCGTTCGGCCGCGACGCCTGCCTGGCAGGCCAGTAGCCGGGTTTCAAACGTCGGCACACCTTCCGGTTCCACCACCGGCGGAGCCTCCAGCCCCCGTTTGCTGTAGAGATGCTCCACGGCCGCGACGTGCCGGAGCTCGGCATCGCGAATCCGGGTGAATGGGACTCCGAACTGTTCGGCGGCGTACAGGTAGGTGAAGTAGGCCATGATCTCCGAGGCGATCGCCTCATCGAGGATCTCGAGTACCGCGGCCGCAGGGCCCGAGTTCGCGTACTCGGGACTCAGTTGCACTGCGGGCTCGGTGGCGTCCGGTTCTGCCTGGCAGGCGCCGAGGGCGAGAAGTGGGATGCTAGAGATCGCCACCCACGCTGTCACAGCGAGATGCGTCCGCAACATGGTGCTTCTCCAGTGCCCGCCCTCGTTGTTCAAGGAAATGGGGAAGCAGCCTGGTTGACCGTGCGACCGGTCTGGTGAGTGGCCCCTACCCCTCCGAGGAACTGACGACCTCAAAAGGAGGAAGGTCACACCGAGTCGAGTTGACGCGCTTGATGTCAATCAGGAGGGATGGAGGCCCGCCACCCCGGCCCGGGCGGACCTCCAGGCCCGTTCGCCACATGAGGAGGCACCCGGTAGGATGGGCAGGGCGGGCGTTCCCCCCATGGCCGTTTCCGGCGCATGGATCCTACCGGGCGTGTAGCTAGTCGCTCTGCAGCTTCAGGTTTCCTCCGTTGATCTCCTTTTCGCAGAGCTTGCACGGCCAGGTGGTTTCCGTGCCCGCCGCGATTGCGGCGTCGATTTCGAGCACCTTCGGTGCGTCCGGATAGAACCACTTCCAAGAGATTCGGTCTCCCTTGCGCCCCGGCGTGGCCACATCCTTGGCCCACCCGAGCACGACCTGTCCGATCCTGCAGTCGCTTCCGTTCGGATGGCTACCGGACCCCCCGGAGCCACCGGGCTCACCATGTCCACCCGTCGAGCCGTCGTCGTGCGAGCAGCCACCGTCTTCGTGGTCGGTGCCATCGTCGTGCGAGCAGCCGCCGTCGTCATGGTCGGTGCCATCATCGTGCGAGCAGCCGCCGTCGTCGTGGTCGGTGCCGTCATCGTGCGAACAACCGCCGTCGTCATCAGTGCAGCCGTCACTTCCGTGTCCCGAGCCCCCGCATGGCTTCGTATCCGAGATGACTGTCCCCATGAATCGTACTTCGGCCAGCTCGGTATCGATGTCCACGAAATAGAGCTTCACCTTGATCTCACGGTGCAGCGTGCCATCAGCGGCGATCACCCGGTAAGCGAAGTTGCCGGGGCCGGGACTTCCAGGTGGGACACCGGGGAAGGCCGTCAGGCTTGCCTGAGCGTATCGATCGTCGTCCGGTGCGTTCATTCCTTTTCCGCCTGGCCACACCATGTCGACCGTTCCCGTGAATCGGATCTCGTTTGCCTGCCCCGAGCGACCGCGAGCGGCCAGTATTTCGACCTCGGGGTCGAGGGGGTTGGGGTTCGAACAGCCTGCAGTGCCGACCGTCAGCAACAAGGCGCCAATGGTTGCACTCCACTTCAGAATCGTCGGATATCGTCCGTTCGCCCTCATGTTCTGTCTCCCTTTGCCTGTCGTGGTCCCGCCGGACAAGCCGGCAGGACCACCGTGTCAGGAGCCGTCCTGGGGGAGCGACTACTGCCTCACTTCTTCTTTCCGCCTCCCTTCTTTCCGCTACCGCCACCTCCGCCACCACGCTCGTGAATGGAGATGTCCATGTAGGTCAGGTTGTCAGCGAAACTGAGCCCGGAAGTGCCTCCGCCACCCGGCGACTCGCCCTCCTCGGCGGCGGCTACCAGGAGTTCCTCTTCCAGCGGAACCATGATCTCGGTCGTGCCGTCGACGAAGAACGTGTTCAGCTCTACGGCGCCGCAGGTCTGGTCGAAGCTGAAGGTGAGGCGGTAGTCACCGGCACCTTCGTTCAGTCTCCGCACGTTCCAGGTATAGCCGTAGATGATCCTGCCCTTGACGTTGATCTCGGCGTTGTAGTAGCCGGGGCCGTCGGCGGCCTCGTGCACTGCCATGTTGAAGAGTGGCAGGTTGATCAGATCATCTTCGACGCCCTCTGCCTCGGTCCAGCCCTGGCCGGCAACCCACACCAGGTTGGAGAGCTCAGCGTCGTCCCGATCCACGAGCAGCTTCTGGATGGTGAGCCTCGCGCACGGCGAGTAGACGGTGGCCCGCGTGCCGGGACCAAGGATGGGGTCAGCGGCCAGGGTCGTCGCCATTCCGTGGACCTCGTCGATCCCCCAACCGGACGTGTGACGCATCTCGTACTCGGTCATGGGAGTGTCGAGATCCTGGAACAGGACTACTTCGGCCCGCACCTGCGACCGGGTGTACCAATCGACGGATTCGAGGTTGTCGCCCCAGTCGATCCAGTGGACGCCGAAGTCTTTGGCGCTCCAGTCCGCCGACCCGGCCTGCCAGGTGTTGAGGGGGTCCTTCTGCAGGAAGGCTTTCACGAGATCCGGGCTGGGTGACGGCTGTACGGTCGGCTCAACCCCCGTGAGTCCGTCGTCACAGTAGGCCGGATACTCGGGATCGGGCGCACAGCTGAGCGGCGTGATGTTGGGGTCTGTTCCCGTGGTGCCCCACCAGTACCACCAGTCACCGGCGAGGTAGGGCTCCATTCCCGGCGTTCCGGGCAGCACCTTCTGGACACCCTCGGCCCAGATCACGGGGTATGACAGGTTGTTTCCGGCTTCGTGGCCGGTGGGTTTGCCTCCTTTGAATGCGGGTCCCTGGTGGTCCGACGAGACGTCGGTAGGAAGGCTGTGGTCGCAGGCAACCGTAAGGACAAGCAGGGATGCGATCGACCATGCGAGTGTCTTGCGTAACGGCAACATTGGCCCCT
>Ga0316201_10002929_pt1 | contig 12390 bp, 9 predicted proteins | sample CS6wburrow_MG_FD_204516 | JGI IMG/M metagenome (GOLD analysis project Ga0316201, IMG submission 204516) | Coastal sediment microbial communities from Delaware Bay, Delaware, United States - CS-6 worm burrow | ecosystem: Environmental > Aquatic > Marine > Coastal > Sediment | place: USA: Delaware... | reverse complement strand
GGCATTTTTATTTTACTGTGGGCATGAAGTTCCCCGAGCCATTAGAAGATCCTAAGTCTCTTGATTCTGAGTTCCATATGTCAGGCATGCTGTTTGCAATTGCTACAATTGCGGCGATTGTTTTTGGCATCATTTTGTGGGGCTAAGTTAGAAGACTTTCGCTTTTCACGTATCTTCCCTTTGACATTGCGGATGCCCTTCAGGACGCTCCGGTGATGGCAAAATTTATAGTAGGACAACGCTGGATCAGCGAAACCGAACCAGAGCTCGGGCTCGGTATTTTAGAGGAGGTTTCGCGGCATCAAATCCGGATCGTTTTTCCCGCTTCGAGTGAGGCGCGGCTTTATGCGCCGGCCAGTGCACCGATTAAGCGAGTGGAGTTTTGTCCCGGAGATACGATTCATTCCCAACAAGGCGCTGTTGTCGCGGTCGAGGAGGTACGCGAGGTCGATGGTTTGCTCACTTATGTGGGCGCAGGCCTGGAAGTAGTGGAAATGGATTTGGCTGACTCGATCAGTTTCAGTAAACCGGAGGATCGCCTTATTGGTGGCCAGATTGACCAATCGGCTTCGTTTGCCCTGCGCTACGAATCAATCGTCCGTCAAAGTCATGCGCGTAAATCGGTCGTCGCGGGTTTTGTTGGTGGGCGAATTGATCTAATTCCGCATCAGCTCTACATTGCGTCTGAAGTGGCGAATCGTTACATGCCCCGTGTGTTGCTGGCGGATGAGGTTGGTTTAGGGAAAACGATTGAGGCCTGTTTGATTTTACAGCGTCTTCATCTGACCGGACGTGCCGAGCGTATTTTGATTATTCTACCCGAGTCGCTGGTGCACCAGTGGTTCGTTGAGTTGCTGCGGCGCTTTAATCTTTGGTTTACTTTGCTCGATCATGAGCGCTGCGAATCGATCACGGCGGTCGACACCGAGGCCAATCCGTTTATGGAAAATCAGCTGGTGATTTGCAGCACCAAGACCTTGCTGGAGAGTGAGCGCTGGGCGCAGGCTGCGGTCGAAGCGAAGTGGGATATGCTTGTGGTGGACGAGGCCCATCACTTGGAGTGGACGCCGGAGGCAGCCAGCCCCGAGTATTCACTGGTCGAGGCCTTGACCCAGCGGAGCCACGGGTTGCTATTATTGACTGCGACGCCCGAGCAACTTGGGGCCGAAGGGCACTTTGCGCGTCTGCGCTTGCTCGATCCGGAACGCTATCCTGATCTAAAACGTTTTCAACAAGAACAGGCGGACTACTCGCAAGTGGCCGCGGTAGCCGAAAAGCTGGTCAGTGGAAAGAAGCTGACGAAGGCGGACACGGAATTTCTACGTGAAGTCTTCGTGGAGTTTTCGGACACGGAATTTAAGGATCGCCTCAAGGATAAGAAATCCATGCTCAACGATTTGGTCGATCGGCATGGAACCGGGCGGGTGATTTTTCGAAACACACGCGATGCGCTTAAGGGGTTTCCCGAGCGCAAAGGTCTGGCGACAAAGCTCGCCCCTCGGGCAAAGCTGTCAAAGGCGGATTTGGATGCACGTTTGCTTCGTGAGTTCGAATTGGACACGGAAGTGTCGGACTCGGATAGTCATTTCGATTTTCGTCACGGGCCGAGGATCAAATGGTTGGCTGAGCTACTGCAGAATCTGGGTGAGACTGAGAAGGTGCTACTCATCTGCCGTACACGTAATAAAGTACAAGCGATCTATGATGCCTTGCAGGACGAGTTGAACGTAAAGGCCGCGCTCTTTCACGAGGACCTGACGCTCTTGCAGCGCGACCGCAATGCCGCTTGGTTTGCCGAGGCCGATGGGGCGCGGATTTTACTTTGTTCGGAAATTGGGAGCGAGGGGCGCAACTTCCAATTTGCGCATCATTTGGTGTTGTTTGACTTGCCGTTAAATCCGGAGCTTTTGGAGCAGCGTATCGGGCGTCTGGATCGTATCGGACAAACCGAAACGATCCAAATTCATATACCGTATCTGGAGCACAGTTGGACGGAGTTGCTCATGCGTTGGCATCATGAGGGCTTGAATGGAGTCGAGCACTCGCTCAAGGGCGGCTATGCTTACCTCGCGAAGTTTGGCGCTGCGATTCGTAAGCTGGGGCCGACTTACCATGGAGGTTCGGCTAAGGTTTTGAAGGAAGCGGACGTATTTATCGAAGAGAGTCGTAGTTTTCGTGAAGCTCTCGAAACGAAGTTGGCGAAGGGGCAGGATCGATTGATTGCGCTTAACTCCTTTCGTGAAGACGTCTCGAAGCAACTGATCGACGATATTAGTCGTTTGGATGCCGATCGCACGCTGGATGGTTTTATGAACCGGATCTTCGATCACTTTGGTGTGACGGTCGAAGATGTCGATAAGCGCACTTTTCACCTTTCTCCAGGGCAGCTTTTTACCGATTCGTTTCCGGGCTTACCGGATGACGGCATAATGGTAACCTGTGATCGTACCCGTGCGCTTAGTCGCGAGGATGTCGGCTTCCTGACTTGGGATCATCCGATGGTGCGAGGTTCGATCGACCTGATGCTCAGTTCGGAGAAGGGCAACAGCTCGATCGTCGTCTGGAAAGACAGCAAAGTGGATGCTCCGCCGATTTTGATCGAGGCGATCTTTGTTCTCGAGAGTGTGGCGCCACCGCGTTTGCACGTGGACCGGTTTCTTCCGCCTACGCCGGTTCGCGTTGTTGTTGATATGCAGGGTGGGGATTGTTCGAAAGTTTTCGGCCATTCTCATCTCAATAAATATTGTGCCGATGAAGAAGCGTTCCGCCTGAAGCAAAACCCGCAATTACTGCAGGCTCTAGTCCCTGAAATGCTCAAATCTGCCCGCGGTTTTGCTCGCGAGCAAAAGTCCGTCCTTCTGCAAAATGCGATGACCGAAGCGCACACGCATCTCGATGGCGAAGCGAGTCGCTTGAAAGAACTGCGGAAAGTGAATCCGAACGTGCGCGAAGAAGAGATTAAGATCGCGGAAAACGTGATCGCTGATGTCACCCGTCATATCGCGAAGGCACACCTGCGTCTTGATGCAGTTCGGTTAATTCTGCGTGGACCTGGTGCCTAGTTCTTGTCGTAAGTAGGCCTTCTCTGGCCGTACCGTTTATTGCATGTGATCGGTCACCGGCATGTCTGCCTGTGCGATGATGTTACGCGTGGACTCGGCAACAGAGTAGCGTGACTCGAAGTTGATCGTCCGATCCTCCGTTGTGATTGCGAGCAAGATAGTCTGGTCTTTTTGGGGAAGGATTTCGCAAACAATCCGGTTGGGAGTCTTGCCCTCTTTGTAGCTGATCGCTTGACCGCGCAGGACCCCTCCATTTTCGCCGAGTTCACCAACCGTGCTGTCCAGTGGTAGCAAAATACGCCCTCGGTCGTTTTTTGACTTCATCAGTGGAATCACGATTGAATATTCTCCGACGAGGTAACCGCCTTCCGGTTTAAGTTCGCTGACGGAGAGCTTGACTGAAGCAATGCCCACGCGGCACTTGGCATCTTCAATTTGAAAGACCAGATTTTCCCATGTGCTGAGCAGTGTGGGCTGATTCGGCAGTTTTTCCGTCGCCTGTAAGGGCTGGAAACTGATTCCGCAAGAAATCGCCATAAGGGCACAGAGTAAAGAAAACGCGCGCATTTGAGTATGCTTGTCGTCCGATTTTGACGAATTGTCAATCTCCCGTGCGGTTCGGTGTTGCCGAGAAGGGGGCGGATCGCCCTGTCCGCGTGTAGAGGCTGTGCGCGACTGGCCGATTCTCTGCCAGTCGCGGGCAAGCGTGCCCTCGCTGCTTTGGGCTAGTCGATTTGGCTCAGCAGCTTGAGGATATTCAGCGAGTGGTCGCCGATGCTTTCGATGTTATTGAGGATATCGATGTAGAGCATCTCTGACTTGATGTTTGCCTGGTCGCTCATGCGGCGGACGGCTTCGCGGCGTAGTTTCTTGCGGGAGTTGTCGATTGTTTGCTCGAGTTGCATCGCGATTTCGATGTCCGCGTGGGTGACTTTTTTGGTCAGGCACTGAATATAGAAATTCATGAACTGATCGACCGGGCCACTGAAGTTGCGGATGGCGGCTTGGGTCTCGACCGGAAGTACGCGCTTTTTGCGGTATTTGCGTTCCGCTAGACGAACCAGATTATAGGCGCAGTCGCAGATCTCCTCGAGTTCCGAAATAACGCGCATCATGACGGTGACCTCATTGAGGCGTTCACGGCTGAGTTCGGATGAGGTACAGTAAATCAAATATTGAGTAATATCGAAGGCGAGGCGGTCGCTGCGCTCTTCCATTGCTTTGAGCGCGGCTACACGTTCGGCAATATTTTCATCCGGATTCTCGTAAACTTCGTTGAAGCCCTTGAACATCTCACGGGTGAGTTCAGCCATCCCTTTGATTTCACGTTCCGCTTCGGCGAGATTAATTTCCCCTGTTTGCGGGAGATTGGTGGCTTGAAATTGAAGGTGTTCGCCCTCCGCTTCGTCGCCGTCTTTAGAGCGAACCATCTTGGTGGCGATGTAGGCGAGTTGCGGCACAAACCAGACCAACAGGCAGATATTGGTAAGGTTGAACATCGAGTGGAAGAACGCGAGGTGGTAGAGCGTATTGCTCGGGTCGTTTGCGTCGCCCGGGGTAAGGAAGTCTATAAAGTGGGCGAAAGGATAGAACATACCGAGCATCCAGAGCACTCCGACCATATTGAAGAGGAAGTGGGCGCGGGCCGCGCGCTTGGCTTCCACGCCAGCGGTGAGGGCCGCGATATTGGCGGTGATCGTTGTACCTACGTTTTCACCGATAACGATCGCGGCGGCGTCTTCATACCCGATCCAGCCTTTCGCGGCTAACGTCAGGGTGATTGCACCCGCGACCGAGGAGGATTGCACGAGCACAGTAAGAAGTACGCCGAATGCGAAGAAGATCCCAACCGAGCCCATCCCGTGCCCTGTCCAGTCGGCGAGGAAAGAGAAGATCTCAGGGTTTGATTTGACGTCGGGCACCGAGCCCTTGAGGAAACTTAAACCGAGAAAAAGAATACCGAAGCCAATAAGTGCTTCCCCCGCGTCCCGAACCTTAGTTCTACGGAAGAAGATCATCGCGACGCCGATGCCGACGCAAGGAAGGGCAATGGCTGTCAGGCTGAACTTGAAGCCGAGGAAGGCGACGATCCAGAACGTCGTGGTGGTGCCGAGGTTGGCACCCATGATCATGCCGATCGATTCCTTCAGGGTAAGGAGCTTGGCATTAACGAAGCTGACGATCATGACCGTCGTCGCGCTGGACGATTGTACCAGCGTCGTCATCAGCGTCCCGCTCACGATTCCGGAGAGCCGGTTGCGTGTCATATTACCGATGAGTGCGCGGAGGCCCTCTCCGGATACTTTTTGTAGGCCTTCACTCATGACCTTCATTCCGTAGAGGAAGAGGCCGAGGCTACCGAAAATCGCGAAAAGTGTTGGGATCATTTGCTGTATTTAGGGGTTGGTGAGACCCTCAGCAAATGCGACGAGAATGTTTCGGCAATGTTAAAAGGAGCCGTCTATTGATCGGTCGAGTGACGGATGCTTCTCAGGCCGGCTCTATAAAGGTTGAGCTGGTAGGGGCGGTCGTCCCGACCGCCATTGCAGTTTTGTTTGCTCAGGCTACATCAATGGTCTGGGGCTGACGTATGGCCGTGGAGACCATCGCCGCTACCTTTATATAGATGTTATTACGCTAAAATCGGCTCAAGCACGGGTGCTTTGGCATCGGCCTTTGTATTGGCCGCGTTGATTAAAGGGTAGCGGTACTCTTCGCCTTGGAAGTTGCGCATGATAATGGCGTCGTCGGTCACTTCTTTGACATATTCCGGGTTAATGGGGATTTTGCCCCCGCCGCCCGGTGCATCGATTACGAACTGGGGGATCGCATAGCCAGTGGTGTGGCCGCGAAGCGCGCGCATGATCTCGATCCCCTTAAGGGCGTCGGCGCGCAGGTGGGCACTGCCTGTGATTAAGTCGCACTGGTAGAGGTAGTAAGGCCGTACTCGCATCATGAGGAGGCGGTGGATGAGTGATTTCATCACATCGGCATCGTCGTTGACGTCTTTCAGTAGAACGGACTGGTTGCCGATCGGTACGCCGGCGTAGGCGAGGCGTTCGCAGGCATCGCGCAGTTCGTGGCTGCACTCATTCGGGTGATTGGTGTGAATGCTCAACCAAATCGGGCCGTGCTTTTTGAAGATTTCGCAAAGTTCGGGTGTAATACGCTGGGGCAAAAAGACCGGAATGCGGGAGCCGATGCGGATAAATTCGAGGTGCGGGATCTTGCGTAACTCGCCAAGCAGGTAGTCGAGCTTCTTGTCCGAAAGGAGAAGCGGATCACCACCGCTGAGCAGTACATCGCGGATTTCGGGATGATTGCGGATGTATTCGAGTCCGGTTTCGAACTCGGGGTGGAAGTTGTAGTCCTGTGCGTTGGAAACCAGCCGGCTGCGGGTGCAGTAACGGCAGTAGGCGGCACAACGGTCGGTCACCAGAAAGAGCACGCGATCCGGGTAGCGGTGGACGATACCATCGACGGGCTTGGTGTTTTCCTCGCCGACAGGGTCGAGCAATTCTTCCGGAGCGGTGTGCATTTCCCCGCTTCGCGGGATGACTTGGCGACGGAGTGGGTCGTTCGGGTCGTTGCGGTCGATCAGGTTGAAGAAGTAGGGGGTGATCGCGAGGGCCAGCTTATTATTGGCGAAGAGGCAGCCCGCCCGCTCATCGGCGGTCAGTTCCATGTAGCTTTCCAACTGCTCGAGCTTGGTAATACGGTTCTTGAGCTGCCATTTCCAGTTCGCCCAGTCTTTGGCGGGTACATCTGCCCAGAGGCCTTGGCCTTTATGCCAGTTGTTTAAAGAGTCGTTTGGATACATTGAAAAAGAATGTAGAAGTTGAAATTCAGATGATAGAAGCGCTGGTTCTAGAATAATATTCCGACCAAAAGCTTGATGCATTTATAATTTTACGTATCCATATACTTAAATAAGTCAATGCCATCACTAAAAACAGATATCGATCTCGATTTACTCGCCAAGCAGCTCTGGGCGATTGGCGATCCGGTGCGCTTGCAAATCCTCCGCATACTGCCGACCGAGCCGACCTGTGAGAATGCCTGCAATGTCTCCAAAATCGCCGAACGTATCGGCCTTTCCCAGCCCGCGACTTCGCACCATCTCCGTATTTTGCGCCAAGCGGGCATTATCACGAACCGCAAAATGTGCCGCGATATGATCTATTGGGTGCAAATGGACGAGGCGGCCGAGGTGACAGAGGCCCTGCGCGAGGTGTTGGGCTGAGGTCTAGGTCGCTTTTGTCGTGGCGTCGGCGCTTGCGCCGGCCCGAACAGGGTACAGCCACACTGCACAGAGGCCGTTGCAAGCAACGACGCCACGAATTTCATGCCAGCTTGAATGACTTGCCACCAGCCACCTAAAAAAGGGGGGTCGGTGGGGGCGTTCGGAGCAGTTCATTGAACTCAACGTGCGCATGTCTGTGTAATTGGTGGTCAAATCGAACCCGAGCCGCAATTGGCTTCTGCTTTTGATTTGCATGGCGCGGGATTCTGTTTTTGCTCCTGCGCTAACATGGCTAAAACGACTCGAACTGGAATCATCGCTTTTGAAGACGGAACTATTTTCCGTGGTCGCGCATTTGGCGCAGTGGCTACGAATGTAGGTGAGGCTTGCTTTAACACCAGCATGACCGGCTATCAGGAAATCCTGACCGATCCTTCCTATTTTTCTCAGATTGTCACCATGACGGCGGTGCAAATCGGCAACTATGGGATTTGCCCGGATGACGTTGAGTCGGATGGCCCCAAGGTGAAGGGCTTCATTGTCCGGGAAATCAGCCCGGTCGCGAGCAACTGGCGCAGTAACCAGTCGATTCAGGATTATTTGGAAGCTGCGGGGATCCCCGGGATCGAAGGCGTCGATACCCGTTCGATCACCAAGAAGCTCCGTGTATCCGGCGCGATGAAGGCCTGTATCAGCACAGAAGACATTTCAGACGAAGACGCGGTCGCGCGGGCCAAGAATTTCGGCGGTCTCATCGGCGTGGATTTCGTCAAGGAAGTCACTGCCAAGGAAGCCTATCACTGGGATCCTGAAATGAAGCAGTCCACCCCGTTCACCGTGGTCGGCACCGATCTCCTCGACAAGCCCAAGGAAAAGCCTCGCTTTAAGGTGGCCGCGATGGATTTCGGCGCGAAGTTCTCGATCTACCGTAAGCTTCAGCACCACGGCTTCGATGTGCATGTTTTCCCCGCCAGCACTTCGGCCGAAGCGATTAAGGCCTTCAATCCGGATGGCGTCTTTCTTTCCAATGGTCCCGGCGATCCGGGTGCAGTGGATTATGCCCACGAGACAGTCAAGGAACTGATCGAGCACTACCCGACGTTTGGTATCTGCCTCGGGCATCAGATAATTACGCACGCATTGGGTGCCAAGACCTTTAAGCTTAAGTTCGGCCATCGCGGCGGTAATCAACCGGTTAAGAATCTTGAAACCGGTAAGGTCTCGATCACCGCTCAAAATCATGGCTTCGCCTCGACTCGCGAAGAGCTCGAAAGCTGTGGAGCGATTGTCACCGAGGTGAATCTAAATGATGACACGGTCGAGGGCTTACGTATGAAAGACAAACCCGTCTTCTCCGTGCAATACCACCCCGAAGCCGCACCCGGTCCAAACGACGCCGATGCGCTCTTCGTCGATTTCTACAATATGGTCGCGAAGCACGCGGGTGTTTAATCGGTAGGAGTACTTACAACACTGTAATGGCGTTCGGGACGAACGCCGCTACCTGCTCAAACCTTTTTAGGTTTGGTATCACGGCGAGGCTGTGCCCTACGTCGCTTGCGATTCTTGGGCGAGATTCAGATCGACCCAGTTCAGGAAGGTTTTCGACGAGGCGTGCACAGAACGGATAGGAAACCCGCCCGCGGCTTCGACCATCTCCGTTTCGCCCGGCTCGAAGGTGCGGACGAGGACTTTGGGCTTTTCGCTTCGCAAGTAATCCAGCGCGATTTGGGCATCGCGCGTGCGGCGCATGGAGCAGAAGACGACGCGCGCCTGCTTGGCATTTGCTAAATCCAGAGTGTGCTCGTCCGATCCATCCGCTTGAATGCAGGGAATGCCTTGGCTAATAAGCTTTCGAATCACTGCTGCATCATCATCGACGACAAGTGCGGGAATGTTATGTTCTTGGAGAGATTGCAGGGTCCTCGCCCCTGCTCGGCCGTACCCGAGCAGGACGGCGTGATCAGTCATGGACTCACAGTCTGATTCGCCCCTGCGGTAGCGGGGGTGGAGTCTCATTAAAGACCAGGCCACTTTTTCACGTGAGACGAACGGGGTGAGTGTCATCGTGCTCACCGTAATGAGTGCAATCATTGAGAAGAGCTCGGGTGTAATTTGACCCGAAACCACCCCGGTCAATGCGAGTAAGAGTGAAAATTCGCTGGTTTGCGAAAGCAGTACGCCTGTTTCGATGGACGCGCGTGTGGAGTAGCCTACCGCTTCAGCGACGATCGAAACCAATACAACTGTGACGATTATTAACACGAAAATAAAGATCAGGCTATGCCCGAGCATTTCGGGGCTTGGTAGGGTCAAAATCGCACCGATGCTGATAAAAAACAAGGCGAGGAAGAACCCGGAGAGCGACCCGAGCATCCCTCGAACCAGACCGTTCATAGGGAACGCGGAGAGCGTAAATCCTGCCAGAAACGCACCAACCAAAAAGGGTAATTGCAGCATGTAGGCCATGCCTGAAAAGGCGAAAAGCAGGCCCAATGCGCCGAGCATGAGTTCCTCGTCGTCGAGCTTTAGTTGCTTTGAAACCAAGGGGATAAACCACCTGTGCATAGCGATTGCTAGAAAACCTAGAGCGACCGCGTTGGCTACGCCGTGAATACTTGCGAGTACGCCCGCAGGTGATTTTAGCAAGGCCACCATGAGAAGGATGATGAAGACGTCTTGGAGGAGAAGCACTCCGAGCACGAGTCGGCCAAAGGGCTCAAACATCTGACGCCGCTGCTGCAGGTGGCGTACTACGACGAGCGTCGAACTGGCAGACAGGGCACAGCCCAAATAGAATGAGGTGGTTAAATCATATCCCAGCAAAATTGCAGTGACGACGCCCGCCGCTCCTAAGGTGACGAATTGGCTGACGGCGACGATAACGATCGGCCGTGTGCGCCCCAACATACGTCGTGGGCTCAGGTCCACGCCCGCGGTAAAGACCAGTACGGCGAGACCGATCTCGATCATTTCACTGAGCAGATCTTCCGGCACGACAACTGCCTGGTATTCCGCGATTGCCCGCAGCGTTACTCCCGAAAGCATTAAGAGCGGGATCGGGGGAAGCCTGAAAAGCTTCGCCGTGCCAAAAGCGATGGCAGCGGCAAGGAGCAGTATGGCAAAACCTGTCATTGGGTGAAAACTCCCTCCTTTTCCAATAGGTCACGTTGCAGGACCACTCCATCGACGGATGGCATGAGAAGGTACGCGGTGTCGAGATCGAGCAGATCATCGACCACAGAGAGGTCGAACGCGTGGATGGCGCAGCGCACCCCCGCGGATCGGCAGCGATAGGCTAAGAGATGGTTGGTGTCTTCGATCTGCAGAGCGGACACAACCAGCTTTGCTTCATTTAAGCCGATTTCTTCAACGACTGATTGATACTCTACATTGCCAATCAAAATATCTGCGGCGCCCAAGCCTTCGAGTTTTTTGGGGTCGGTGTCGATTGCCAGGACTCGCTCGCCCCGGAGTGAAAGCTGCGTGACGATTTCGCGCCCGAGCGCATTCATTCCCACCACGATGATATGGCCTTCACGGGATTCGTTCACCTCCTTGTCGGCATCTTGCTTCGCCCGGAAAAAACGGAGTGCTCCGGTTCTTTTCACGACCTTATAGAGCCCCTCGCTGTAAATGATGAAGTAGGAAGAAACCGCGATTGTGACAATGCCGACGAGTCCGCCTAGCGCGACAACTGTGCCGCCGATCAGGCCTGTCGTCGCGCCAAGGGCGAGTAGTATGAAAGCAAATTCACTGACTTGACCCGTTGAGATCGCGCTTTGAAAGGCGGTATATTCACTGAACTTCATTCGGGTTAGAATACCGAAAATAATGATGGGTTTGACGAGCAAAACAAAGATACTCAGCCCGAGTGCCGCCGGCCAAATTATGGCGAACTCACTCAACTCCATCTTAATGCCCAGCGTGACCAGAAAGACCGCGATGAAAAACGTCATCAGTGGATGTAGCCGTCGGTGCAAGTCTTCGTGAATCGGTAGTTGGGCGATTGCGATGCCCGCCAAAAAGGCCCCGATTTCGACGGAGAGATGGAATTGATGCGCGAGCAGCACAATCAGGAAGCACCAGCATAGCGCCCAAATAAAGACCGTGTCCGGCGCGCGTGCCGCCCAAGCGAATGGCTTCGGAAGTGCGTAGCGAGCCGCAAGCAAAACGACCGCCAGTAGAATCGCCATGCCACCGAAGGCAAAACCGAGATTCTTTGCCATCTGGGTGAACTCGATTTGTGCGCCGTTTCCAAGACCACTCAGAATTGTCAGGCAGACGATCACAACAATGTCCTGAGCTAGAAAAAGAGCGATCGCGATACGGGCATAGAGTCGATTCGTCACGCCCTTTTGGTCGAGTAGTTTGATCACCACAACCGTGCTGCTGAATGTCACTGTTGCGCCGAGAAAAACTGCCTCCAGTGTTTCAAACCCCATCAGTTTTGCCACGCAGAAACCACCGACTGCGGTGAGGAAGACTTGAAGCGCGCCCAGTATCATCGCCACACCGCCGAGGTCTTTGATTTTTTGCAGACTCAGTTCGATCCCGACAAGAAAGAGGAGGAGGGCGATCCCCAGTTCGGAAATGAGTTCCAGCGAGTGGTCCAGTTCGACCAGATGGAGGCCGGGGCCGAGTACCATGCCCGCTAAAATATAGCCGACAATTGACGGCATTTTGATGAGCTTGCCTAGAAACGCAAAACCTGCCGCCGTAATGACGATGAACCCTAGGTTCAGTAGCAGATGTAGGTCAGGCGTATGCATTTCTTAGTGAGCGTTCCAGTCGATGATTAGCTCAGCAATTATCATGCGCTTCGTAAATGGAAATGAAAACGGATTTTTATAATTTAATTAGGAAGATTTGGTTTTAGCAGTGCTGGCGATACTGGAATGGCTTTCGGGACGAACGCCGCTTGTAGTTTACGTGGCATGGATATTTTACTTTTTGAGCATCGATATATCAGTTCAGACCTTTTTAGGTATGAGTATTCTTCAGTCATAACAAAACAGCCCCGTCGAATTCGACGGGGCTGTTGAAAGGTTTTTTGAGTAGCGAATGCGCTGCTAGCGTCGGGAA
>Ga0316201_10002928_pt1 | contig 12395 bp, 8 predicted proteins | sample CS6wburrow_MG_FD_204516 | JGI IMG/M metagenome (GOLD analysis project Ga0316201, IMG submission 204516) | Coastal sediment microbial communities from Delaware Bay, Delaware, United States - CS-6 worm burrow | ecosystem: Environmental > Aquatic > Marine > Coastal > Sediment | place: USA: Delaware... | reverse complement strand
AAGTCCTTTGAGTAGCATCATCCATCGTAGCGCGCGGCTTACATTACTGAGTAAGAAAAGGACCACAAGCACAATGATCCATTCAATGTGAGCGGTGGTTAAATCCACCCAAAGCTTGTCAAGCAAAGAACAATCTTCAGGCAGACCACCTTTACTCACGCAGTCCTCCAGATAATTCGAATTCTGCTTGCGGTAAATCAAATAGAGGATGCCTCCACCGATGGAAGAAAAGATGACAAACTTGAGGAAGTTATTGAGGATTGTTTTCAAAGATTACTCTTTTATCAGTCAGTGCTCATTGGCCGCAAAAGTATCTAATTCTTTTCAATAAAGTGAGGAAGGATATCGTTGAAGAAATGAATAACATTTAAAGCACCATATTATCAATCAATCGTACATCTCCTGCCCATACAGCGGTGCAAGCAACAACAGTCGGTGACTCTTGCCAGGTTCGCACCTCTTTCATTGTCTCTCCAGCGACTATATTGAAATATTCAGGACGAAAATGAGGCTTCTTTAACCGCTCAAAACATCTTTTTTCCAGGTCAGTGATATGGAATATTTGCTTCATTGATTTAGCATAAAGTAAGGTATGATAAAGGAGGTTGGCTTGTGACCTGATATCTGGAGGAAGCCTACGGTTTCTTGAACTCATAGCCAGCCCATTGGGTTCCCGGATGATGGGGCACATGACGAGCTGAGTCTGATGTCCTTTCTGTCTGATCATTTCTCTCACGACGGCTATTTGCTGATAATCTTTCTGACCCATAAAAAGTTGATCAGGTTGAACACGATGAAGCAAAATATCCACAACCTGGGCAACCCCTTGAAAATGCCCTGGCCTGAATGTACCTTCCATGATTTCGTTTAAGTAACCAAGATCTATATCAAATTCGGGTTCGGCATTGGATGGGTAGATATCAGTCACATCCGGGTGGTAAAGAACGTCTACTCCCTGGTGATGCAACATTTCAATATCGGCTTCTATTGGCCTTGGGTATTTATTGAGATCCGATTTTTCATTGAATTGTGTCGGATTTACAAAAATACTTGCAACTGTTATATCTGTCGAAGCCTGTGCCCTTTCGATCAGAGACATGTGGCCCATGTGCAATGCCCCCATGGTTGGAACAAAACCGACTGATTTACCTTCTTTCTTCTTTGAATTCAAATGTCTTTGGAGGTCAGTAGCATGCTGAAAAATGATCATTTTATATTGTCTTTTTGAAACCACTGCTGAATGGTTTTTTCTGTGATTTTACCTTGCGGTGAGTAATCCCTTTTATGATATTCCAATCGATGTCTTTTGGTTGGGTACCATTTCCATATAAATCCTCCTGCCCAATAGTCCTTTTCCCAGAAAACGGAATACAATGCATCGAATGCCTGAGATTGAGCGGCCTCATTTATTGGGAGATCGCGCATCTTTTTTTCTAACTCCCAGGTGTTGAAAGTTGTACCATCAACACTGAGGTATCCATATTCGGTAAACAGAACCGGCTTATCGAAATTGGTGGCCGTCTGATTGATTGTACGTTCGATCGGCTTCCAGGAAGAGATCAGGTCCTTTTTTGAAACATTGCTTTTCTCACTTAAAGGGAAATATGCATTGATGCCAATAAAGTCCAGGGCATCCCAAAAGGCTATCTTTTGATATGCATCCCAATTGGCAGCATAAGTAAGTTTACCATCATAAATTACCCTTACCTGGCCGATGAGATCGTACCAATAGTCCGGATACTTGAATACAAGTTGTTTGAATTCATTTCCAATGCAAAAGATATCGACATTTAAAGAGTCAGCCATTTTGGCAAATCCAAGGATATAGTCACGATAGGTTTTTTTCCAAATTTCAAGATCAGCAGCTCGCTCGAAAGCAATGTCTCCAGTCCAGGTCCGGTGCATCCATACCGATGGTTTTAGCATTACTTTTACATCATGATCGTGTGCCATCTTGATACTCGTCAAAACACCTTCAGGAGTCTCGCCCCACCATCTTTTTTGCGCGCTACTGTAATAAACATTCGGATCTTCTTGTCTCATGAAAGCATAAGGAATCACTGAAATATAGTTTGCCTCAATTTTTTTGATATCCAAAAAGGGATTTGTTGAAAAAGAATCGCGAGGCGCAACAAAACTGACGCCTTTCACCACATTTCTTTCTCTAATGTAGGTGTCATTGGAGAAAAGATGACCATTAGCCAGCAAGAGCAAAATGCTGCTTGCAAGGATAATAATGGCAATCATGATCCGATTCATGTGTATCTTATTGTGTTGAAACGAAGATAAAAGGAATAAAGGAAGGGTGGCGTTTTTATCATTGGAAGAATTGATTTCGAATTTTGCAAAAATTCGGTGGTTAGAGAACCTTGATTTAGTAAATAGTTAATGAATAGGCATCATTTTATAAATAATGTAAATATTATATGTTTTTATTGCAAAAATTTGCATAGAACAATCCAATCCTTTTATATTTGGCATATCATACGTTCTTTAATTATACTGTGAGGTGATGAAATTGGCAGACATACCCTCTTGTCTCGAGGGTGAGGAATAAGGGATAAACAGAGTGTAGTAATTACACCGGAACAAACGGTAATTCGGGATTGACCACCGCCGTGAATTTCAAATTGCACTCAGGCTAACCGCCTCGTGGAGGTTCGAATCCTTCTCTCACAGCAAAACTTTTCATAAAGGCCGCAAATTGCGGCCTTTATGATTTTATGAAAAGCACCAAAACTGCGTTTTGATGTGCGCATTGCACAAAAAAAAAGGAAGGCATGCGTTCACCTGTCGGAAAAGATTAATCAGCCCCCAATTTAGGATTATGAGAAACAATACTACTCTCACATTTTAAACAAAAAAAGTATCTATTTTTTTGATAAATTCGCCATTGGATAGGATTCGAAAATTCGACTTTAAAAGACCTTGATGAAATAACTCAATCCTGAAGTGCGGAATGTAATTAAAAACAAGAGTGATTTCCAAGAACTCTTCAATGAGTATTACAGTCCCCTGTGCAATTTTGTAAACCAAATGCTGCGGGACCATGATGCCGCAGAAGACGTTGTTCAAGGAGTTTTTATTCGAATGTGGAACAATCTTGATTCGATCCATCTCAGGTCATCTATAAAAAGCTACCTTTTTCAAAGTGCGAAAAATGCGACCATTGATCATGTGCGCAAAAATAAAAAGCATGCATCGGAATCACTTGAAAATGTAGATATCGCTTCAGAAGATGACACTGTAAACTTTGATGAAGAAGCTGATAACCATTTGCTCAGGCAAAAAATTCTTGAAGCAATCGAGTTATTGAAACCCAAAACACGAGAGATCTTCAAATTGCACAAATTTGAGGGATTAACCTATCCCGAAATAGCTGACTATTTGAAAATTCCACAACGAACAGTAGAGTATAATATATATACAGCAATACAACAGCTAAAAGTGCGGTTGTCTGATACAGTAAAAGTACTTTCGGAATGAAATTAAATTTTTTAAAATATGAGACTTTGCATATAAAAAGCGTCATAGTAAGTAGAAGACAGTCTTCATTTTGCGAAATGAGGTTTGTTGTTAATGAGGATTTACAAAATTAATGTTTGAAGAAAAAGACATATTAAAATTTTTAGCTGGAGATCTAAGTAAAGAAGATCAAATGCGATTGGATGCTGAAAGGCAATCTAATCCAGGTTTGTCTGATGATCTTGATCTTATGTCAAAGATTTGGCAGGAATCTGATCATTTGAAGTCTTTTGAGTCTTTTGATGCTGGTTCTGCCTGGGATAAAATGAATCTAGAAATAGAGGGCGCCACAGGTGAATCAAGTGCGATAGTTGTAGATCTGCAAGGAGAAGCGAAAGTGATTAAAGCACCTGCCTCAAGTCGCATGTGGGCTTATCTGGCTGCTGCTGCTTGTATGGCCTTATTAGTGATGGCAGGGTTGTTTATGCTGCACAAAGACCCGTTTATCACAGTAGGCGGAGATACCTGGGCTGAGGTTACCACGCTGGAAGATGGCACAGTTGTTACCTTAAGCGATCAAAATTCTGTGCTCATTTATCCAAGAACATTTAAAGACAAAGATGAGAGGCGTGTTGTCATACAAGGAAATTCCCTATTGGATGTTTACCGGGATACGACCAAAACATTTTTTGTTGATAATTATAAAGCAGGAATTGAAGTGATTGGGACTTCATTTATCATAGAATCGGATACCTCTGCAAGTATTCTGGAAAATGTATCAGGTTCCATGTCCTTCTTTGATATCAAGAATCCTGATTTCAGCGTTGTTTTGGACTCTCCCGGTCAAAAAGTCATATTTGACGGACTTAAATTTGCTGATGCCAATCCAAAACCAGACCCAATTCCAATTGATACTCCTGGTATGGATTTGAAGATCGAATTTATATTTGATGAATTGACGGGCATTTACCCCGAGACATTCCTCACTTTACCAATAACTGATGCTGATTCGGATGGAAATGAACTCGTCCGGGTTGATATGGAGCAAACATTAGATGGAATCATTGCACAACTTGATTCTACAGCCTTAATTGAATATATTAAGGACGGCCGAGCGTATCGATTAATATCCTTAAAAAAGAAAAGATAATAATCATTCTTCCGAGAGATTATTCTCATTTATTTCCCTCTTTATTTCTCATTTTTTTTTACCATATTGCGGCTCTCATTTAATCAGCCTGACATACTTAAGATATGAAAGTTGGTATTTTAAAAGAGTCAGACGAACCAAGAGTAGCTATTACACCAGCAGGATGTAAGGCGCTGAAGTCACTTGGTTTATCGCCGCTCGTAGAAGGTAAATCCGGAGCCTTATCCGGTTACCTGGATGCAGAATATGCAGAATTTGCTGAAATCGCAGATCGTTCCAAAATCTTTTCCGAATCAGACATCTTAATTTCAATCAATCCTTTATCCCTGGATGAATATAAAGGGTTGAAGAAAGGTGCCCTGTTAATTTCGATGTTTGCTCCCTATCTGGACGATACGCTGTCTAAACAATTGTTAGAGGCGGGATATCAGACGATGAGCCTGGATATGATTCCGAGAATTACGATTGCTCAGTCGATGGATGTACTTTCTTCTATGGCATCCATCGCAGGTTATAAAGCAGTTTTACTTGCCGCTGACACATTGGACAAATATATGCCAATGATGATGACGGCAGCGGGTACTGTAAAACCAGCCAAGGTTGTCATTCTAGGGGCCGGTGTGGCTGGCTTGCAAGCCATCGCAACTGCCCGGAGGCTTGGTGCTGTTGTAGAGGTATCTGACCCAAGAACAGCCGTCAAAGAAGAAGTGAAAAGTCTCGGAGGACGCTTTATTGAAATTGAAGGTGCCGTAGATGACTCAGGTGCAGGTGGTTATGCAGTAGAACAAAGTGAGGAGTTTCTGAAACGTCAGCGAGAACTTGTACAGCAAAAGTCAGCAGAAGCAGACATTGTCATAACAACTGCTCAGGTGCGTGGAAGGAAAGCTCCAATGTTGCTGCCAAAAGAGACTGTTGAAAAAATGAGATCAGGTTCTGTCATTGTTGACCTGGCTGCATCAACTGGTGGTAATTGTGCATTTACCGAAAATGGAAAGACAATTAAACATAATGGTGTCACCATCATTGGTGATTCAGACTTGTCCGCGTCTATGCCACGAGATGCCAGCATGATGTTCTCAAATAATATCATCAGCTATATGAAACAGTTTATCGTGGATGGTCAATTGAACCTTGATCTGGAAAACGAAATCATTAATAGTAGTCTTTACTCTAAACCCGAACAAAATGTTTGATTCTTTCGTTCAGTTATACACCCAGAACCAACTATTGATCTGGTTGTTGATTTTCACCATCATTCTTGGTTTCGAAATCATTTCCAAAGTTCCGTCTGTATTACATACTCCATTAATGTCTGGTGCAAACGCGATCAGTGGGATTGTGATACTCGGGGCGATCATTCTCATTCGTCAATCAGAAAGTACTGATTATATCAGCCTGGGATTAGGTGCTCTTGGGATCGCCCTCGGCATGACGAACGTTGTTGGGGGATTTGCTGTGACCAACCGGATGTTGGAAATGTTTAAAAAGAAAAAAACAGATAAATCTGCCTAATCTTTTTCTTCACTTGAAATCAAAATCATGACGACTTCATTTATCATTGATATCCTATATTTAATTGCTGCGCTCGCATTTATTATTGGATTGAGGAGATTAAGTTCACCTGATACTGCCAGAAAAGGTAATTTGTTGGCAGCTTTCGCGATGGGATTGGCCATCGTTGTTTCATTATTTAGTCCGATTGTCAGCGGCGATAATAACTATTTGTGGATTGCCGGAGGGATGATCGTTGGCTCCCTTGTGGGGTGGCGAGCAGCTATGAAAATCGCAATGACTGCGATGCCTCAAATGGTTTCAGTGTTTAATGGTTTTGGAGGTGCTTGTGCGGTACTATTGGGGTTAATCGAAGTAATCAAAACCTACCAGGGTACACAGGAAATGGCCATGGGAGAATGGTCGATCGTGCTTTTTACCCTGTTCGTTGGTGCTGTTTCTTTTATCGGAAGTATGCTTGCTTTTGCTAAGCTGGATGGGCGTGTGGATGACAAGAAAGTCACGTTTAAAGGACATAGCATCGTGAATAATATCCTTTTGATTCTAGTGATTGTCATTGGTGTTTTGTGGCTCGTCATGATGCCTGAGTACAAAGTTGTTTTCGCGATTGTATTCCTGGCCGTCTCTATGATATATGGATTCTCATTTGTTGCACCCATCGGTGGGGCAGATATGCCCGTGGTTATTTCGTTATTAAACTCATTTACCGGACTGACAGCTGCTGCAGCTGGTTTGATTTATGGAAATCAATTGATGTTGCTCGGTGGTATTTTAGTCGGTGCATCTGGAACGATATTAACAGTCCTCATGTGCCAGGCGATGAACAGATCATTGCTTAATGTTATTATTGGACAGTTTGGTGGGGGAGGAGCTGCTGCAAAAGGTCAGGATGGTAGCCAGGTAGTGAAGGAAATTACGATATCCGATGCTGCAATCTTATTGTTTTATTCTCAATCTGTTGTTTTTGTTCCCGGTTATGGTTTGGCTGTAGCGCAAGCCCAAAAAGACTGCAAAGAATTAGCAGATCATCTGGAAAAAAATGGCGTTGATGTTAAATATTCGATACACCCGGTTGCTGGCCGAATGCCTGGTCATATGAATGTCCTACTTGCAGAAGCGGATGTTCCTTATCCCAAATTGATTGATTTAGAGACTACAAATCCTCAAATGCCTGATACTGACGCTGTGATCGTAGTTGGTGCAAACGATGTGGTCAATCCTGCAGCGCAAACTGATCCTTCCAGTCCGATCTATGGAATGCCTGTCATTGAAGCATGGAATGCAAAAAATGTCATTGTGATGAAAAGGTCCATGAGCGCCGGTTATGCTGGTATTCAAAATGCATTATTCTTTCACGAACGCACCAAAATGCTGTTCGGTGATGCAAAAGACTCTATGCAGAAACTCATCCAAGAAGTAAAAACACTGTAATTTCAGTGAATGAAATTTAAAAGTTTATATGTAGCTGCCACAAGTCAACATGTTGGCAAGACAACCTCTACACTAGGTTTGGTTTCGGCATTCATGAAAAAAGGATATTCCGTCGGGTATTGTAAACCAGTTGGGCAAAAGTTTCTCGATGTAAAAAACCTGCGTGTAGATAAAGACACGATCTTATTCGCAGATCTCATTCACTTTGATCTCATCCCAAATATTCATAGTCCTGTTATATTAGGACCTGGAGCCACGAGCAAATTTCTCGAACATCCTGAAAAATACCCCAATGAGCGTAAGATAATTACTGCCAGTAATCATCTTTCTGAAATGAATGATATCGTCATTTATGAAGGAACAGGTCATCCCGGAGTAGGAAGCGTTGCTAATTTGTCAAATGCCTATGTTGCCAAACTACTCAACGCTGGTGTAATCATGGTGGTGGAAGGAGGAATCGGAAGCACGATTGATAAAATGAATATGTGTCTCGCGCTTTTTCGAGAACAAAATGTGCCCATTCTTGGAGTCATTGTGAATAAGGTCATTCCGGAAAAAATGTCGAAAATTCGACATTACTTAAAAAAGTGGATGGATCAGCATGATCTACCGATTTTGGGGCTGGTGCCATATGATAAAAGTCTGGCTTACCCGCTTATGCGCAATGTAACAACTTCTATCAATGGCATTGTTACGCACAATGCTGAATATTTGGACAATAAAGTAGAAGACATTCTGGCAGGGTCTCTGATTGATCTGAAAGAATTGAGCACGTTTAAAAATCTATTGCTTGTTGTCGGAGCCCGAATTATTGATACTGCACTGAAAAAGATTGATACAATCTCAAAAATGATCAATATCCAGCATTCTCCTTTATCGGGAATTGTAGCGACAGGACAAGGTACACCTAGTCAGGAAAGTCTGGATTATATCAGTCAGTACAAAATTCCGCTGGTTCGTACCAACCTGGATACATATGGCTCTGTGTTGAAAATCAGTAAAATCGAAGTGAAAATCAATCAAAATACGCCCTGGAAAGTGAAAAGGGCGATTGAACTTATTGGTGAAAATGTCGATTTGAGTTCCATCCTGATTCCCGAATAGTTCTCATATCGACATTTGGTTAGGCAGCAAGTAATTTGTACCTTTTAGCAACGTTTGTAGATAGCAACCCCTGCTTTGATATATGGTCTAATCTGTTTATCCAATGTGAGAGTTAATTGCGGGGGTTGTTTTTTTATGAACGCTATCATCTTTAAATTTGCTGCCCGCCTGTTAAAAATATTCTAGAATGAATTTAGAGCAATAAAGAGCCCGCTAGTAGGGATGAACAGCATATGTAGGCATTCCCATGATTTTTCATTGATTTGAAATTATATTTTAACTTATTAATGTATCAAACATTTGTATATATTTGCTTTTGCATAATAGAACAAAATAATTGACTAAAAATAAGAACCTAGAACTAGTGAGACCCGCATAAGTCTCACCCTTTCTTATCATAGTCATTTTTTACATTTTGGACCCCACATAAATTGGATTTGAATAACTGATTCAGCATCCCTTTGCTCTTGTTCTGGTGCACTCAATATTTTGAGTTGGCCCCATTACTCCAGCAATTGGTATGTTCATTTTTCACGGTTTTTCGTCATTTGATTGACGAAGTAAGAATATGATATCTAAATATTGATAACAAATAATTATGGTACAGAAAATTTACAATGCATTCACATTGATATTCTTTTTAGGAGCAATTTCTGCTTCCTTGAATGCTCAACAACAACTGGAGTTTGTTACAATTTCTCAAAGAGTAGATTTTTGTGATTTCGTAATGATCAATCTTGTAGAAGGGCAGGATGAAAGTTCATGCCAGCGACAAGATGGTCAGGTTCGAATATACTATACTGATCTCGGAAGCGAAGAATCGTCCTACTCAGTAAAGTATACGACAAAACAAGGGGTAAAAACTGTTTCTCATTTAACCGGTAATCCGATTGTTCTTCCAAAAATGAATGCAGGAACTTTTAGCGAATTCCAGCTCATCAGAGACTCAGACCAATGCGTGTCAGAAACGTATGATGAATGGGTGTCTCTGCAAAACGTTTGTACCACTAATGCCGGTTCTCGATCGTGTGGAACAGGCACTACTTCAATCACTTCTTGTGATGGTACAACTGTAACAGCGAATCAATCCGTTTTGGAAAATGATTCTTATTTCACTCTAATTGCAAACCCCACCCCATGGATCAATTGTATTGCACATGTGGATAACAACTGTCAGTTCGATGATCTTGAAGGCTGGGTATTTTGTATCAATTACACTTTATCAGAACCGAGTCAATTCCAGCAATACTTTAAAACCAATAGCTATACGGATGTCGGATTGTCCGCTCTGCAAGTAGCTCGAATTGAGTGGATATTTTGTCATGCAGCTGACCAGGGATGTGATATTAACACAGCTGCAGGTCGGGTTTGTATCCAACAAGCTATTTGGGTGATCACTGATAATTATAGCACGCAGAATGATGGTTATAACCTTGGTCAATTAGCCATATCTAATGTATCAAGTGCAGGCCCAAACACTGGTGACAGCTTCACAGGGTTTGAGGCACCAAATGGCACCGGATTGCAAAACCTGGTCCTTTTCAATGAAAACTGTACTGAAAACTGTGGTGAAATAACAGCTCTAAAGATTTACGACCAGGTTACTGATACAGAAGTAGCAGCTATTGGTTCGATCACGGATGGCAAAGTTATTGATGAATCTGACCTGCCAGCGAATTATTATCTCGTTGTAGAAACAGCCGGTGAAATTGAAAGTGTTGAAATATTACTGGATAATACCGCACAAAGTATAGAAAATGAAGCACCATATACATGGCCAAATGGAGAATCTGATTGGGTCAATTCCGGTGGTACTTTCAATCTAAAGGCATATGCATATAACCTGGACCAGGGAATTGGCGGACTTTGTGATGAAATTGATATCGATTTTACCATTGAATGTTTAATAGATTCAAATGATATCGAATGCGAAGCAAATATTAATGACGATGGGTATGTCACCTATGACAATTGTACTGTCTACGTAAATGAAGGGGATAAACTCATTTTAAGCGTGAATCCAAATGGTACGACAGTCAGTTGGACAGGGCCAATTGGGTATACAGGTTCTGGAAATGCTGTTACAATATCTAATAGTATTGCACTGAATCAGGCAGGTTCATATGTCGCTAATATTACCGATGCAAATGGTTGTACTGGAACAGCTACGATTGATGTGGTAGTGAATGAACTTCCTCAAGGTTGGGATTATGATTGCGGTGATGGCATTTCTGTCGAGATCATTCCTACGGGAGCAAATGGTAATACAACGACTACCTTAAACGTACCAAACTCTACAAATGTCAATCGCATTATTGTAGAGGTAATTTATAAAGGTTCTAATCCTGGCCCTTCTATTGAAATACAAGACGCTGGAGGGACTATCTATGGAATGGCAAGAAAGCTTGTTCCTGCTAGTTTTGGCGCGTGGGGATACCGAACCGAAATCCCTGCTACAAGTGCAGTAACATATACCAACAGTAGCAATGTGAACGACCTGCAGTCTATGACTTTATATGTTGAAAGGTCAGTCGATGCACCGAATGCTTCTCTTGGTATTTTTACGAACATTGGAGGCTTTAATAATTTATATACCGAAACCTTATCCGGGCTACCTGTCTCTAACGTTGCAAGAGATATTGCACTTGAAGTTCCAATTAGTGAAATAACAACCGATGATAGATATATCACAGTAACCGCAACCGCTGGTTCTGTTACTGCTTCTGAAACGTTTTGTCCAGCTGACAACAGCGAACTTCCGCTTGGTTGCTGCCTGAAAGTATTCAACCTGTCACTTCCGAATGTTCCGGGAAATATAACGACCATAACGCTTGATATCGAAACCACAAATGGTGCCGGCCCTGGAGCTCCTGACTGCGCAACGAATGGCCAATCTTTTGTATTGTCAGGATTTATCAGGGTAGATGTTGAGTGTACAGAGGGAAGTATCACAGGAAATGTAAGAGATGAAGGAGGTAACCCGATTCAAAATGTAACACTTGATCTCTATGCTGACGCAAATACAGATGGTATGCCGGATGGTCCCATCCTTTTTACAACAATGACAGATCAAAATGGAAACTATGAATTTTTGAATCTTGATGCCGATGATTATGTGGTTGTTCAAACCCAACCTGCAAATTATTTAAGTGTAAGTGATTTTGATAGCACTCCTGATCCAGACGGAGATGATAGTGCCGATGGTGCTGATAATCAAATTCCAGTAACTGTTTCTCCAGATGAAGTAGATGCTGACAATGATTTTATTGAAGCTTTGAATATTGGCTCAATCAGTGGGACAGTTAAAGATCCAGAGGGTAATCCAATACCGGGAGTGACACTAACGTTGGACGATGGTGATCCAAATACGACCGATCCTACGGTTGTATCCGGACCAGATGGCAGTTATTTATTTGATAATGTTGAGCCGGGTAAGTACAAGATTCTTCAAACGCAACCAGATAACTATACCAGCGTAAGCGATGATGATGAATCGAGTGACGATCCAAATGATAATGATGGAGTCGTAGACAATGCAATATCAGTTGTATTGAATCCTGGTGAAAATGACGAAGACAATAACTTTGTAGAAGATCCAGATCCAGGGTCAGTAAGTGGTAGCGTAACGGATAACGCTGGCAATCCATTGGAAGGGGTAACGCTGACATTGGATGATGGCGACCCGAATACGACAGATCCAACAGCAGTAACCGGACCAGATGGTTCATATGAA
>Ga0316201_10002927_pt1 | contig 12396 bp, 8 predicted proteins | sample CS6wburrow_MG_FD_204516 | JGI IMG/M metagenome (GOLD analysis project Ga0316201, IMG submission 204516) | Coastal sediment microbial communities from Delaware Bay, Delaware, United States - CS-6 worm burrow | ecosystem: Environmental > Aquatic > Marine > Coastal > Sediment | place: USA: Delaware... | reverse complement strand
GTTACTTTACTTACCATAAAGATCGGCACCCAGGCTTTTTTTGAACTTCTCACCTTCTTGTTTTTAGGTTATGTAAAGTTAATACAGTACTTCCCGCACCGGAAGTGCGATAATTACCATTCATCTACAGCAATTGGCCATCCGTCTAAATCGGGAATTTAAAAACGTCAGCTTGGGGGATATTTGTTGTATTAAATAAAAGAACGCTTAACCAAAATAATTCGATAATGTGTGTACAAATTCAAGAAAGTAAAGAGATTAATTGTACGAGCACATTAATAAATAGTAGCCATGACCGCAATTAAAATTCTATTTAAAAAGTTTACGCCCCAACAAATATTTATGGGCAGCGTGCTACTTGTTAATGGTGGCAACTATCTATACAATTTAATTTTAGGAAGGCTTTTGGGCCCGGAAGCATATGCAGACGCTGCTCTTCTTGTAACCCTCCTATTAGTATTGTCCTTTCTTGGCATGACATTTCAGTTGGCAACTACAAAATTCGCTGTGGTGTTTTCAGGAAATGAATGGGATAATTTCCGAAACAGAACTTACAAACAAGCCATCATGGTAGGATTGCTTATTGGAGCATTGCTTGTTTATTTTGCTAAAGACCTACAACTTCTTTTTCAGACAAAAACGCCCTACATGTTTGTGGCCCTGGGCTTTGGTATTCCTTTATACTTTTTTATGAGTGTAAACAGGGGAAACTATCAGGGACATCATAATTTTAATAAGCTTTCCATGACCTATCAAACGGAGATGTGGAGCCGATTACTTATCACCCTTGCATTCTTATTATTTAGCCCCTGGGAACCTGCCCTTTCAGTAGCGATGGGGATAGGTTTTTCCTTTCTTTTCGGATTGATACCTTCAGATGTAAAAGGAATTTCAATTTCCAGACCTTCAGTTCTATTGCCAGAAAACGCAAAGCGTGTAAATAAATTCATTGTACTGACACTCTGTTACGAAGTAACCCAAATCATTATAAACAACAGTGATGTCCTTATGGTAAAACATTACTTTAGCCCCAATGATGCCGGATTATACGCTTCTCTTGCACTCATTGGCAGGGTAGTATATTTTGTGGCCTGGATGTTTGTTATGCTTTTGTTACCGACTGTCGTTCAAAAAGAAAAAGATGGGAAGGCAACCGCTCCGGTACTTTTTAAATATGTAGGCTATGTTGCCCTGCTCTCCCTGACTATTATAACCTCTTGTTATTTTTTCCCGGAACTAATCATTAAACTGATGTTTGGAGATGCCTATTTATCAATGGCAGGTTTGTTGTGGCAATATGCTGTGGCAACATCCCTCTTTGCTATTAGCAATATTTTTGCCTACTATTTTTTATCCCTGGATCATTATGTACCCGTAATTATTTCCGGCGTATTAGGATTATCTCAGATTGCCCTTATAAGTATACTGCATAACTCATTGGAAGAAGTTGTTCAGTTACAGATCGCAGTCATGGTTATATTATTGATCTCCCAGGTCGCCTATTTTATATACAAAAAGCGAAGCTTGTAAAACAGCCTTTTATTTAAGCTTGCAAAAGTCGGATCCTTTTAAAGTTTCCGGCTTTTTCTTTATAGATATAGTAAACCTGCCTCCACCCTATTCGGCTTACCGATACTGTTCTCCCATTCGTCTACAGCAATGGTGCAATGGGCCCCGAACAGCCTGTATTCATTGGCTTTTATAAGATATTTGCAGTGTAAAATAAATTATTAATCATAATACTTAACCTATGAAATTAGCCATTGTAACCGCGTATCCACCGAGCAAAGTAACCTTAACGGAATATGGGTACCACTTAGTAAAACACTTTCGTCTACAAGACGATGTTTCCGAGATCGTATTGATCACCGACAGGACCAAAGAAGAAAAAGATCTGTCCTTTGAAGGTGAAGGCTGTAAAATTACAGTTAAAGAAAGCTGGAGTTTTAATAGTTACACCAACCTGTATCATATTAACAAGGCCATCTCTGAAACCAAGCCCGATGCCGTATTGTTTAACCTTCAGTTCCTGAAGTTTGGAGACAAGAAAATACCGGCTGCCCTTGGATTACTCGCGCCATTTATCTGCAAGTTGAGACGTATCCCAACCATTTCACTCATTCACAATATTCTGGAACAAGTAGATCTTGATAATGCAGGAATTACCCAGAATAAGGTGTTGCAAAAAGTGTACAATGTTATTGGGACCATGTTAACGCGATTTATCCTGGCTTCCGACGTAGTCGCGGTAACCATCAGTAAATATGTTACTATCCTGGAGAAAAAATACAAAGCGCGCAATATTGCACTGATTCCCCACGGATCCTTTGAAACCCCACCGGAACCTGATTATACCTTGCCAAATGGACCAAAACAAGTGATGGCTTTCGGAAAATTCGGTACCTACAAGCGTGTTGAAATCATGATTGAGGCTGTGGAGATGATTCGAAGCCGGACTAACGAAAACATAGAAATTGTCATTGCAGGTACCGATAGTCCCAACACTCCGGGATATTTAAAATCTATGGAGAAAAAATATGCATATGTACCAAACCTCAGGTTTACGGGCTATGTTGCAGAAGAAGATGTACCCACCATTTTTGGAGATAGCGCTGTTGTAGTATTCCCATATACATCCACTACAGGTAGTTCGGGTGTATTACATCAGGCCGGTAGTTATGGAAAAGCTGTTGCGCTTCCTGATCTGGGTGATCTGGGCGTATTGGTAAGAGAAGAAGGCTATAAAGGGGAATTCTTTGAACCAAATAATACCGAATCGTTGGCAGGCGCGATTGAAAACGTTTTGGTAAACGATTCTCATAGGATTCATTTGGGAAAAACCAATTACGAAGCAGCATGTTCCTTACCTATGTCAGAAATTGCCCAACGGTATACTGATTATTTTAAAGCGATAAAATATAAGAACTTACCTGACTTTTCCCCAAATTTTGCTATGGAAAAGAAGACCATTGTGGAAGAAGTTTAACTGTTTTTTGGTTAGGTTAAGTAGAGAGGAGGGCAGCATGGTTACTGTTCTCCTTTCATTTTATTGGGGATTGATCCAGATATTGGTACGAAAGTTTTTCCCTGCCATCTGCCGTAATGCAACCGAAATATTTTTGCCGTTGTTTTCTCCAGGGAAGTACGCCTACTACCGAATTAGGCACCTCATCAAAGTCATAGAGGGTCCAGAATAAGTAAGGAATATGCTCCTGATCTAAACCCTGTAGCATTTCTTTATAATAGTCTGCCTGCTTTTTTTCAGATCCCAGAAACGCGTTCCAAACACCGCTATAGGATGAATATCCAAATTCTCCCAGGAGTATGGACCTAGCTCTTGCCCTGCTTTTTAAAACCTCGTACTTCTCTAAAAAATCAGAAGGATCCTGATAGTAGTGAAAAGAAACAAAATCGACCTTTTCTGCAAGTATATGAGCTGTTTCCGGTGAGGACCAGCCTATGGTCACGGGATGATTTTGATCCCATTTTCTTACCTGAATGCTCATTTCTTCCAACCATGCCAATACCTGTTCTTTACCCCTGGATTCGAAATCCAGATCCGGTTCGTTTTTAAGGTCCCATCCCAGGATGGCGGGATGATCTTTAAAGGCCTTTACAATGGTTTGGGCATGCCTGTGGGTTAAGGTCCAGTCCATTAGTTCATAGTTCCCGTAAAAATCGAACAAGGTGACCAGGATCTTAAGTCCGCTACTTTCGGCCAGATCGAGCATTATTTTAAGTTTTGCAAGGTTCCCTGCTGAAATACTGGCTTTACCAAAACCTTCATAGGGAATGAATATGCGCAGCGTATTCAGGCCCATTTTCCTGATCTGAGCAAAGTCGCCTGCTATTATTTCTTCATTGAAATCCGGGCCAAACATGTCCCATGCACTCTGGCTTGGATAATAATTAAGTCCTTTTATTTGGGCCACATTGAACTTTATGGCAACCTCCTCGTTTTTGTCAGGAGCAACTTCTGTGGCATCCCTAATTTCTGTAAGGTGTCTTATACGCCAAAAACCATCTTCCAACAACATCAGTACTTTATAGGAATTGGTATTGCGCTTTTTTAGTACCAGCTGATCATCATGCCAAACCTCTTTGTACGTCTCCACATTGTGGTCTGTAAACACAACCAGGGTACCATCTGCACTGTAGAAGTCGAGTGAAAGATGGTGTGCCAATGTTGTCTGTCGCGTAGTTGTATTGTTGTCGTTGTTCAATGTAAGTATGCGCTCAATTTTAATGCGCATGCTGTCTGTGTAATAATCCGCAATTCCATAGGAATCATTAGATGACAGGGCAATATTGCGGACATACCATGCTTTTAGGTAATCGCCTTCAATTTCTTTAAGCGTTTGATCTTCCATAGGCCTTCCAGGATTTTGTAGATCCTGCCATTCAACTTCGGGAACATAGATTTCTTCCAGGCCACCCTGTATATGCAGGATAGATGCCTTGTCTGCCCCGGAATTAAGGTACGCCCATGCCGAACTGATACCATAAATAAGAATGGCATTGATCCCAAGAAAAGAAAGGATCAATAAGGATCTGTATATGTTGCTATTCCACTTACTTTTCATGGAGTTGAAGTGTCTGTTTTTTGGTGATCCCTGCTATTTGTACTTCAATATGGTAGCTCCCTTCCTTAAATTGTTCATGGGTCAATTCAAATGACGCAGTTCCATGTACTGAACTTGTCTTTTGTATTATCCGTTGCTTGTTATTTTCATCAATAATATGCATCCGAATGGGCATTCCATCGGGAATCAGTTGATTCATAAAACTATACAAAGGGCCTACTTGAATGGTTCGGTTATCTTCGGAGATTTGAAGGTCATAATATAGTATAGCGGGTTTAAAGGCAATTAATTCCACATTGCTTTTGGCTGCTCCGGTAACATAGGCGGCTACTTGCCACACATCTTCTTCATCTGGGTGGAGCATCTGTGCCCTGGCCACCCCATTAATCGTAGTGCCCTGTGTTCTTAATTTTATGCCATTCTTGTTGGAAACCTGAAACGTCACCAGGGTACCATCACTTATCGTATTATTATAGGTATCCCTGATAACCGATGTTTCGAAAGTGATGATCTGGTTCCCGTCTGCATATTCGTGATTTCGATTGGAATACAGTTCGAAACCGGTCGCTTGTGAAGGATACACGTCTACAGTAAGTTCTTTTGAACTCCTTCCCAGAACACTGGATGTAACGAGCATGCGGGAGGCCTTTTCAACGGCGAACAAACGCTTCCAACTTATAAGATCTTTTATTTCTGTTTCATAAGTCTCCAACACGTCCAGATTTTGCCTTTTGATCTGAATTGGGGTCCCATCGGTTAGCGGATTATCGTATGTATCTGTGGGTACGGTAACCAGCATGGAATAATCTGTGTTGCCCGCATAGATACTTCTGGGGCCCAGGTAGGTCTCCAATTGAACAGAAGGTCCTGAACTTGAAATTTCAATAGTCCCCGAAGTGGATACTTCCTGATTATGGGTTAGGGACCAGGCACAGCTGCCTGATTTTTGGGTAAATTGGAAAGGTAGGGTAAACCAGATTTCTTCATTTTTTCGAGTACCATAACTAATTGAAGTGCCAAAAGAATTCTCAAGCACCAAAAAAGGCATCCCTGCTCCTGAAACTTCAAATCCCAGGACCAATGCATCACCAGCAACCGAGGATACGGGGATTTGAAGAGGTACAATCTTTATATCGCTGTCCACGGAAGGTGTTTTGGAACATCCCAGTAAAAGCAAAAAGACAATAAAGTAGCTACAGTATTTCATCTATCTGGGATTACCTATGTAATGATTCAATTCGATCTTAATAAACTCAAAGCCAGTGGCAGTGGACGCATGTTCCTGCAACAAATCTGCGGGATGCTGTAAAGCTCTGTCCGGAAATACCTTGGCAGATATTTCAGCATTTGGAAGCCCGTTAACAAAACAGTTTTCCAGATCCCGGCTGATAACAGTTACGCCCATAAGGTCCAAAAATTCATATTCAAACGTCCGTTTGCGTTGTACCCGTATCCCCTCAGTAACAAATGAATGATCTACCCAAAGAAGGTTTTTAGAGGCATCATAATACGAAATCAATAATTGCGGGATGGTCACTTCCTGGTTTCCTGCATTGAACAACGTTCCTTCCATATGATTTTCCTTAAAAGTAAGATCCTGCAGGGCCACCTGCTTATACAGATCTGAAATAGCCACATTGGCTGCACATTGCAGGTTAAATTTTATAGGATTCTCCGTCAATGAAACAGGAGAAAATTCGTCCGGATTATAGGTTTCAGGCATTTCACTTTCTTTTGTGGTCCAGGCAATGCTTTCAAAATTTATCCTGAAAGACGTGATCTCTTTCGGCAATAATTTATGTTTAATATGATATTTGGCATTATAATTTGTTAGTTCCTGGTCCTGCTCGTTGTACAAGCTGGCGTTAATGACCACATCTGCCGGAACATGATCTATATTCTGAAGTTCTCCAACGATCGCATATTGAGAACCAAATTTTATCAAACTTGCAGAAAGTATTTCGAGCACAGGTTGTTCCAGCACATCTTCATGATGGGTTTGCTGGGTAGTAATGCGCCTTCTACCATGATTGTAATACGAAGTGGCGTTCGTCGTAAAAAGTTGGTCTGGCGGAATATCTGTTTGGGGAGGCGAAGGAACGATGAACCATTCATCGTTTTCTTTTACCAATTCTTTTGAAATCTGTTTTTTTATGGTTTCCAATGGCGTTATCCAAACCAAATTTATATAGGCTGTTGCTGAATTTGATGATTTATTGGTAATCTCAACCCCAATAGAATCTAACTTGGCATACGAACTTAGAATACCGTCGTTCACCGAAACCTCAAGCATATACTGGGCCAAGGTCACCCCTTTTGCGGGGTCGAGGTAGGAATGCGCCCTTTCAAATTCTTTGAAGTCTAAAGCGTCGTAGTACGCTTTCACTACATTTTCTGGAGATCGTTGTGTTGCATTGTTTAAATAGAACTGATATACACTAAAAATCAAGGTTCCCAGTATTATTAAAGCCCAGAGATGGTTTATTTTGATAAGTTTTTGGGGGAACTCATTGTGCGATACTGCCAATTGCATATACTCGGGTTCCCGAATCGCTTTTGATTTTAATGCCCTGATCCACAGAAGCTGTATATTGAGAATAAAGGCAAGAAGAATGGTTAGCATGGGGATCACCCCCCACATGATCTTAAGGAAGGAAGGTACATCGTCCTTGGGGATTATTGCCGGCAATGGGGGAACATTTAATCGTTCCCAGACCATGACCCCATTTTCCAATTGCTGCAATCGCTGCCATCCACAATAATAAAGGATAGGGTCGTAGAACTTATCATTGGAAAAAATGTATTTGAGATTATATTTCTCCGGGATGGTCAGAAACTGCTGTAAAGAACCGATACCTTCTACCCCTCGAAATTTGGAATTCTCTAATCGTTCAATAGCCTTGCTCGTTAATTCGGGCAATCGCCGCGCCGAATGATAATTACCATCAACTGTCATGGCGTTGGTCTGAGCTGAGAGCCAGGCCATTTGATCCCCAAATCCCAGGGTAAGGTATCGCCATTGATCGTGCATATCCTGATTCAAAAAATTAACGATGGGGAGCATCTTAATTTTCTGGGGTTGAGAGGGCCTGAAATAACCAAGGCTCATTGTACAAATCACCATAAACAAAATACCTGCAGCCAGGAATGCTCCCAGAAGCCGGTGATATATGGGTCCAAATAGATCCTGAAGGGCTTTTTTAAGGTCTCCTTCTACAATCCTGTAAACAAACTCGCCAAATATGGGGAGGGCCATGATGGTTGCCCACAAGGTAAAGCGGTCTAATGTGAGGATGTTAAAAGCAGTTTCACCAAGTACCATCCTCGGGATAGGGGTTGTGCCACCCGTGCCTAAAATTGTAAGTATACTGATAGACAGCCCAAAAAAGAGGTATCTCTTGCTATAAAAGCGATAGAAAATATAGGGCAGGATAAATAGCAGTATCCCCCAGGGGATAATAAAAAATACCAAGCCCGAAGAGGTTACTTCCAGGAAGTTATCGCGCGACCCGTGTGGGATAGGAACTTGTGTTATTGGATTTGCCTTGGAGTTTAACCAGTATGGGAGAATACATAGAACAATTAGTGCCAGTGAACCCATTCCAAAACCCACAATTCGCCAAAACATCTTTTGGAAGGATCTAAGGAAAACTTTAAATGTGATTTTTTTTGTGTCTTTTACTTTCTCTTTCGCATCGTCCATAATGGCCATACCAATCAATGGAAAAATAAAGAATACCATCCCGAAAATAGGGGTCACATGATGCGAGGTGACCGTCACCGCTATAAGAGAAAATGCCGTAATTAAATTGAAATACCTTCCCGTTCTAATCCAGAGGTAGATCTCCGGTAAGGCATGCAGCAATAAGGAAAGACCGATAATACTGGGCAGCTGGCCAAAAATATGCAAGGTTTCAATGAACGTAGAAGAAAAAACAGCCAACAATGCCGTATACCCTGCTATTCTTCGGTTACCCGTAAGCAGTAGTCCGAAACGATAGGCTCCGGTTATAAATAAAACAATACTCCCTAAAGCTACCGTGTACAGTCCAAACTTAAGACCACCAATAAATGAAAAAAGCGCCATTAACTGATGCGCCAAAGGAGGATATCCCATTACCGTGAAGCCCGTATACCAGCGATATTCCCATGGTTCCCACCAACTGTTAGCGTAGTGGTCTGCAAAGAACAGGTGTACCAGCGCATCATAGGTAGTTTCCAGGGTAAAAAATAAGGCCGATCCATGGAAGGCTATCCCTATCACCAGAGCAAGAACCAATAAGATATTCGTCTGCTTCATCTAACTATTCTGTAGGAAAATATAACAACATAAAGATAGATATATTGTGAAGTACCCGTCCTATCAACCATAGGCAGAACACCGCCATTGAACTACAGAAAATCCCCATTCGTCTTTGCTCCTCTTTTTGGGAGGTCATAACCAGCTACTTTTGTCAAAGAAATTAGTTAACCAAATCACTCTAGTTTCACCATAACCATAATAATTTAATACTTAACCTATGAATATTTTAGCCATTGATGATCAGCAATTAATATTGCTGTCTGTAGAAAAAAAATTGACCGAATTGGGATTTGAAGTTCAAGTCGCCGATTGCGGTACCAAAGGAATTGAGATCTATGAGAGCTTTCAACCCGATCTTGTTATTGTAGATATTAACATGCCCGATATGTCGGGCCTGGAAGTAGTAAAACATATCAGGATCTCAAAGAACCAGAATACCCCTATTTTAGTGCTATCCGGTAATACCAATGAATCTGTCATTGTAGACGGTTTTGATTTGGGTATCAACGATTACATGAAAAAGCCGGTAAGTTTAAATGAAATGGCTGCCCGGATCGAAAGGATCTTAGGGATATGTACCTTGACCAACGGGGAAAAGCCAGTAAATACCAACCAAATGCTTCAAAAGTATTGTGTAGGTATTGTGATCCCTTGTTATAATGAAGAAGAACGCCTAAGCAGTGCGGTTTTCCAAAAATTTGCCACTCAGAACCTGGGGTATCATCTTTGTTTTGTCAATGATGGTAGCATCGATAATACATTGCAAGTTTTACAAGACCTCAGAAAAGGAAATGAAGATACCATCAGTATTTACAATTGTGCAAAGAATGGTGGTAAAGCAGAAGCGGTAAGGCAAGGTATATTGCATTTATCCAAGGATCCCCAATTCGATTATTTGGGGTACCTGGATGCCGATCTGTCTACGGATTTCAGAGATTTTGATGACCTGGTAAACACCCTGGAAAATTCAGAATTCAAAATTGTTAGCGGATCCCGCATGAGTAGAATGGGCGCCAATATTACCAAGGAATCTGCCCGGAAGATAATCAGTAAGACCATTAACCTGATCATTCAAAACATATTGGGGATGCCCTTTAAGGATACTCAATGCGGTGCTAAGATCATGAAGCGCGAAATGGTGGCCCCTATTTTTAAAACGAAATTTATTACCCGCTGGTTGTTCGACGTGGAGATTTTTATGCGGATGAAAAAATTCTACGGTAAAGAGACCGTTCAAAATTTGATCTGTGAACAACCCCTAAAAAGGTGGATTCATGCGGATGGTTCTAAACTTTCCATGAAAGACTCTATCAAGATCGTTGGACAATTAGGTAAAATAGCCTGGCATTACAAGGCAGCCTAAGAGTGAACTGATCATCAAACTGCATCCTTAACAAGGGTGCAGTTTTGTTTTCATGAAATTCGGTTAATCTACATAAACCTGCCATCTACCCTAATAGATAGCCCAGAGAGCTCCTCCAGGCAGTAAAACCAGACCAAGGTGGCTACATTTGAGATATCAACTAATAAAAATAATATCATTATGAAAAATAACAGAGCCTACAAAGGATTACTACAGGTAGATGACACCAGGGAAATTTATCAGATCTGTGATGTCAATTTTAATAAGAAAGAAATAATACTGAGTATAATCCCGTCAAACATTTTAAAAGTAGTTTAATCCTTTTTATCCCCAAATTGAAAAAGCCTTGCAGCAAACTGCAAGGCTTTTTTTTTGATATTGTTTTCAGTACGATAAGTAATTTAATGCAGGTGCTATTGAAACGGCGGGCATAAAGGTGTGTGAGAAACAGGAAATACAGCCAGGTTGGGGTTCATGTATATTCCTCTGAAGATTAATATTATTGCATTGATGAAGCATAGCCATACAGGTTGAAGGGTACGATATAATATCCGATACTGCAAAAGGGTGTAATTTGGAAGTGCCCATAGTGATCTATAATGAGATTCCCATAATGAACTACTGAGAAATAAAACGACCGAACAATTTTATTTTCGACTTTTTTTGGTACCTTCTTTACCGGAAATTGGTTTTTTTAAATTCCTAATTCTATTTATAAGTCATTAGACCTTTAAACCATAATCACTATGAAAAAACTAAAAAAAGAAGAAATTAAACAAGAGGTTTTCGATCTCTATGACGACTACGCCCATAACAAATTGCAAAGGCGGGAGTTCATTGAAAAATTATCGATGTATGCCGTAGGCGGGGTAACCGTTGCCTCCTTAATGAGCTTTTTAATGCCCAATTATAAAGACACCATGCTGGTGAAACAAGATGATCCCAATCTGGATTCAAAATACATCACTTATGAATCCCTCAAAGGTGGCGGAAGCATAAAAGGCTTGCTTTCAAAACCTAAGGATGCAAAAGGCACCTTAGGCGGTATTGTGGTAGTGCACGAAAACCGGGGATTGAACCCTTATATTGAGGATACTGCACGAAGGGCTGCTCTTGAAGGTTTCATAACGCTGGCACCCGATGCATTGACACCACTAGGTGGCTATCCCGGGAATGATGACGAAGGAAGGGCTTTACAACGACAACGGGACCGAAATGAAATGCTGGAAGACTTTATCGCCGCCTCTCAATACTTAAAAAACCATGAGGATTGCAGTGGTAAAATTGGTGTGGTCGGATTTTGTTTTGGGGGCTGGATCTCCAATATGATGGCCGTAAAGGTTTCGGACCTGTCTGCTGCGGTTCCTTTTTACGGCGGACAGCCCACTGAGGATATTGATAAGATAAACGCACCCTTAATGCTCCAATTTGCAGGACTCGATGAACGCGTAAATGCAGGTTGGCCTGCATATGAAAAAGCATTAAAAGAACATGGCAAAGAATATGTAGCATATACGTATCCCGATGTTAATCATGGGTTTCACAATACCACCACGCCGCGTTACGATAAAGAAGCTGCAGAATTAGCCTGGGGGCGCACCATTGAATTTTTTAAAAGCAAACTTAACTCTTAACGCTATTTCGAACCGAAGGACATAATTCAAATACCCTTTGAACTCAAGACCTTCGTTAAATAAAAAATTGCCCCAATGGATATTATGACTTATCCACTGGTAGAAACATTCCTTTTAGCAAAATTGTAATTCCCATCATTGCCAACCAAAGGGCTTTCACGTGAAAAAGGGGTTTATATATCTCGAAATTGTCGGGTATTGCCAGGATTACTCCCATGGCTGCAAGTCCCAATAAGGCCGTGAACCATCCCATCCAAAGGTTGATGATCTTCCATTTCACAAATCCCAAGCCCAACAATACGAGCCCAACCCCTGAAAATATACGTCCAAAGCGGACAAAACAGGTCACATATTGGTTAGTTGGCAAGATAGAATCCATGAACTGCTGAATTTCAGCAGCCGACTTACCAGCAGTCATACCTATTCCCCAGGCTCCGAAATTGTAGTAGAATGCCGCTGCAATGGCCAGTGTAAACGTCCCTACGATGACCATTCCCGCACCAGGTAAAAGCA
>Ga0316201_10002926_pt1 | contig 12398 bp, 9 predicted proteins | sample CS6wburrow_MG_FD_204516 | JGI IMG/M metagenome (GOLD analysis project Ga0316201, IMG submission 204516) | Coastal sediment microbial communities from Delaware Bay, Delaware, United States - CS-6 worm burrow | ecosystem: Environmental > Aquatic > Marine > Coastal > Sediment | place: USA: Delaware... | reverse complement strand
ACACTGACAGGGCAATGGATATTACGACCAACCAACCCGGGTCTATCCATTCGTTGGCCACACCGATGGCGGCTACGATCAGACCGAACTCGCTGTAGTTACTTAGATTCAGGGTCGCCAGCAGGGCGGTACGCGCACGCAGCTTGAAGCGGGTCATCAGACCATAGAAAATGGCCGACTTGATGAATACCAGAGGCGCCAGCAAGGTGCCGATCACCAAAGCCTCTGGCGAGAGCTCACCAGTCATGCCGATGGACAGAAAGAAGCCCACCAGAAACAGGTCCTTGAAGCCCAACATCGACTTGGACATTTCGGCCGCCTTCGGATGGGTAGAGATCAACAGGCCCATGATCAGGGCGCCAAGGTCGTCCTTCACGCCGCCGAGTTCGAACACCTCGGCCCCACCCAAGGCCAGCACCAGGCCATAGAGGATCAGCAGCTCTCCATGGCCTGCACGCTGCAACAGCCGGTGGAACAAGGGCCGCATGGGGATCAGCAGGAACAACAGCGCTGCCCAGGGCGAGGGCAGGTTGCCAGTGGACGCAGCCAGAAAGGCCACGGCGGTTATGTCTTGCATCACCAGGATGCCGATGGCGATACGACCATGCAGGGACTTCATCGCGGCTTTTTCTTCCAGACTCTTGACCACGAATACAGTGCTGGAAAAGCTGAGGGCGAAAGCCAACAGCAGAGCCCCCTTGAAATCCAGGCCCGTGAACAGGGGCGCACCGATCAAGGCGAGCACAAAGATTCCCAAGCCAAAGATCCCGATGACCAAGCCGACATGCAGGCCGGTCACTGCCCATACCTGGGGCCGCAGCAGCGTCTTCAGATCCAGCTTCAGGCCGACCGTGAACAACAACAAGGTGATACCCAGGTCTGCCAACTTCTGCAGCATCTCGCCGCTGGCGATGCCGAGATAATTCAGCACGAAACCAGTGGCGAGAAAGCCGACGAGGGGCGGCAGGCCGATCAGTCGCGAGCCAAAGCCAAGCGCAAAGGCCAAAGTAATCCAAGCGACGTCACCAAGGGCTATGGCTACCCACTCAAAATCCATAATTCACATGTCCCGGATGATAGACGAGCTGCTGCTACCCTATGAGATTACCAGTGTAAGTGAGCAGTCACGTCAGCAGAAGTCAGACTGCTGCCGTCGAATTGAAGTGGGCTGGCATCGTGTCGATGCCAATTTAGCTAATTCTTGCTCAGCCGGCGTTCCGTAAGCAGATTCGGCGAGCTAATATGGAACCTCACTTCCTACGGAGGCAACATGCTGCTTTTCGTTATAGCTGTAAGTGTCGTGCTTGTGATTTCATTCCTGTGTTCGATCTTCGAATCGGTTCTGCTGTCTCTGACAAGGTCGCAAATTGCCCTGGTTGGTCAAAGGAGGAAGCAAGCCGGTCGGCTGCTGTCCGGCTTTAAGGAAAACATGGACGTGCCGATCGCCGCGATCCTGATACTAAACACTGCGGCCCACACTGTCGGCGCCGCGGTCGCCGGCGCAAGCTACGCTAATGTGTTCGACGTCAAAACCTTGTGGATATTTACGATCATATTCACGATTGCCGTTCTATTGTTCACGGAGATCATTCCCAAGACGCTTGGCATTACGTACGCGTCTAAGCTTGCCGTGCCTGTCGCCCATGGCATCCACTGGCTGGCGACCCTGTTACGGCCGCTGGTTGCAGTTAGCGAAAAGATCTCCCGCTCGATTCGTAGCGACGTCGGCGTCCCGGTAACGTCATCCGAGGAGCTGCGATTGCTGGCTGCGCTCGGACGGAGCGAGGGGGCGGTCGGCGACCAGACCGCCGAGATCATCGTTGGCGCGACGCAGTTGCACTACCTGCACGCGAGAGATGTGATGCTGCCGCGCGAGGATGTACGTTATCTGTCCGCAACGATGGATCGCTACGAGGCAATCGAGCTCGTCAGGGAGTCCGGTCACAGTCGCTTCCCATTCTCGCCGACGACGCATCTTTCCGACGTGTCCGGCGTCGTACTGGCCAAGGACCTGTTGTACTGGCTCTTGGAGCACGACGACGACCAGATCGACTGGGAGGCGATTCGCAAGGACGCGCTGGTCGTGCCGGATAGCGCGCCTCTGCCACAGCTATTGCATACCTACCAGGACAGTCACCGCCACCTGGCGATCGTCGTTGATGAGTATGGCTCTGTCGAGGGTGTGGCGACGCTGGAGGACGTGCTCGAGGAAATCGTCGGCGACATTCGTGACGAGAGCGATTTGCCGGTGGATGACTTTCGAAAGCAAGCCGATGGTACGTTGCTCGTCCGCGGTCGTGTCGACTTGCGAAAGCTGTCTGAAGAGCTCGGCATCACATGGGATCCAAACATAGACGTATCGACGATCGGCGGCTTAGTGACCGAGACACTCGAGCGTATCCCCATCGTCGGCGATTCCATCGAATGGAAGGGGCGCCAGGTCGAGGTACTAAGCGCCGACCGGCGCCGCGCCAGGTTATTGCGCGTATCAAAACACAACTTCGGAGGCCGGCAACGCCGGCCGACATAAATGAGCCGCGAAGCGGCGATGGCAACCCTGCCCCCGATAGCAGACATTATGCGTGGTAGGCCCATGAACGCCTGCTAGAGATGGCAGACTACCTAAGCCTAATTCAGTACCGGCTGTTCATATCCCTTTGTTCAAGTCGTTTGGCGACCAGCAGTTCAAGTGCAGCTTCAGAACCGTCCACCACACCATCGGCCCGGACGACCTTTTCAAGATAAGCCAGAAGATTATCCTGTGTTTCTTCATCTTCATTGGTCAAACGATCAATGCAGGAGGTCACAACGCTACCAGAAGGCTGGAGACGCTCAATATAACGGCGCAGTTCAACAAGTGCTGCTTCGTCCGCTGTCACGCCCTTGCGGACACCTTCAGCGCGAGCATAGTCCATGATCACATCAACTTCTTCAGCGTCGAGGTGACCATCGGCCCGTGCAACCGCGATCAGCACGCGCAGGCCATCACGGAGAACAGAGCGGTATGAACCGCCACCGGTGCGTGCTTTGGTCGGGTTTGCTTTCAAGTGCAGGAACTCACGCACATCAAAAGTTTCGCCATGCTCGTCGAAGAGATTGACCACCCGATCCATCCGGAAAGACCGTAGACCTTCGCTTAGAAAGCAGTGACACAGCAGCCGATTGTGTCCATCCACTTCAGCGGTTGCGACAATCGTAGCCCAGCGACGGCTGACAGAACCATCAGCGTCAACATGTTCAATACCAATGGTCATGCCGGATAATTCATGATCCGTCGGCTCATGGACGACGCCATGCGCGTGACTCTGGCCGACTTCCTTCTCTCCAGTTTCCTGACCAACCTCCGCAAAATGCGGACGCTTTGGCGCTCTGCCTTCAAATGATTTACGAATTGAAGCAAGAATTTCCATTGGTAACCCCTCACAAACAACTTACAGACTGCGCGCTTTTCCTTCGACAATGCACTTTTCGCCAAGAAACCTGGCCTTTCTCGCGAAATCTTGTTTTTTTTAATATACGAATATTCTAATGACAAACCACACTATATCAGTCAAAGGACAGAAAATTCTATTGCGGCGCGGCGCCGCGATTGCCCAACATCGGTACCAGGAATTCTGCCCATTCGCGCCGAGAGCAGCCTTCGCATCATCGCGGTTTCGAAAATTCATTGTCCATTCAGTTTGGAGAAAGTATCTTTCCTAGCATGTTACTCAGAATGGTCATCACGGGCATCGCATTGTATTCGGTAACAACGGTCGCGCAGACCAACGTCAACGATGCATCTACACTCGCACCACTAGCCATCGCAGAAGCGGGTATGGGAACGTGGACTTGGATTCCGAGAGGCGATACTCGCTGCCGGGATGGATCCAAGACCGGAATAGGCGTACGCCTGCTGCCGGATGCAAAAGCCGTATTGATTTACCTACAGGGTGGCGGCGCCTGTTACGACGCGAATTCCTGCGCGGAGAACGCAAGAGCGCCAATTGCCGGTGAAAACTTTGGCGAAAAGAAGTTTAACCGATGGGTCGCAACGCTTGGCAATCAAGGTGTCTTCAACACAACTAGTCCTGCGAATCCGGTGGCCAGGTGGAATCATATATACATACCTTATTGCACGGGTGATCTGCATGGTGGCGCAAGGGAAAATGTCAGCATTCCGGGCGTTGCCGGCAAGCAGCACTTTGTTGGCCACAGAAACCTTCGGAATGATCTTAAACTTTTGGCACCCTATTTTCGTGAGGCAGAAGACGTTGCCTTAGCGGGTGCCAGCGCGGGCGGATTTGGCGTCCTGGTCAACTATCCACAGGTAGTCGAGGCGTTTGATGGAAGATCAGTCGCCGCGCTCGTTGATTCCGCTCCGATCATTCCCGAATCTGCAATAAAAACGTCGTGTTTTGAGCGAAAAGTGATTCAGACGTTTGATCTGCAATTGCCGACTCGGTGCCCCCAATGCGCTGACCCATCGAAAGGTGGGCTGATCAATCTCTACAATTATCTCAGTCAAACGTACCCACAGGGTCGTTTCGCATTCGCTTCCGCGGATGCCGATCTCGCCGGCGTCATTCTCTACAATGCCGAGTCTAAAGCCTGTGGCGGGTCCGGCGTCAATATTTTTAACTATCGGTTCAGTCTGTACGCTCTCCGCGACAAATACATCGGGAATGAATGGGCAACCTATCTGCCAGGTGGAATCCAACACACCATGACGCAATCGGATGCGCTGTTTCTCGAAAGAAAGTTCCGGGGCGTAAGTGCTGCCGAGTGGCTCAGCAGAATAAATGCCGAAACGCCGTCACATATTCCCGCGGCGCGACTCAGGACGAAGGACTAGGGCGGTATCGCTTACAAACAGTGCACTCAGAATGCCGGCGCAGCCGGCCGGCATCACTGAGCGGCGAGGCCGCGAAGGCAATCACGCCCTCGCTGCCAAACATGAAGCCGGCCCTTTGAGGTCGGCTTTCTTATTTCTGTTGATTTCAGCAACAAATCGGAATTGTTGCGTGATGCGCAACACGCTATACTGTGTTGGTGATAAAGTCGTTCAAGCACAAAGGCCTGAGGCGCTACTACGAGACAGGAAGCAAGTCCGGTATTCAGGCCAAACATGCCGGTCGACTACGATTACAACTAGCGGCCCTGGATACTGCTCGGGTAATTGACGATATGGACGTGCCTGGTTATCGGCTTCATTCGCTCAAAGGGCGAGCAAAGAACCGGTGGTCGATGTGGGTCAGCGGGAACTGGAGGCTGACCTTCGAATTCATAGACGGAAACGCGTACGTGTTGAACTACGAGGACTACCATTAATGGCCATGCACAATCCTCCGCATCCCGGCGAGTTTATTCGGGCAACGTATATTGAGCCTTTTAACATTAGTATCCGCTCGTTAGCTGAGAGTCTCGGTGTCGCTGCCTCCACTTTGGCGCGTGTCGTCGCCGAGCGGAGTGCAGTGAGTCCGGAAATGGCGTTGCGCCTTTCAAAGGCGCTTGGTCGGTCTCCGGAGAGTTGGCTGGCCATGCAGGACAACTATGATCTCTGGCAGGCCAAAAAGTCGGCAGATCTGGCTAAAGTACGCAAGATCCGGTTTGAAGCGACCGGATAGAGGTAGCATCCTGGGCTATATTAATCGGATTCCTCGCTGCGCTGTCGGAACAGGGCAAATCAAGCCCCCGCTACCAAACACTAAAAATGGGTTCCCTTGTGGGTCCCGTTTTCATTTTGGTGACGATGGCGCCGACTGTTATCGATAGCCGGTCGAAAAGACAACCGCTTATGTGGAGAGAGGAAAGGGCGCGAGCGGAAGTTGCATACAATTCTTATTGGGCGCCCCCGCTACCAGGAAAATTGCACCGGCTCCATTGTGCGCTGGCGTTTTCTTGTGTCGACACTGCAATGTCGCGCTCATCGACCTTCACACACATTGCGTGTCCAATTGACGCGTGTCGGTTATCCGATTGATTCGGCGGTACTGAAGAGTATCGCGTGCCAAGGATCAATCTTCTGTCGCTAAAAAATGCAGCGCGTCCCTTTGGATTTGTAGGGCCCGGTAATAATAGAGTCCGTTGGGTCGCTTGTTCTTAAACCGGAGCCTTCTCAAAAATTCGAGTTCCTCGTCGGATAAATCGCCACTGAGCGAGGCGTCTTGCAGGAATTCCGTGAACCCCGGCTCGTCCTCGTGGCGACCGTCAATGCCTTTCTCAACGAATGCAAATCTCTTCGGCTCCCCGGGGGCGAGTCCTTCGTTCAGCGTAATTTCCATATCGAAGGTCGAGAGGTCGATGTCCCAGCGTGCTATCAACGGGTTCAGAAAGGAAATGCAGTCTTTGTTCGAGACATTAAAGATATCGGTGTCCAGGAATTCCAGAATGATGACGCGCATTTCCTCATAGCTCTTGTCACTGAGCTGCGCGACTTCGTGAAGCCAGGTCTGATTGTCCAGCTCCGCTCTCGCGACGTCGCTGACAACGTCGAGGAGCTTCTGCGTTACCAGCCGCTCGAGTTCGCCGAACGGCTGCCTCTCGAATATCGATCGAATCTGCTGCTGACTGGCCGGCACGCACTTTCGCAGTATCAGATCGCGGGCGTCCTTTAGCAGGGCTTCGGGCGGCTCCTCATAAGCACGCCTGTACTCGTCTGATCGTTGTGCGCGGGCCAGTTTCGCAAGCTCACCGTTCGAGAGCTGTAGAAACTTGCTCATTTTTTCGTAGATGTCTGTTCGATCCGGGGCGGGTGGCAATTTCTTCCGGGTCAACAGTTGGGATATGTAGGACTCTGTCACCTCGGCTGCGGCTGCCAGATTTTTCTGCTCCAGCCCTAGCTCCTGAAGTCGCGTCTTAATGACCGAACAAACGTCCATTTACAGTCTCTCGTGATTTACTTGTTTAGTTAACCATAGAAATACTGTCAGATATTAATTGACTATTCAAGTTAATTAACCGACCATGGTTAACGGATCGACAGGCCTCAGGCTGGATCAATCAAGCGAATTATCTGGCGTTCACTCGTGGCCAATCACATTGCGGCGACGCTAATAGCCGTCTAAATCCATCGAGTATTTCTCCAGCAGACGAATGTTCTCGTCTGCCGTTTGCTCGCGCGGCGACAAAGGCTTTCCGTATGAAATCGCGCCACCGAAAGCAGGTTCATCCTGCGGAGGTGGCAACGAAGAAATGACCGTCCGTGCAGGCTAGACGAATGCCCGGTGGCACACACAATAAAGGACACGAAGCGCATGTCATCGCAAATCAGTAACGGGTACAGGGGTGGCCCTTCCGGCCGCGGCACCAATCCAGGCTCCGAGCTCGAGCAACTCATTGGTCAGGGGCAGGCAAGGCTCAAGCAAATCGTGCCCGGAGGCGACTCGACCACAGTCATCATATTCGCTGTGATCGCGGCGCTCGTTGTCGGAGCATGGACCGCGTATTACACGGTTCCGAGTGATTCCGTCGCGGTTGTTCAGCGCTTCGGCAAGTATCTCAAAGATGTACAACCCGGCCTGCATTTCAAGTTTCCCCTGGGAATCGATACGGCGAAGATCGTTCCGGTAAAGCGGCAACTGAAGCAGGAGTTCGGCTTCACAACGCCGGGCGCCACGGACCCCTACCAAAGCCCGGTCGACGGCAGACGGGAAACGGAAATGGTGACCGGTGATCTGAACGCCGCGCTGGTGGAATGGGTTGTTCAGTACCGAATCTCGGATCCGGCTAAATTCCTTTTCGAAGTTCGTGAGCCGGGCGCGACGCTGCGCTACGTGTCGGAGTCGGTCATGCGCGAAGTCGTTGGTGATCGCACGGTGGATGAAGTAATCACTATTGGTCGCCAGGAAATCGAATCGGAGGCCCTCACAAAAATGCAGGAACTCTCGACCAAGTACGCGATGGGAATCAGCATCGATCAGGTACAACTGAAAAACATAAATCCTCCCGGCCCGGTGCAGGAGTCGTTCAACGAAGTTAACCAGGCGCAGCAGGAGAAAGAAAAGCTGATCAACGAGGCACGCCGCGACTACAACAAGGTGATCCCTCTAGCGGAGGGCGAGAAGGACCAGCGAATCCGCGAGGCGGACGGATACAGGCTCAAACGCATCAACGAAGCCGAAGGCGACGTTGCGCGGTTCAGCGCATTGTTGACCGAATACACCAAAGCCCCGGAAGTCACGCGCCGCCGCATCTACGTCGAGACTATGCAGGCTGTATTGCCGAGCATCCGCTCGAAGATAATTGTCGATGATCAAGCAAACAGCGTCTTGCCGCTGTTGAACCTCGACAGTGCAAACGGTGATCGGCCATGAATAAACTCACCGCTCTGCTGTTAGTACTGGGCGCTGCTGCCTTTGTCCTGATCAGTTCGATCTACACGGTCAGCGAAGTCGAGCAGGTGATCATCACCCAGTTCGGTAAGCCGGTCGGCGAACCTGTGACCACAGCGGGCCTGAAAACCAAGATTCCCTTCATTCAGCAGATCAACCCGATCGATAAACGGGTACTGGAGTGGGACGGGAATCCCTCGGACATGCCGACCAAGGACAAGCTCTACATATCGGTCGATCTGTTCGCCCGTTGGCGCATTACCGATCCGCTGCAGTACTTTCTGAGACTTCGCGACGAGCGCAGTGCTCAGTCTCGTCTCGACGATATTCTGGGCAGCGAGACCCGCAATGCCGTTGCCAAGCATGAACTGATCGAAATCATTCGTACTACCAGGGATCGCGTGCCCTTGCGTGACACGCTTTTGACGGATGCGGAACGCGAACTCAACATGGGGACGCTGGTGCCGATCCAGAAGGGGCGCAAGCTGGTTGAACAGGAGATATTTGCCGCAGCCGCGGAAAAGGTTCAGGTATTCGGTATCGAGCTGCTCGACATTCGCTTCAAACGAATCAATTACAACGAGAGTGTGCGCCCGAAGATCTATGATCGAATGATCAGCGAACGGCGGCAGATCGCTGAGCGCTTTCTTTCGGAAGGCAACGGTGAGGCGGCAAGAATACGCGGTAACCGTGTTCGTGACCTGAACAAGATTCAATCCGAGGCATACCGGGAAGTTGAGGAGATCCGCGGCCTGGCCGACGCGAAAGCGACCGAAATCTACGCCAGGGCGTACAACAAAAACGCCGAAGCCGTTGCATTCTACGAATTCACACGGACGCTGGAGTCCTACAAATTCATCATCGCCGAAAATACGACACTCGTCATGTCAACCGACAGCGAGCTGTTCAAGTTCCTGAAGGGAATGGATCCCAACGATGGCGAGAATCAATGAGCGCAACACTATCGTGGCTCCGTGTATTCGGATACGCACTGGTATTTCTGGCGGCATTTTCTGTTCCTGCGGAATTTGCGTTGGCGCAAGAAGTTAAAGACGCGTTACCTGCAAACGCGACGGCAAAGACCTATGGTAACGGCTGGGAATGCGACAGGGGTTATCGCAAGAATGCTGGATCCTGTATTGCCGTGACATTACCGGTAAATGCATACCTGACAGACTCGAGCTATGGGTCTGGCTGGGCGTGCCAGCATGGCTTCAAGCAGAATGACGATAACTGCTTGGCGGTTGCGCTGTGCCTGCCAATGCTTATCTCAGTGGCACTTCAGGCGACACGTGGTCATGCGACAGAGGCTTTCGAAAACTCAAGAATACCTGCGACGCCATATCGGTTCCGGCGAACGGATACCTGACGCAGAGTTCCTCGGGTACGGGCTGGACCTGCGAACGGGGATATCGGGCGGCGGCGGATGCCTGCGTTGTCATCGCGGTGCCGGAAAATGCCTACCTGACGGCTAAATCTTATGATGCCGGCTGGGAGTGCGATCGCGGCTATCAGGAAATCGACGGCGCCTGCGATGGCATCATAATACCCATGCATGCATACCTGTCCGGGCGGACTTATGGGGAAGGTTGGGAGTGTGATCGCGGATATCGAAAAACACAGGCGACATGCGTCGCTGTGGAGCTGCCGGAGAATGCGCACCTGGATTTCGCCGGACACGATTGGGACTGTAATAAACCCTACCGCAAGCGCATGCAAGCATGTATATGACAAAATTGTAGGTTTGTTTCGGCCGTTTGGGCTGGTGTCTTCTGTTGCCCTTTATGAAAGATCCGAAATCAGGGCTAAACACAGGTTTTGGTACTGTCGAGATGGACAGCGATATAGATGCCCAGTCGGCGATCAATCGACTCAACTTTAGCCAATACGTTGGCCGTACGATTGGAGTGAGTCGAGCACGTACAGCGCAGGTAACCGATCCGATTGTAAAGACTGGAGGTTTCGCCGATCTTTGATAGGTTTCCGCCACGCGTCACTTCACGCGAATGCGCCTATGAAATGTAGAAACCGTGCATTCCGAGGCCGGTGACAAACCGGCAAAGCCGGTTTGGACGCCGAAGGTGCCCCGAAGGGGTGACGAGCGTAGCGAGGAATCCACGCCGCCAACATGACTGAGCGGCGAAGCCACGAGGGCAATCGCGCCCCCGCTACCAGGAAATAAAGCCGGCCCTAAAGGGGGCCGGCTTCTTTGTTTCCAATGCTCCCCAGGTGGTTTGGGAGCTGTGGGATGCAGAGTCAATTTCGGATGTCGTCGCAGAGTTGGTGTGGAGTCGGATCGCTGCTAGGCGGCGCGATTAAACACGAGCAGCAAAATATTGAATTCCGCTTTCGCGGCCAATTCTTCGCTAATTGATTGCGGCCGACCTGAAAGTATTGCATCGACGAGGTATCTTGCGCTTACAATCCTTGCATGGCGGTTTTGCTGAACTTTGATTCGGAGGAGACAAATACCTAATGCTCGTTGAAGAAGGAACAAAATTGCACGTTATTTGCCGAGCGCTTTACGAAAAATCGACGAGGCGGCACTTTCTTGGCGAAGTCATGAAATTCGATGGCGTCGTATGTCTCCTGCAGGGGTATGCGTTTGTGTATGACCCGAAGCTGGAAACCTACCAACGCAAGCCAGAAAGGCGCAGAACGGTCATCGATCTTGCAGAAAGTGGTTACGTCGTCAATATCGTCGACGCGAACGTGAATCTCGACGACGTAAGCTACAAGTATCTTCAGGATTCCGGCATGGTTGCGACAGATGGTAAGAACTTTTCGTTGGATATTAACGAATTTGGCTTGCGGAATTAGGAATCGCGGCAGGCTGTACCAAACCTATACCGCTTCATATTGTTGCCTCACGACGACCTTTCCAGCTAGCGAATGAAGATGCATACGGGCTGCGTCAAAAGAAGAAAACTGGGGTGAAGGGCTTCGCGATGCCATACCGAACTGAATCCGAATTACCGCAAAGTGTGCGTGAGCATCTACCTCAACATGCGCAAGAGATATATCGGAACGCATTCAATAGCGCATGGAAGCAATACACCGACCCAAAAAAGCGACGGGATCGCGATTCGCGGGAGAAAACGGCGCACAAAGTGGCCTGGAGTGCTGTAGAAAAGATTTATGCGAAAGATGATGCCGGGCGGTGGCGACGAAAAGCCCGCTAGCCGGCAAATTGACGGGCAATGGGCCAGCACTGCACAAGCACTTGAATTGTTTTGTCCACCTCGTTGCCTGAATTAGGTCTCTGCTAGGCTCGATTCGCCCTATGGATAGAATTTCTTTGATGTATTCAAGACTTGCTCGGGTTCGAACCCGGCGCCGGTGCGACTAGGATGTGGCGAAGATCACTACCGGAGGGCCTGTCGTTCACGGGCGATGTGCATGCCGCGCCCAAGGTAGCATTCCTGGCCGACCTGACCTGGGTAGATACAGAGGGTTTGCGGCACAGCAGCCAGACAATATTCGATGCCGCATTCGAGATGATCCGTTGCGCTCGGCGCCTGGTGCTGCTGGACATGTTTCTCTACAACGACTTTCCGATGGGAGTTTCCAACCCGATACGTCCGTTGACGCGACAACTGACGGAACTGCTATTGCAGCAAAAGCGGGCGTATCCGAATATCAGGGTCGTCGTTATTACGGACCCGATTAATACTGTCTACGGTTCTTTTGCATCCGATGCATATGCGGAACTCAGGGCCGCCAATATCGATGTCGTGATCACCGACCTGGAACGCTTGCGCGACAGTAACCCGGTGTATTCCACCTTCTGGCGTCTCTTCGTACGGCCACTTGGAAATTCAACTCGCGGACAATTGCCAAACCCATTCGATCCGCACAGCAAAGTGACGCTCAGAAGTTATTTGGCCATGCCGAACTTCAAAGCTAATCATCGCAAGGTGTTGGTCACGGACAATGGGGATGAACTTGTGGGCATGGTAACGTCGGCGAATCCGCACGATGCAAGCAGCGCACACACCAATATTGCGTGCACATTCAACGGCGCAGCCGTTAATGATCTGCTATTCACCGAAAACTCGGTATTAAAACTCTGCAAGCGGGCGCCGC